>Ga0206882_1134_pt2 | contig 12256 bp, 9 predicted proteins | sample Alteio_BWOrgCont_4_FD_152908 | JGI IMG/M metagenome (GOLD analysis project Ga0206882, IMG submission 152908) | Enriched cells from forest soil in Barre Woods Harvard Forest LTER site, Petersham, Massachusetts, United States -... | ecosystem: Environmental > Terrestrial > Soil > Temperate forest > O...
ATTCTAAGGTTGATTCCGAAAGAGATTTATAATCCTTTGGCGTTTTAACAGTAAAAAAATACTTAGGCTTTTTTGATTTATCGTTTTCCATAAGTGATTTTATTTTATACAACTTTACACTAATTTATTGATATACAAATCAATACACAATATTTATTTTTATAAACTCTTTGATTTTTGATTAATTGGTTTGAACTTTGTTGTATGGAAGTGATAGAAACCGATATTGATTTAGAATTTGAAAAGTTCTTTAAAACAGTTGATGTTAAAAGAATTGAAGCATACGACTGCAAGCCATTTACTACTGAACATAAAGAACGAATGAAGCAATCTTTCATTAAACACGATGGCTATCCTGACCCATTTGATATTTGGCCTGAAATATTTACCCACAAATTATAATTATAGACTTTGATGTATTAACCTTAATGTCTCAAATTCGGATGGAGGGTCTGGAACCCAAACACTTTCCATAAAATTATCAAGAAATATTCTTGAAAGTTTCGTATCAGCGGTTTTAAGATAAATAAAAAGCTCATTTCCATCTATTAATTCATAAATAGAAAACGTTTTTGTAGTGCCATACATCGCAATAATTTTATCTATAAAATTATCTACAATTGATTTTTCAGTAATGTGAAAAGGTTTATAACGATGCCAAATCATAATATTGAGAGTTTAAAAGGTTTATTCTATAAAAATAAACACTTTATTTTGTATCTTGTGTATAGTAGTTACTTATTGCCCTTTGGAGAGGGTAGGGTGAGGCGACGATAAAGCTTATGCCTAATTAACCTCAGTTTACCCTAAGGGATACCGTTGCAGTCTCGCCAAAAACAATTTTTTGGGCTTTGTTTAACGGGTCGGTATTCCATAAACACTCGCGGGCAGTTAGTGTCTGTGTTTTCGGGTCGATTGAGATCAATTGAAACGACAATAATTTCTCGTCTTTTGCTGAGTATTTTCCTTTCATAGGTGAATCTACCCTGAAAACGGTTAAATTAACATCATTATCCGGGCCTTTGTAAGTATAAAATTCATTCCAGTTACTGTTGCCATGAAAATAGGCTTTGATATTGGGATGCGCCTTTAAAAACTTAACCCAGCCGCGTTGCTCTATATTAGTTGATCCGTCGTCTTTGCCGACGGTAGCCCCCCCTTTATAATATTCGGTAACCAGGTTTTCGAATTTGCTTTTTGAGTTAATATCATGCGGCGGCAATGGATTGGTAAAATGTTTGGCCTCGCTCTCGGGCTGATCGTGTGTAAAAATGATCACAGGCGTATTTTTGGCCACTTTATCAATGTCTTTTTCCATCCAAATTCTCTCGGCCGAATCGGGCCATAAAGTGATAAACACAAAATGCACCCCTCCAATGTCCCGCGAATAGTTTATTTTATCAGTGGCATAATTATATGCCTCGTTGGTGATTAGTTTTTTTGGCTTCATCATCAAGTTGTAAATGTTAACCATTGACGATGGATCGGTCAAAGGAGCCATTGTTTTATAAAACCCTACAGCATCTGATATATCATGATTACCCGGAACAACCAGCAATTGTGCAGGCTTGCCGTCATGACCGGTAAGTTTAATATCGTGTATATAATCCTTTTCAAACTGGCCCCATGATATTGCCGCGCTTTGGATAGGGACTTCCATGCGGTTCGCAATATCCCCCCCTTCTATTACATAATCTATCGGCCCCACGTTTTTACCATCGGGCAAAGTAAGCGCGGGCAGGGTATTGACCTGGCTTATCATGGCCGCGTTTACGCGATAACCCGGCACAGCGGTATCACCGCGAAATTTTGCACGCGTAATGCCGTAATGAGCGTCGGATGTAAAAACAATATTAACGATTGACGTGCCATTAACGTTTTGACTATAGCCATTCAATGAAAAAGCTAAGACCGAAATAGCTGCCAATAAAAAAGCAGGTTTGAGGCTGGTGGTAAAATCAGTTCGATGCATAATCGATGGTTCTTTAAATTTTATAGTAAATATACATTATCAATTTCTTTCTGCCGGATCAGCAATACTATAAGCATTCCTGTTTGCTTTTACAAGCAACTTAATTGTAACCGGGTATTTGTCCGAGAACTGGTATAAGGCATTAATTACCGCCGCTGGGGCGGATGAGTTTATTACGGGCGTTGCGCTGTTTATATCAACCCCTATGCGGTTGCCATCGTTACCAATAGTTTGATAAGAGTTGGCGATATATTTCATATAGTTTGTTCCATTAACAAGCCACGGCGAAATAAAGATATGGTCATACCATGATTTTGCACCACCGCCTGTACCGCATGTATTTGGTACTGTTGCTAAAGACCTTGTTGTTGTTGTTAAATAGGATGCGTATGAAGCAGCGGCAGTTTCCCATTCAGCAGGGTAAGTAATGGATTTATCCGGGTAAAACGGAGGGTCGTTCATTACTGTAGCAGTATCCGTGGAAGTTATTATAGATTGATAGCCGGGCTCATAACTGTTGCTTGTATTAAAATCACCCATGTTGATCAGGTTGGGTAAATAAGCGAATTTGGCCCTTAAGGTTTGCATATAGGTTGATACCTGCAGATCGCGCGTAGTGCTTGGTGACCCGGATTGGGTATGATTAACTAAAACGTATATAAAGGTAGTATCATGTGTTATAGCCAAATTGGGGTCGTTGTAATACAATTTGTAAAGGTTAAAATCAGTAATATAGGCTTCTATAGTTTCTGTTTTAACATAAGTCAGTTTTTTAACGTTATAAAACAAAACCGACATATTATCGGCACCTGTTAAATTGGTAGGTGTGGCGTAGGCATATTCGCCCGGAAAGGCCGCGTTAAGGGCATTTGTAGTTATATCTATGGCAAAATTGGCCGGCAAAGCTGAGGCGGGCAAAAAAGCGCCCATTTTTTCGCAGCTAAGCAAATCTGGTTGTGTATATTGAATAATTGTTTTCAAATACCCGTCTAATGTTGCATTGGCGCCCTGGCAACCATTCCCATAACCCAGTACATTATAAGCCATCACTTTTATCGTATCGGTCTTGTCAACCGTATTGGGTAATGGTTGAGGAATAACCGTCACTCCTGTATTAGTTGTTGAAGTTGCGGCTGTGGTATTATTGGGAGACGATTTTTTACAGCTTCCAAAAAATACAACAATTACAACCATAGTGGTAAATAATGGAATCCGTTTCATTGTATAAAGCATACCGCGTTATTTATTTGTTAATAATAAAAGGCGGTTACATTTACGCAACCGCCTTTTATAAAATATTGTATAGTATTAATGATGGTTACCTGTTCCGTTTAACTGGTAGCATCCCATGTCTTGTCCTGGCATAGTAATTTCACTTGAGCCAAAGTTAGGGTCAAGAGGGATACCCTGGGTAATAGGTTTAAACGCTGTGGTTGTTCCTTTTCCGGCAGCCGGTGAACCCGATTGTAAATGGAAATTATAATTATCAACCGAACATTGGGTGATCCAGAAGTTTGCAGCAACGGGCAACGGATAGTTTACAAACATCGGGTTGTTTTTTCCAACCAATGAAGTACCGTCATAAGTCGCCCCAAAAGTATAAGTAGAACCCAGGAACGATGCCATATTTGGAATATCAGTTGCTTGAGGGTGTGTAACTACCGGTTGCGCAACGCTTGTAGGCACGATCTGGTCGGCCATTGCAACATTGTCAACATAATAAAAATTGTAACCGTAAGCAGTTTTAGGGAATAATTCGGCAGTGTTGGTTGTTGTATCGGCCAGGTAAACTTTAGCTCCCGCAGGGCCGCCCGCGATACGTACCCCAAAATCGCAATCAGTTATCAGGTTATTGTATACTAATGCCCTTGAGTTGTTTTCCACTTCTACCGAACCGCTTCTTGCGCCATAAACGCCGGTATTTCTGAAACCATCATTGATATAGGTATTGTTATAGATCGCGAACTGGCATTCGCCGGCTGTTGTACCGTCACTTGCAGTTTTTGTACCATTGGTCGCGCCGCCGATCAGCAGGTTATAGGCCATATTGCCAACCGCGCTGCCTTTAGGATTAAACCCGTCCCCACCGGTACTTCCGAATTTTTCCATTGTATTCCTCATGATGTTAACATAACCGCCATAAAAACGGGCAACGTCATCAGGTGTTCCATATATCCATGAATCTTCCAGGATAAATACACCTGTAGGGTTCTCGAAAAAGAATATATACTGGTTTCCTGCTGCCAACCCTGCTGTTGCCGGAAAAGGTAATGCCGCCAAAGCATGGCCGCCGAAATCAAAGTGTGTCCATTTAAGCACTACCAATTTGCTGCTATTGCTGCAATAAATACCACCCCAGCCGCCTACATAAGCCTGGTCGGTACCAACATTAGATACGCCAGGAACTTTAGTTTTACTTGGGTCGGTAATAATAACGGGGGCAGCGCTTGTACCGAGGCTAATTAAATCACCGTTTACAATAAAATTCGCGCCATTTTCCATATTAACGGTAACGCCGTTTTGAATTAAAAGCGTGTCACCTGCATTAATGGTGATATCGCCGGTAACTGTATAAGTTTGACCTGCAAGCATAGTACCCTTATAAGTGCCTGCTGCCAACGGCGCAGTGTTACTGATAGATTGACCAACTTTTAATAGCGGTGTTGATACAACAACGCTATCGGTTTTTTTGCTGCATGATGCAAGCGCGAAAAGCGACACGCATAACGAGATGATTTGTAGTTTTTTCATAGCTGATTGATTTAATTTTACTGTTTTATTATTGATTATTGTTTGATATTAAAACTTGAACCTTAGACCCAAATTATACCGGGCATAATATTGATCATATTGGACCGTAGTGTAATTGGGGCTCTCCTGGTGCTCATATTTCATAATCCCGCTATAGTTTTCGGAATTATTTTGTTTAATAAATAATTCATAAGGTGTATTTAAAAGGTTGTTAGCTTTTATGAATAAAATAAAACGCTTGTTTATCTGCTTTTGAGCAGAGAAATCGAGGTAAGTAGAGGCCTTTTCCCAGGTATCCAAACCATAATATTGTGATACTGCCGCTATTCTTTCGCCTGTATAGGCCAAAGCTATCTGGGCATCTAACCCATTTTTTTGATCTTTATACAACAAAGAAAAGTTGCCAATATTGGCAGCCTGGCCCTGCAATGGCCGTGTTTGGTCGCGATAGGTAACGCCTGTAGTTTGTATATCTATACTTTTTAGGGTAGTAATTTGCGATTGGGTGTACGTATAATTGACCGACAGGCCGATATTTCCAAAGAATTTTTTAGCCACCAATTCTGCGCCATAGTTTTGGGCATTACCCAAATTTTCGGGCTCAAGGAATAAAGTAGCGCCGCTTTGGCCCGCCTGCAATACTTTTTCAATGGGGTTAATAAGATATTTATAAAAACCACCGGCCATAAATTCATCAAAAACACCGGGGAAAAACTCATATCTTAAATCATAATTATCTATTACCGTATGTTGCAAATAGGGGTTACCTATTGTTTCATACGGGTCATCCACGGTGGCATCGGGGTAAGGAATAAAATCCGCAAATGCAGGCCTCAAGATCGACTCAAAGTAAGATCCCCTGATTGCCTGGTTATCTGTTAGGGCATATTTGGCATTAACACTGGGCAGTAAATCATTATAGTTAATGGTCGCAGTTTTTCCGGGAAAAGTTACGGGTAAATTAGAATAATAATATTGATAGGTACTCTCCGTACGTACGCCAAATAAAATATCGAACTTGCTGTTGATAAAATATTGCGCCATACCATATACCGCCTGGATATTTTCGGTAAAAGTGTAAACACCCGGATCACTATAGGATGAACCGGTAGCATCGCCCGGGTTATTAGCAAAAGTGAATGTTGCTGCCGGAATAGATGTATAAAGCTCGGCATTGCTTGTACCGGGGATAAGCGTATTAGGCAAAGTATAACTATCTACAAAATTATCCCTTGTTTTATGCCTGAACATTCCACCGGCAGAAAATAAAGTTTTACGGCCGAATATTTTTGTGTCATAGTGCAGGTTTAAGTAACCTGAAACATCTTTGTCAGTATTATGCGTCCATTCGCGCGATTCGTTACCTACCAATACAGGGCCGTTAATAATATCCGGTGTTACAAATACTGAACTTCCGGGATTATTCGGATTGGGTACATTTTGGCCATTAACCAAATCCGGGCTGGTTGTATAGGTTGTTTTAAATTCGGCGATATCAGGCTGCTTATGGGTTGCTTCCGAGTTCGCCAAAATCCAGTCTAATGAAAACCCTTTGGTTATTTTATGCTTGCCTTTAAGGGTTATGTTATAAATACTTTGAAGGTCTGTCCTGGTTTCGGTTAGGTTATCAATACCGTTCGTAGCGACATATCCCTGGTATGAATATCCGCTATAAGTTGAAGTTTGGGTGTTACGTACCCTGTACTCGTCCAACTGCAAATAGGTACCAAATAAATTGATGGAGTTATTCGCATCAAATTTATAATCAATAGATGCTATTGTTCCCAACCGGTTAAGCTGCGACGAATACTGGCGGTTATAAGAACTTTGAAAAGCTGTTTCCTGGTTTGGTGTATTGATATTGGGGCTGGGGCCTACCGTGTTTTCCTGTACTACAACGAAACTATTATCTCCCTGGTAATCATTTTGATAAGTACCTGAAAAAATGACACCTAATTTGTTATTTAAAAAACGATCGCCTATAGTTAAACTGGCATTTGCATTTGGTGGAGCATTCCCGGTTTTAGTAACCAGGTTTTGGTATGGAAAATCGCTTATAGATGCCGCGCCAAGCGGCGGCAATGATTCACCCGGGGCCTTGCTTTGAACAGTGCTGCCGTTAAAGCTGCTAAAACCCCTGTCTAAAAATAGCTGACTGTAACCGGTTCCAAAATTTCCCTCTATCCTTAAATGGTCGGGTGCGGTTTTCATCACTAAGTTAACCACACCGCCCGAAGCATCACCTTCCATATCCGGGGTAAGTGATTTTGAAACTTCAATTTTTTCAACCAGGTCGGCAGGAAAAATATCCAGGGGCACATACCTGTTTTTATTATCGGGGCTCGGAATTTTCACCCCATTTATTAAAGTGGTATTATATTGCTTATCCATCCCGCGGATAATGACATGCTGCGCGTCGCCGGTATTACTCCTGTCGATAGATATACCTGACACCCGGCTAAGCACGTTGGCAACAATTACGTCGGGTGATATGGCGATTGAATTTGCTGATACCACGTTCATTGTATTGCTGGCATTCTGTTCAACATCCCTTGCCGAATTATCCGTTTCCCTGCTTACATGCTCGGTAACGGATACTTCATTTAATGACATTGAATTATCAAGCATCGCGATGTTCAATATGGTAGTCTTGTTCGGAACCGCTTCTACAGTGTATTCGTTAGTGGTTTTATATCCCACGTATTTTACCTGTAATTTATAGGTACCGGCAGGGACATTTTTAAACAGGTAAACGCCGTCAAGCTTTACAGGGGTGCTCAGGCTAACATTACCATTTTGGATATGTACAGAAGCGCCTATTAACGACTCCCCGGTTTTTGAGTCAGAAACTGTACCCCTTATTGTTTGGGCACTTATTATTGAGCTATAGCTTATTAGTAATACGACTATTAAAGTGATTTTTTTATAGGATAGTAAAAATAATTTCATCAGCAGATATTAATGTGTTAATAATTTATAAGCAATATTTTTCCAGCGCCATTTTTATAAATGGCAATAATTTTACCTTTCACATAAAAGTATTAAAGCAAATAACCTGGCCCCATCATCAGTATCCTGACAATCAGAGAATGGTTGAAACGGTAAAAAAAATTGAAAAAGAGAAGAAACAGGTAGCTATTTTTTCCATTGAATACCGTTATTTTATATTCCACAAAAGAACATTAACGATATAAGTAAAATATAACTATTAAATTAGCATATTGTAAAAAAAATAGCCAATAATCAGAAAGTCTTCAGATTGTTTTAACTATTTATTAATTCCGAAAAGCTTTAAATTAATATAAACCTTAACTTAAAGTTTAAAAAAAATTAATAATTAGCTACTTAGCAATTTGTTTTTGAGACTGACAAATTGCTAACATGCTTTAAATGATAAACATAACACAAACTTAAACCAACCTATCCTTTACCACCAATGTACCGGCTATAACATCGTGCAAGGATTGCTGTCGCTTATTGAAAAAGCTATACAGGTAACCAATAAATAAGGTGAGCACAGAAAATATTTTTGCTAAATTTCTACCCAGCGCGTGTGCTGTAGTTAGCCTGTCGCCCTCCAAATCGCAAACCTTTATCTTTAACAGTTGCTTGCCATAAGTACCTTGTTTTGCAGAACTTTCCATTACGATATGGTAAATAAGGTTTACCAAAGGTATAATCACGAACAGGCTAAAAGCGATTGAAAGCAATACAAGCCTGCCGTTAACAAATAACGAAACTATAAATGCGGTAACCATGCAGACGCCCGAAACTAAAAACCAATCAACCGCCGAAGCCAGCAAGCGCTGGTCGAAACTTGCAAAATATTGCAGGAGTATTTGTTTATGAAAGCCGAACAATTCGCGTAATTCGGCAACTTCATGCGCCTCCTTATAATCATCCATCGCATCAGTTTTCACAAAATCGCCGGACTTTATTTTAAACTCTTTTAACTGTGTTATGCTAAAAGGGCCCTGTGGTTTGCCATTGACGACAAGGAGATAGCTGTTTGCGGGTTCCATTTTGCGCTAAAATTATCCAATTAACGTGAGTTCGGGATAAGCTTTGAGTTAGTTTTTTTGAAAGGGCCCTCGTTTCGCCTCACCCTAAATCCCTCTCCAAAGGAGAGGGACTTTTGACTATTCCGCTATTTAGCACCCCTCTCCTTTGGAGAGGGGCCGGGGTGAGGCGACTGTAAAGCTTATCCCGAACTCACTATAATTAGCCTCCACATCTATTAATAAAAACAATTAGCTATCAGCCCTGTCCAGCCGGTTTGGTGCGATGCGCCTAAGCCCTTGCCGGTATCCCCGTCAAAATATTCGTGGAACAGTATGTGATCTTTAAATTCAGAGTCGGTTTGTATTTTAATATTATTGCCAAATAATGCCCGGTTACCATTTGCATCGCGCAGGAATATTTTTGAGATACGGTTGTATATTTCATCGCCAACCTCCTTTAAATTCATAAAATTACCTGACGAGGTAGGGCATTCAATTTTAAAACCATCACCGTAATATTCATAACATTTATGAAGGCTTTCGATGATCATATAATTAACTGGCATCCATATTGGCCCGCGCCAGTTACTGTTGCCGCCAAAAAGGCCGCTGTCACTCTCGCCGGGTATATATTTCATGCTAAACTCCATGCCATTAACATTTACGTAGTATGGATTATTTAGATGATATTTTGATACCGACCGGATACCATATGGGCTCAAAAACTCATTTTCGTCCAGCATGTATTTTAATAATGATTTCATCCGGTAGCCGCGTAGTAAACTAATCAAATGTTTGTCATTTGCGCCTTTATTGTTCCAGCGCGAAACCAACGATGCAAGATCCGGGCGATTTTGCTCAAACCATTTCATCCGGTTACAGAATATCGGGTTGCTTAGAATATCCGTATCATCCAATACTTCTGTAGCGAACAACGGAACCAACCCTACAATACTGCGCACTTTCATTTTTTCAGTGCTTTTATCAGCCAAACGCAATTGGTCATAAAAAAAGCCGTCCATGTCATCCCAAAGGCCCTGGCTATCTTCACCCAGGCTTGCCATAGCTCCGGCTATATAAATAAAGTGTTCAAAAAATTTGGACGCGATATCCTGGTAAGCCTTGTTGGCTGTCGCCAGTTCAGTAGCAATGCGCATTAAGTTAAGCGAATACATCGCCATCCACCCGGTGCCGTCCACCTGTTCCAGGTGTTCGCCCATTGGCAACTCGGTATCGCGGTCAAATACACCAATATTATCCAGACCTAAAAATCCACCTTCAAAAACATTATTACCATTGGCGTCCTTGCGGTTTACCCACCAGGTAAAGTTCAGCATCAGTTTATGGAATACGCGCTCTAAAAAGTAGCTATCGCCTTTGCCGTTGTTGGCAGTCTTTTCTAAATTATATATCCGCCATGCCGCCATTGCATGTACCGGCGGGTTGGCATCGCCAAACGACCATTCATAGGCGGGCAACTGCCCGTTGGGGTGCATATACCAGTCGCGCACCAATAGCATGAGTTGATTTTTAGCAAAATCAATATCTATTGTCGCCAATGCCAAACAATGAAAACTGAGGTCCCAGGCGGCAAACCAGGGATATTCCCATTTATCGGGCATCGAAATAATATCGCGTGTGTTTAAATGCTGCCATTGCGCGTTGCGGGCGTTCAAGCGGGCGGCAGGAGGCACGGGTTCAGCAGGATCGCCATTTAACCATTGATGTACATTATAGTGGTAAAACTGTTTGCTCCATAACATGCCTGCAAAGGCCTGGCGTTGTATTAGCCCGCGGTCGGTATTGGTTTGTTCTTTTTGAAGACCGCTGTAAAAAACATCTGCTTCTTTTTGGCGGGTAGTAAATATCGAATCGAAATCATCAAAGCCGGTTTTTGCTTCTGCGGATAATCGTAAACGCACGGTAACGCTTTTCTTTGCCGGGACAGTTATATCATAATTAACAGCAGCTTTGGTGCCCTTTTTTTGCGGGTTAACGCTCTCAATGCCTTTGATGATATGGTCGTTTATCCCATCTTTATACCAGGGCCTACCGTCAATATAATTATATAACCGCCTGGTATTGGTTTCATTATCGCAAAATAACAATTCATTACTTCCATCGGCTTTTAACCAAAGCTGACCCAAATCTCTATGATAAATACTCAATATTCCATCTGCATCGGCCATTAATTCGGGCATATAATTATTATTACCCCACGACCATGTATTACGGAACCACAGGGTTGGCATTACATTTAAAGCGGCATCATTATCGCCGCGGTTATTGATGGTTATCTTTATTAACAAGTCATCAGGCGCGTTTTTGGCATATTCGGTAACCATATCAAAATAGGCATCCTGGTCAAATATCCCGGTATCAATAATTTCAAATTCGGGGTCATTGCGGGTCCTGCCCTTGTTTTCATCCAGCAACCATGCGTACGGAAATTCCTGCTGCGGGTATTTGTACAGCATTTTCATGTACGAATGGGTGGGCGTATTATCCAAATAATAATACAACTCCTTTACATCTTCACCGTGGTTACCTTCGGGATTGCTTAACCCAAAATAGCGCTCTTTAATAATCGGGTCTTTTTTATTCCATAAAGCAACGGCAAAACAAAGCAACTGCTGGTTATCACAAATACCCGCGATACCCTCCTCACCCCAGCGATAGGCCTTGCTGCGCGACATATCATGCGTAATATAATTCCAGGCATCGCCGTTGGCGCTGTAATCTTCTCTTACCGTTCCCCATTGGCGGTCACTAACATACGGGCCCCATTTTTTCCAGTTGGGGTCTTTTAAGCGGGATTGTTCTTCATTCATGCGGGTAGTGCAGCTTTAAGTTGTTAATGTACTTTTATAAGTTGACACAACAAATTTTTCATGCAAAGGTTACAGATAGCAGACATTATTCTGCCAATTCAAACATCGCTTCTATTTCAACAGGAATATTATCGGGTAACGAACCCATGCCCACCGCGCTACGTACGCCAATGCCGTTGTCGTCGCCCCAAACTTTTGCGAACAACTCGCTGCAACCATTTATGATGTAGGGGTGACGTGTAAAATCGACAGTACAATTAACCATTCCCAATACTTTGATCACCCGTTTTACTTTATCCAAACTACCTAAGTGATTTTTTATGGTTGACAGTATAGACAACCCAACCTGCCGGGCAGCCAGTTTACCTTCATCGGCATCCATGTCTTCGCCTATGCGGCCAATTATCAGGCTTCCGTCTTTCCTGAACGTTCCATGACCCGAAACATATAAGTATTTTCCATCGACCAAACATGGCTTATAAATACCCATTGGTTTTGGCGGGGGCGGTAGCTTAAGATCAAGGTTAGCAAAATTTTGTTCGGGAGTGTTCATTTATGTATGAAATTTTATTTTGATCGCCGACTTAACACAAGGATAGTAAAACGGAAATCGATAAGTCAAACTTTAATTAACTTATTCAACGTTGACGGCTATTCTTTTTGTATAATGGTTTCAGGGCAAAACAAACATTAAAGCCCGA
>Ga0206882_1115_pt1 | contig 12240 bp, 13 predicted proteins | sample Alteio_BWOrgCont_4_FD_152908 | JGI IMG/M metagenome (GOLD analysis project Ga0206882, IMG submission 152908) | Enriched cells from forest soil in Barre Woods Harvard Forest LTER site, Petersham, Massachusetts, United States -... | ecosystem: Environmental > Terrestrial > Soil > Temperate forest > O...
ATGAAATTGCCAAACTTAAGAGGCAATTAGCAGAAGCAGAAGCGGAAAGGTTAAAGAACAAATAACTTTAGTTATCGATTATTTTTTTTCAAATCACCATATGGTTGACCCTGCGCATTTCAATGCTAAATAATTGATTATTAAGGTTAGATATTTTTATCTGGTACCTATACTCAGTGGCTTAGTAATCAAATGATCCAAATCTAGATATGGATGATACAGAATGGTATGTGCATGTGAAGAGTGCTTAGAAGCTATAGAATATACTGTCTCGACTTTGTACAAGTTTGAGAGGCAAGCGAGGCACGAGCTTGCCTCTCAAACTTGTACAAAGTCAAGCTTATCTGAAGATGAAAAAAAACGTTTCAATACGTTCCCCGTAGGAAAGGTAGACAGTGTTCTTCTAAAAATAGGAGTAGTACTTGATAAGAACATAGATGCTTATATCCAAGATATGCGATTGAAATGTAGGAGATTTTACTCTTAAAAGCCTACGAAAGACCTATTTGGTCCGTGGTTGGTCCAAACAATTTGCTTAGCATCTTTGTTAAATTTAATCTCAAATTAACGATTTGTTATTGTTCCTATAAGGTTAATCACGCAATTATCTAAATAATTTTTATTATATACAATAATTGTATATTATTATATAATTTGCTTTATGAAAAATTATTTATTAGATAGTTACAATCTTTCAAAATGTGAAATGTTACAATCATTATTCGTTTCCGAATATGGATTAAGACATTGGGCTCATTCAAAAAAACAAACCCCATACAAATGGGGACATAGAATCATTGCTGTCATAGAACTTTGTCCATTGATAGGTTTAATCGCCACAATAATAGAAAGCTTGGTAGCTAACCGCATTCGCCCTAACAATGTTGAACCACGTTCTTATACCAAACCATCTTCTCCAACTTCTTTAACTAAGAAAAGGCAGTGGTTATTTAGAGGGACTCAGGCTGAATGTAATGGTCCAGTTTCCGTTGCTAAAGTAGAGTCTATTCGTGCAAAATTAGAGGCTCATCGCTCAATTGGAATACAATTTAATCGAAAAAAAGTTGCTCCTTCTTTAGAGGGGGGAACTTGTACTGCAATGTCATTAGAGTTTCTTGATTCGTACTTTCAGGCAAAAAAAATAAGCATAGAAAAGCCCAGTACTCAATCAGATATGTTAGTAGATCGTATACTAAAACCCGCAAACAATGAAAAACTTGAAGAACATGGTCATTCTTTAGTTTATATCAAGGAACGGGGGTTAGGTCTTTTTTACGATCCAAATTATGGAGTAAGAAATTTATCGACATCAGAGCATTCAAAAATTCTATTTGAGGGATTTAAAAGTTGCTTTCAAACATTTCAAATAAACAAAGCAAGATTTTATAGATTTCAACCAACCTAAAATATCAAAAGATTAGCTTACTGCATGGATCCAGAATGCAATGTCTCAGTCTTTTAACATTCAATTGTGCTTGCCGTAAGTGTATGGTTTACTTTTTACAAGTTGGAGATAATGCGTGAGTGGCTCTCCGCTATTTTCATAATATTCCAACAAATGGAGCGGATTGGGATGTATCATGATTCAAAAAGCGACTTCGATCATCCGAAGTTGCCAGCTTGTGAATTTGCGGTTTTAGAAGCATAATATCTTCAAGTAGCAGGAGTAATGTGAAACTCTAATCCAAGTGATGCTAGAATTGTGCACACATTAACCAATTTAGGGTTTCCTGTTCTTGAAAGTGATCTATAAAGACTCTGTCTATTAAGAGAAGCCTTCTTCGATAATTGTCCCATGCCTCCACGTGCCTCAGCAACATCTTTTAGTGCGAGTAGAAAAACATGAGGATCTTCCACTCATTGCTATATCCCCTCGAACCCTAACTTTACAGAATGCGTAATATTTGCGGAAATGTCGGTTGACAAATGTCGGTTGACAATAAAAAAAAATTCATTATAGTTTTGGCAAAGAATTCAACCGCACAAGGATGTATATGCTATCCATTTCTGATGTACAATTTTCTCAAGCAATTCTTCAGCTGGGTGAACTTGTAAGTTTCCCTTCAATAAGTAATGTTGAAGATTCAGAATATAAATTTAAAAATCTGCTAAAGGCAGCAGATTGGGTGACTAATAGACTGCAAGAATTAAATTTTAATGTCGTATCCCAACGCATTGGCAATTCAGCTCCCTTTATTCTTGCAGAGAAAGTCACTGATGCGACACGTCCCACGCTCCTCTTATACAGCCACTACGACGTGCAACCTGTTGAAAGATCTCGCTGGAATAGCGATCCATTTATAATGATAGAAAAAAATGGGCGTCTTTATGGGAGGGGCGCTAGCGATGACAAAGCTGGAATTGTTGCTATCTTATCTGCCTTAAATGTCTATAAGGAAGCTAGTATTGATCTCCCTGTAAACATAAAGATTCTTTTCGAAGGAGAGGAAGAATATGGTTCTACCCATATGGGTGCGCTTCTGGAGCAATGTGCTAAAAATTTAAATGCCCAAGCTTTGGTTATCTTAGACTGTGTTAATTTAGATGTGAATACTGGTACTCTTACTAACTCAACCAGAGGCTGTGTGAATCTGAAGGTAAAAGTAAAAGCTTATGAAAAACCCGTACACAGTGGTATGGCTTGCATTGGTCCAGACCCATCTATGGCGCTTGCCACCTTATTAGCTTCGTTAAAAGATCCAAAAATGGTTCCTGGCATCACTGAAGATATGGCTACAATGAACCAAGAAGAACGAGAAATATTACAAAAATGCTCTCAAAGCATAGAGGCCTATTCCAAACAGGTAGGACTATTACCTCAGGTTGGCATGAAAGCTCTTCGAGGTAATTCTTCGTTAAGCATCAGCGAGAGAATCATAGAAGAACCTAGTATTAGTATTCTAAACATGACTTCAGGTAGACCTAACGGTGGCAATTCGATACAAGAAGAAGCTAGCTGCGAAATTGGCATTCGTGTTCTCCCCGGGCAAGATCCAGATCGTATAGCCAGTAACATTAGAGATTATCTTAACCGTCAGTCTGAAAATTTAGGACTACCTGTTGAAATTGTACAGCCAGAAGGAGGTGCATGGGCGTGGAAGGGAGATGTTTCTATGCCTTTTGCAAAAAAATATTTTGAGTCTATGGCTAGTCATTTTTCAAAAATTGCCGCAAAACCAACAGGAGGAACGCTTCCACTTCTTCGTCAATTTCAGGCTAAGTTTCCTGCTATGGAAATGATATGCGTTGGAGTTGAGGATCCTGAAACATCTGCCCATAGCCATAATGAATCTCAACATGTCTTGTTATTTAGAAATGTTGTTAACACGTTAATAACCTTTTTTGAAAAGGCTGGTTATATTAAAACGCCTGAAACTGTTTAAATACTTGAAGTTACTTAAAATTCTTATACTTCACTCATTTGTGAAAGAAAGAACATGCTATCAAGATTAAAAGAGGTCGATTTTTGGCGAAACCAAAAATCAACCTCATACTTTTAGAATGTCTTGCAAACCACGTTTTCAGTAACTACAGACTCACTCGCAAAAACGATTTGGTGACGCAAGATAAAGATTCCCAGCAAATTAGTGATCAGGATTAAAGCTCCTGCGAGAGACATAACGAGAAGGGCTTGTGCTTGATCAAAAAAGGAGAAGAAGAGCAATGCAATTATCCCATAAACTAAGTACAGTTGAGTTCCATATTTTGGATATAGAAACCGCGCGCACTTAATCCCTACACAGAAATAAGCAATCATTGTTGTATACCCAACGATAAAAAGAAAAATAGGCATAAAGATATGCATGAATGGAAAATATTGACTTAAAGCTGTTTGAACAAGCTGAGAACCTTCTATATGCTCGGTAGATTTCCAAATCCCCGAGACAAGAACAACTAAGATGCTCATAGTACAAACAAGGTTATCTACACATACCCCAAGAACAGCTAATCGCGCCTGCCTTTCTGGATAAACAGTATTTGATTCGCTTTGAATGATTGAATCTTACATCCCTATGTTCTTTAAAGAATCCATCATCTAGGATGGATTTATATGATTTTAACAAAAAGAGGTAATTATGGTCTCTTCAGTTAACAAACCCGCCGTTTTGATATTAGGCTCTACAGGCCAATTAGGACAAATCATTGCCGATAGCCTCAGAAGAAATAACGCAATCTCACTAACCGTGACAAGTAGAAAATCTGAACAATTACCAAAACTAAAAGAAAAATATGGCCATGCTGTTTACTTAGATCTTGAGGATCCTAGAACCTTCGCTAATGCCCTCACAGGAATTGAGAGACTATTCTTGCTCACTGGTTACACTGTTGATATGCTAGTTCAAAGCAAAGCCATTGTAGATGCTGCTACAAAAGCTGGTGTAAAACATATTGTTCATCTTGGCGTATTTTCTCCAAAAGCCGATTGCTACGACCCTCATTTTGCTTGGCATCAAATGGTTGAAGTATACATCAAAGCCAGTGGGATTTCTTACACCTTTCTACATCCCAACTGCTTTATGCAGAACTTAACTGGCTTCTATGGCATGGTTAAGAATGGCAAAGTGCGCTTTTATGCAAATGATAAAAAATTGGGTTGGATCGCTTTAGAAGATGTTGCAGAGGCGACGGTTAAAATCCTTACCGAAGGACCTTCTAAGCATCATGGGAAAGATTATTGGTTTTCGACAGAATTATTAAATATTCAAGAAATTGCTCAGATTCTTAGCGAGGTAACAGGACAAGAATTCCTTGATGATAGTCAATCACCCGAGCTGTTTATCAAGGACTTCAGTGCTGATAAAACGTATATTGATCCCTATTTTTTTGGTGTTGAACAGTTTTTTAAACAGGCAGTGGATGGACGAATGACGTATGTTTCCGAAGTGCGCGATGATCTCCCTAAACTGATTGGTCGCAAAGGTATGCCCCTTAAAGAATGGGCCAAATTACACAAAAATGAACTCATCAAATTAGGTGCAAATGCGATACCACAGGTCTGTCCTTAGAGGCTGACAGGAAATCATGGATGCTTAGGTTTTTGGTTAAACAAATTAAGCTGAATTCTGGCACTACTAATTTATTGACAATAACAATTTTTTTGTTGATAGTGAGCCGCGGAGGAATCGCCTATGAAAATCAAATTTATTATGCTCGCTTTAGTTGCTGCTACAGTCAACCTTTTTGGCGATTCATCTTCTCCTTATCAATGCAGAATGTCGGGAAACGAACTAGAGGCAGATATCATAGTAGTGGGTGGTGGAGCGGCAGGTTGCATATTGATGAGCCAGCTATCAGAGAATGGTCTCTTTTCAGTATTAGGAATAGAGGGGGGGCTAAATTTAACAAATGATCCAGCAATAGAGGCTGTGGGTCTCCCTGCATTCCTATTGGCTGGGACAGGGAAGTCTAAGTATTTTTGGCCAGGATGGAATCAAACCCTACCAATGCCAGGGCTCAATGGACGAACAAGTGATTGGACAACAGGAATGCTATTGGGTGGTGGCTCATCGATTAACGGATTATACTATGGCCGCGGGTCGAACGCCATGTACTCGCGTTGGGAAGAAGTTTCTGGCAGCAGCAATTGGGGTCTGGACAATATTCTGGCAACCTTCAAGGCTCTTGAGAACTACCAAGGATTGACAATCACACCAGGGGCGCGAGGAGACAACGGTCCTGTCAATGTGCTACAGACACCCACGGTGTCGCAGATAACAACGAACGTACTATTGCCCGCGTCACAAGCAGCGTTTCCTGGAATTCCAACTGTGGCGGACTATAATGATCCGAGTGTGGAGAATTGCATAGACCCCCGTGCTCAGTGGTTTATTAACCCTGCAGGCACCAAACGAGTGAGTAGCGCGACAGCATATTTAAATAGCACGGTAATGACGCCAAAAGGTCAAGGAGTTAATGGACACAAACTGTTCATGCTCTTCGATTCGGTAGCTGTGAAAATAATATTCGACAAACATGGGCGTGCCAAAAAAGTAAAATATGTAAAGGACGGTAAACTCTTCGAAGCAAAAGCTCGGAAAGCCGTTGTTTTGGCAAGTGGCATCAACAGTAGCAAGTTGTTACAGCTTTCTGGCATAGGTCCATCGGAAGCGCTAAAGAATGCAGGGATCAAGCCCGTTTTCATCAATGAGAACGTAGGTAAACATCTCCAAAACCATCCGCTCATTTTCATTACGATGCTAGCAGATCCCGCAATTAGTGGTATACCGCCTGGGGCTCCGTATGCATTTACTATCAATAATGTCTACTTGCCAGTAGTGGGCGGTAGTTCCAGCGACCCACGAATGCTACAGATTTTGTTCGAATACATACCGGCTACCGCACAGACACCTCCGCTAGTAGCCGTTGGATTTGATCTTTTGAACCCAGTGAGTGAGGGCAGCGTCACAATCCAAAGCGATAATTCATTTCAGATAGCCGCAGCGGATGACGCCTTTTACCAAGATCCTGTAGACCTGGCGAATATGAAGAGTGCCGTCTCGGTCTATATTCGCGCTCTGCTAAATCAACTATATATCATGTACCCATTCCCCTCTCCTTACTTTAAACCCATTTTAAGTGACCCGATCAATTTAGTCATCCTTTCTGGCTATAACGACGCAGTGGTTGAGCAGTACGTGAAAAATAATAGTAATCTTTCACTGGATATCCACCACTTTGTATCGCACTGTAAAATGGCTCCTCTGGCCGCCGGAGGCGTGGTAGATGGCGACACACGTGTTTATGGCACAAAGAACGTTTTTGTAGCGGACAACTCCATCTGTCCGGTGATTCCTGATATTAATACTACAGGACCAGCTATGATGATCGGATTACGGAGTAGCGAAATTCTGAAACGTGTCTTGCACAAAAAATCTCAATGAGATCATCAACATGAAAAAAAATATTCTGCTACTTTTAATGTCACTCATATTTTTCATGGCAGCTGATGCACAAGCTCAAGAATGGGATGATGAAGACTCCCGCTGTTACGAAGACAGCTGCTGTGTTGATGAGACGAATTTCTATGCTAAGATTTTGGGCGGTGCTAATTTCTTGCAAAACATTGCAATTGGAGGAAGCAAATCCACATATCAGACAGGGTATATTATTGCCGGTTCGTTGGGTTATTGTTGGCGTTATGGCTTGCGTGTGGAAGGTGAATATGCTTTTAGAAGAAATGCTATAAGAAAAATCCATTTCTTTGGAGAAGGTTTTTCCAAGCATGGACATTTCCAAGCTTCCTCATATATGGCCAACTTACTATGGGATTTGCCTTTATCTTCGTGGGGGTGCGCATTTTGGAATATCCAACCTTTTATTGGAGCTGGCATAGGCTATGATTTCCAACAAATGCATTCCTCAAATTCTCGTATTGTTTTTAACCAAAAATGGAACCATTTTTCTTGGCAAGTGATGGCTGGATTAGCCTATCCGATCTTCTGCAATACAGAGGTTACTTTGGAATACAAATTCCATCAGGGAGGCTGTCATTTCTATAACCACTCCGTCGGAGTTGGACTCGTGTATAAATTTGGCTTCTTAAGGTAGTGTTGGGGAGATGGTACTCATCACTATTGCGCAGATTTTAAAAAAAATATAATACACTTAATACTGTTTTCCCAGCCTTGTCAGATAAAAATATCGGTGAAATTGCAATTGAAATGTTAGGAAAAGTGTAGTCAAAAGTTTTAGAACTATTTAGATAAACAAGATTCTTTTCTGAATTTACCATCTGCCAACGTGCGCACCGCCATCAACGTGCAGCACCTCGCCGGTAACATGTGGAGCCTCAGTTAGATAAATGACAGCATCTACAATCTCTTGAACATCGGTAATGCTTCCCATAGGAGACAACGATTTTAGAAAATCTTTCGAATCGTTTTTATGTAAGGGAGTGTCAACAACACCCGGTGCAACAGCATTCACACGAATTCCATCTTTTGCATATTCAATAGCCAAACTACGTGTGATCGTATCGATACCTCCTTTTATAATCATAGGAACTGAAGCATGGATGCCTGCAATTGGATTATCCGCGAGTGAAGCTGTGATACTTACGACGCTTCCTCCGGATTTTTGTCTCAGCATCTGCTTAACAGTTAGCTGAGTGGTTTCCCCTAACCAATAAGCGTGAAATAAGTGATCGGGGTCACTCTTCTTCGATTTCCATCGGGCAACATCCTGCCTTGCAATGGGCTACAAACGAGAGAAAAAATGGCATGGTTCAAAAACAAATAAGTTTTGGTAACACCCTTATGCCGTCCTTACAGGACTCAAGTGTTTGTCTAGCTAACCCAGGCCTCCGCTGCGCTCCGACCTGGGCTGTAACATGCCGGCCTTACAGGCCTATCTAAATCGCTCTTAGTAGGCCTGTAAGGCCGGCATGTTACAGCCCAGGTCGGAGCGCAGCGGAGGCCTGGGTTAGCTAAACAAACACTTGAGTCCTGTAAGGACGGCATAAGAGTGTGACCTTGACTTGAACCATGCCGAAAAAAGAGCAAAAATGATAGAAGATCAAGCATTCTCTGTGCCTCCGTGAACGGATACATCTTTACGTGTAAATAAAATTTAGATAAATTTGAAACGTTCACAGGTGTATAAAACGTTTGAATTAATTCAAAGTCACTGTGGTGAAGATAAGATTTTTATGATAAGAAAAAATAATCCATATGTACTTATCAGCAGTTTAGCGACATTGTCTGCATGCAATACCTCTCCGGTGCAAAATATTATAGGTTCTTATTTTCCCGCATGGATGTTATGTGCTGCATTTGGAATTATATTAACAGTCATTATCTATGTGATTTTTGTCAAAATTAACATTGACGAATTCATTCCAGCAAGATTACTGATCTATCTTGGACTAGCCATTTCTCTAACATTCATCTCGTGGCTTTTATTGTTTGGCAATTAAATCTAAAAATGCGGTTTAAAGAAATTTTTTTAGGTTAAGTGAAACAAATGAATAATATAAAGGACAAGCTTATCGCTGCCAGCAAGCGTGCCCTGTTGGGCCTAAGAAAAACAGTTGGGCTCCTTATTGCAGTCACCGTGATTGCTATGTTAATCGTTTCGAGCTTTTTGGTTGCATTGCGCTTGGATCTGCGCCCGAGGACTGATGATGCCAATTTGTTGGCTTACTACGCAAATATAGCACCGCAAGTCTCTGGGCAGATTATTTCCCTCAACATAGAGAACAATCAAAGCGTCCAAGCTGGAGATGTTCTTTTTGTGATTGATCCCGAACCATTTCAATTCAAACTTGATGCTATAAGAGCCCAGCATAAGCTTGCCACCCTCATTCTTGAGCGTACGGAACCCCTGCTTCATAAAGGATATGTAACCGCTGAAGAAATCGACCAAGCCCGTGCCTCAAAAGACAGTAGCAAGGCAAATTCCGATCTGTCACAATGGGACCTTGTTAAAACAGTCGTGAAAGCTCCTTTTAATGGTAAAGTAGTAGGGCTGAACTATGCCGTAGGCCAGTATGCCTCCACAGGCGTACCTCTATTTACAATGATTGATACTTCCAGATGGTATGCAGTGGCGAATTTCCGCGAAACCGATATCGCCAGGATGAAAATAGGATCTGTAGCTAAAGTTTATGTGATGTCGAATCCTAAACAAATTATACAGGGGCATGTGGAAAGCATCGGCTGGGGAGTTACTTCTGAAGATGCAAGCCTTGGCACTGGACTGCCAACCATCGAAAAAACACTTAATTGGGTTAGGCTGGCACAGCGCTTTCCCGTTCGAATTCTCCTGAACAATCCGCCAGATGATTTAATGCGAATCGGCGCCACTGCAGTTGTAATAGTTCATTGTGAACCGTCTCAACAGATGAGCAATTTGCTTAGCGACTTCAATTCCATACTTAATTACTTCGGGTGGTTTAATGATCCAGATATTGCAACAGCTGCGAACTGAGCTTGCGCCAAAGCCGGGAAGACTCGAGAATGTATTACGCATCACAACTCTCAGTGTTATACTTGTGATTTTATTGGAAACATTTCAGACTCCATTTCCAGCATATTCTGCTTATATTTTATTTTTCATTTCAAAGGAAGAAGCGGCTTCAACTATATTTACTGGTCTGATGGCCGCCCTATCGATTACTGTATCGGTATTTTTGACAATTGCCATTTATATGATCTCTGCAGATGAACCTGGATTGAGATTACCATTAATGGCTATCATTATATTTGCGGGCATGTTTGTTTCAAGGGCTTCGCCCTATGGATCTATAGCCTTCCTTACAGGCTTTCTTGTGACTATTACGTTAACCATTGTTGACCTGATTCCTCTTGATCCTTTGCACTCAAAAGCGGATCTCCTTATTCGATCTGTGCTTTGGTTATGGGTAGTGGTCATGGTGCCTGTTACAGTAGTTGTCGTAGGGAATATTTTTACCGGACGCAATCCTTCAGATTTATTTGATCAAGGCTTAAAGGAGCGAATTGAAATAGCAGCCCAGCTGCTGACAGAACATAATAACCTATGTGATCAAAAGCAAATGGTTGAATATGCGGAGTCAAAGACAAGCGAACTTTTTCGATATTTAAAGATCCCTGCCATTTTCGACAATAAATTGCAAAGAAACAAACAAGCTAATAAAGCACTTCTAGCACAGACTGGTCGACTAATCGTGCTTCTTAATGAATGGATTGAATTAAAAGTTTTCGAACCAAAACTTGTAGAGGCTGCCGCAAAGTGTGGATCGCTGGTTAAGGTCCTTGCCCAAGCGATAAAATCAAAAACCGAGACCATACCTATCTTTCAGAAACTGATTCTTCCTACTTACGAAGGGAGTACCGTTCATGAGAGAAAGGCCATTCTTTTACTTGCTACGATTATTGAAATTGTCGAGGAATTGCCGGAGCTTTTGCTTTCTAGATCAATGCCTCAAGGCGCAACTGGACAGACCAAAAAAACTCAATTGCATCTTTTAGCTCCAGATGCTTTTACCAACCCCGATTATTTGCGTTATGCATTAAAGACCACCCTAGCCATTTTTATTGCTTACATTACCTACAATATGCTGAATTGGCCCGGAATTCGGACATGCATGATCACTTGTTTCTTTGTTTCCCTTGGCACTTTTGGCGAAACAGTACAAAAAATGACTTTGCGAATAATTGGAGCCCTCATAGGTGGAGGCCTAGGCTTGGCCACAATCATTTTTATCATGCCTTATTTGACAACGATTACGGGTTTGAGCTTGATTACTGCAGTGATCGCTTTTTTTGCGGCTTGGGTGGCGACAAGTACTGAACGTCTTTCTTATGCCGGGTTACAAATTGCATTGGCCTATTTTTTATGTGTTCTGGTTGGATATGGCCCAACAATTGATTTGACTGAGGCTCGCGATAGAGTTGTTGGTGTTCTGCTTGGCAACCTGATTATTTTCCTGGTATACACATTGATTTGGCCGACAACGGTGGTTGAACAGGCTAAGCTTTCTTTGGCCGCAGCACTTTCTAAATTGTCGCAAATGATGGCTATCACACCAACAGCTTTGCGTGAAGAACAGACTCAAAAGTACGCATTATTCTTCGCCTTTAGCGATGCTATCTTTCAAGCAAGGCGTTTTGCCTCTTTCGAACCTTTTGAACCTAAAGCTATACAGGTTGAAAAGGCTACTCTTGATGTCGCTTTGCAAGATGCCGTGCAAGCATTATGTGGACCTATAATTATATTAGAGGAGCAGTCTTACCGTATCTCCCTATCTGCAATATCAAATAAAGAGCTGACAGCCTACTGCCAATTACTTAGCGCCTGGCTTGCCCATGCAGCAGAGCAATTAGAAAATGAACAGGGCCCTTTGATCCCACTACCTAAAGCCGACACTCTTGTTCAAAGTTTTGAACAGTCTGCCATCGAATCCTCCGCTTATAATTGGCTGCTCGCTTGCAGCGATTGGTATCGCACGCTCGATGAGCGCATGCATAAGCTTGAGGGACTCATAAAAAAAAACTGCCCTCTATATCAAACCGTTTAATCAGGTAATAAAAGAGGCCACATGAGACCCTGCATAGTGCATATTGTAATGAGCCTTCTTGCCTGCTGCTTATTGATCGGATGTTATCCATCAGTTTCAAATCTAGCCCCACAATTTCCTGATCTTCCATGGTATACCGGCGAAAATATAAATTCTGAGATGCAGCCAGGTGCAGCTCCGAAATTCTCACTCCCTCCTCACTTCGTACCTCCCTATCAAAACGAAGGAGGGTATACGGATCC
>Ga0206882_1141_pt1 | contig 12237 bp, 12 predicted proteins | sample Alteio_BWOrgCont_4_FD_152908 | JGI IMG/M metagenome (GOLD analysis project Ga0206882, IMG submission 152908) | Enriched cells from forest soil in Barre Woods Harvard Forest LTER site, Petersham, Massachusetts, United States -... | ecosystem: Environmental > Terrestrial > Soil > Temperate forest > O...
GGCACTTTAGCTGGTACTTTAATGGGATGCGAATGAGAAAAAGGTTTAAATGATCTGAAAATTTGCATATTCACACCTATTATTACTTATAATATTATTTTAAAACTATTTTTTTAAATTGTCAAAATAACTATTATTTTTTGTATGTAAATAAAATCAAGGCATTTATATTCACGTTTAATTGAATACAAAGGTAAAAAGCAAGGTGTTTTTTAGGTATCGTCTAAGGAGGCAAATCTAAGAAAAAGATCAAATTTTTGGGGGAATTACTAACGAACGTGGCTCTAAAATTGGATTTAAGTGGATACATACCCTGTTTTACAAGTCAAAAGGGAGAGAAAATCAAGGGGATTCCTTATAAAACCTCGCAAGATCTTGTCTAAATTGAACCATCGAGGATTTATCCAAATAGAGGGTATGGCCAGCAGGATACAGATGCAAGGTGATGTGGTCCTGAATTTCAGGATTCAAATCCATATGCTCAAGGGTGTATTGGGCAGTAACATACGGAGTTGCTAAATCATATTGTCCATTAGCTACAAATACTTTTAAATTAGGATTTTTACACATTACCTCTTTTAAATCTGTGGCTACATTCAAATATTTCCCCTCTTTTCCACAATCCCAAGGATGAACATTCGTTAAGATTTTATACTCTTGATCTTCCTTCCAGCCAAGATCGCTGTACAGATAATGATTTAAAACAGAAGTAAAAGGGCCAAAAAGCGCTTCAAAACTTGGATCATAATCCATATGTTGTGCAAGAGGATCGCAATCGAGGCCAACAATGCGGCTATCAAATCTTCCAATGGTTTTTTCGGAGTTTCTTAAAAGCTCTTTAGTAAATCGAAGAGCAGGTATTCGAAAGTTCGATCGTTGGATATATATCTCATCAAGTCCAGTGTATAAAGACAGCTTTTTCAGAATTTCTTGCTCTTCTTGCTTTGAAATTTTGCTCCCTTTCAAAAGAGCTGAGGCATAGGGACCATAAGCAAAAGTTTCCACTTCCTTTAATAGCGGTTCTAGTGTCGGATATTCCTTATGGGAAATTTTTTGATGATACCAGGCCGCAGCTGCGTAAGTAGGCAAAAAAGTAATACAAGGTAAATCATTTCCCGCATGAAACATCAAGGTTTGAAAATCTAACGCCAAAGAAATCAGAACCAAGCCATTAAAATCCATATTGGCATTTTCATGAAGATGATCGGCAAGTCCAGCAGCGCGCGTTGTCCCATAGCTCACCCCTATTAAAAACTTTGGAGAGGTCCATCGATCATGCCGGGTCACATACGTGCGAATCAACTCTCCGACTGATTTAACATCTTCATCAAAACCGTGAAACTGCTTTGCTTCTTCCGATTTGGCAGCTGCACTATACCCTGTGGATACGGGATCGATAAATACCAGATCGGTTTGATCCAATAGAGTATATTCATTCTCTTCTGTGCGATAAGGAGCAACAGGACGTCCTAAATCATCTAAAACGATTCTTTTCGGCCCAAAAGCGCCCATATGCAACCATACGGATGAGGAACCAGGGCCGCCATTAAAGCAAAACGTGATAGGACGAGTGGAAGGGTCTTTCAAACCTTCTTTAGTATAACCCACATAAAAAAAAGTCGCCTTTACTTTCCCATTGTCATCTTTCAGATGGATTTGCCCTGCGGTAGCTTTATACCGTAATTCTTTTCCCCCCAATTTAAGAGTGTGGATCGTTTCCACTTTTTTCTCTTCCGTCACATTTGGAGTTTCCTCAGCGATCAGAGAAACAACAAAGAACATTCCATATAGAATGGAAACCAACTTTTTCATAAAAACCTATGTATTCTTTACTACCATTTGGAGAGGTACTTGTGAGTTATATTCCTTACCTAAATAAACCTTCATCTTCTTTGAAGTTTTTGCAGATTTAAAAGAATAGGTTCTAGCCTTATTCTTATTAAACGGCTTATCTTGCTTCTTTTCTACCCAATCGATTGTACCCTTTGAGAATATTTCGGTAAAAATCTGGCACATTGCTTTTAGTTCATCGATTTTGTCAGATTGCAGGCCGAAACTTATATTTTTAATTTTCTTAGCAAGTTCATTTAACTCAGTGCAATTGTCATCTGACTGGATCAATTTTACAAATTCATTCAAAAGATACTGTTTGCCACACTTTTTTGTTAGTTCATATTTGGTTCCATTATTCCATTGAGGAATCAATTCCTGTAATGCACTGATAAAAACACCTTTCATATGACTGTATCTATTTTGCACACGAACTTTAACAAGCTCCCATTCCCTTTCTAACGACTTGTATTGATGTTCATAGTATCCAAAAAAAATGCAAGTAACAGCAGCTGACAAAGCAACCTTTCTCCCATTTGATGCCGAATGTTTATACCCTACAAAAATGGCTAACCCTAATTGCCCTACAAGCATAGCACTGCAGAAAATGAAAGTATTCTCTACAGTTGGGTAAGTTGCAAATTTTCTAAATGTTTGATACTCTTGTTTTGTCAATTGTTGGTTGTCATTTGCCAATAGGCGAAGATGATCCAACGGTGTTTGTGAATTGTTTAAAGTTAAGTCGTTCATTTATTATCCTTTAATAATATTACCTATGCTTTCCAAACGATCATTTGAAGCTCAGGACCATCTATTTTCGTTAACAGAAACTTTTTCGAAATATCTTTATAAGTATACTTTTTGGCCTGATTTATTTCCTTTACTTTTTCATTTTCGCTGAAATTTAAAGTCGAAAATATTTTATTATACCGTTGACAAACGTCAATAAGTTTGTTTGTAGCCTTATTTTTCAAGGTGAATTCTATGTTTGGAATTTTTTGTGCAAATGTGTTTAATAGGGCATATTCAACTACCAACTCCTGATCTTCTACAATAATGGTTTCTTGTGTCTCCTTATCATACTTTTCGACCAATTCTTTAAACTTTTCACAAACATGTGCTTCAATATCACTTACAGCAGATTTATGCGAATTTCCAGTATTCCATTTTTTAATCAAACCATTGATCTTTAGGTCTAAGGCTTTTGAAAAAACATCCTCCATTTTCTTATGGCGGCTATGCACATTGTTTTTAACTACAAAGTGTTTGTTTCTAAGTTCTGTGTAATGGCGATCGTAATAAACACCAAATCCAAACAGCACTAAAGCTGCAACTGCGAAAGGGAATCCTTCCGATTTAGACCGTTTTGTCCAACCTGCTAACCCCAATAAAAAGAAACTAGTAGCTATGCAAAAAGCTCTCACACGCTTTGAAGGTAAAAACTTATCAAAAAATAAACGATTTTCGAATCGATCGATTGTTTGATGTTCTTCTTTTGTAAATTCTACATTTTCATCCACCAAAATGCTTAGATAGTCCAAAGGTGTTGGTCCATTTAAGTTCATATTTTTCCTTTTAAAAAATAATCTGTGTTTCCCAGGTAACCATTTGAATTGCCGGCATATGATCGACTTTTACTTTTTCTAAGAAATTCTTTCTCGATATTACTTTGGATCCCGATCCAGCATAGTTATAAGTTCTGGCTAAATTTATTTCATTAAGAGTTTCTCTATCCTCTTCGAAGGGCTCGTATAGTAGCTCGGTAGGAAATACTTTGATAAAACGGCTGCAAATTTTTTTAAGCGTTTCATCATGAAAGCCTTTCAGAAGAAATTCTATTTTTGTAATTTTTTCTGCCATATCCTTTAATTTAGAATATTTGATTAGAATGGGTTTCTTTTCTGTAAGAAGTGTAACTTGAAATTCTTTGGCATGTTGCTTGACCATATCTTCAAACTGTTGTAAAACCACTTCTTGAATGCTGCGTCTTCCTAGAAGGACATTCATCTCTTTTCCATCATTCCATTTCAAAATCAAAGAGTCTATTTTTTGTTCTAAAGCTTGTTCAAAAAGAATAATCATTTTAGAATAACGATCATTTATTGTGTCTGCAACTTTGTAATATTTTCTTTCAATTGCAAAAAAATTTTTGGCTTTGTAATAAAGGTGAAAAAAAGATAAGAAAGCTGTCAATGCTACAAGCGCACCACTCTTTATGGAATATTTACGACCGAGAATAACCGCCGATCCCAATAAACCAATCTTGAATGCCAGATCCAAAAATGTTTTTAGTTTTGTTGAATTTTCAAATTGAATTACTATTTGATGCTCTTCTTCTGTTAATTGTGCGTTATTATTGGCTAATTGGCATAACTGCTCTATTGGAGTCTGATAATTGTCTAAAGTCAAGAAGTTCATATGAATCTCGTTATACCGAACGTGACGTGAAAAATTGGATTTGGGCACATCCGAAATCTTAAAACGTTCGGCATATACGTAAATATTTACAAAAACAGTATATATAAAATAAAATTAGTCTGCAATTGTTTTTAAAACAGAATCTAAATATTCTTTTGTTACACAATCTATTAAAATTGTTTTTAAACCAGAAGACTCACCGGTTAGAATGGAAATAGACGATTTTGGAATTCCGAACAATTTTGACAAAAATTGAACCAAAGCCTGGTTTGCTTTTCCCTTTTCGGGTTGTGCAGCTATTCTTAGCTTCAGACGATTTCCTTCCCATCCATCCACACAGTTTTTTTTTGCATTTGGAATGACTTTAATCTCTAATCGAGTCATATATCTTTGGAATTGATGATCAAAACGCCAGCTTTTTTTAGTTCTAAAAGCGCCCTCTCTCCATCTCCGCCTCTAAGGTTAACGGCTCTGCAAGCATCGGCAATGATATATGTTTTAAAACCAAGGCTTAAACTATCTAATGCAGAATATTTGACGCAAAAATCGGTGGTCAATCCAGCTAAAAATACTTCATCGATGTGATTTTCCAGCAAGTAATCTCCAAGTCCGGTAGATCTTCGATGTTCGTTGTCGAAAAAGGTACTATAACTATCAATGTTTTTATCCACCCCTTTGTGGAAAATTTTTTGGACTTTGGAAGTGTCCCATCCTTTTGCAAATTCTGACCCTTTTGTATTTTGGACACAATGGATGGGCCATAAAATTTGCTCTAAGCCATCCAATTCAATTTCATCACCTACTTTTTTGCCATGGGTTGTAGCAAAGCTTCCATGATCGGCAGGATGCCAATCTTTGCTTGCCACAATCACATCCCACTTTTTTTGTAATAATTCCTGAACAACTTGGATGACTTGGTCCCCTTCTTTTACTGCTAAAGCCCCACCAAGGAGAAAATCATTTTGAATATCCACAATCACTAATGCTCTCATAATACATCCAGAAGTTATTTTCGAATTTTTTTAATTAAATCAATTTTTAATTCGTAGAGTTTTTTTTCTAACCCTACAGGATATTGATGAGGATTTAAAAACCGTTTGATACTTTCGTGAAAACAAGATAAATCTTGATAGGTATGTTTTCGCACTGCTTCCAAGGAGGGAATCGGATATACCAAATTCCCGTTGCGAAATATAGGTACCAACAGGTCTTCGTATTCACAATTTTTGGGGATTGCTTTCACACGTGTGGCATCAAACGGATCTACAATGGTAAATTGCTCGGGGTTTTCCATTTGTGTTTCAAAAATTGCATCTGCGACAAATCTGTCATTCTCTTGAAAACGGCGCACCTGAAGAATGCCTGGATTTGTCACTTTCCTAATCTGCTCGGATAGTTTCAATTTGTATTCCCACTTCTGATTCGGTTTTCGAATGGCTGAAAGTTTATATACCCCATCCAAAGCCGACTGCCCTTTTGCTGTCGCCAAATTGGTTCCAACTCCCCATACCCCAATTTTAGCCCCTTGCCGCTTTAGATCGGAAATTAACTCTTCGTCCAACTCATTGCTTGCAAAAATCTGCGCTTCAGGGAAGCCTGCATCATCTAACATTTTTCGAGCAACAATACTTAAGTAATTCAAATCCCCAGAATCGAGCCGAATTCCCCAAACCGATTGCCCTCTTTTTTTAAGAGTTTTGCCCACTTCAATCGCCTTTTTAATCCCCTCAATCGTGTCATAAGTGTCCACTAAAAATACACAATTGCCCGGCAAAGCATCTGCAAAGGCTTGAAATGATTCTTGTTCGTGCTCAAAAGCCATCACCCAACTGTGCGCATGGGTCCCTTTTACCGGAATTCCGTATAACTTTCCTGCCAATACATTAGAGGTAGAATGGCATCCCCCCACATAAGAAGCCCTACTAGCAGTAATTGCCCCATCGATCCCATGAGCCCTCCTCATTCCAAATTCCATAACCGGCTCTCCGCGAGCAGCATAGCAAATCCTAGCTGCTTTTGTAGCAATCAATGTAGGAAAATTAATGAGATTCAAAAGAGGGCTTTCTAACAATTGACATTGGATAATCGGTCCTTGAACCCTTATTAAGGGCTCTTGAGGAAAAACCACACTTCCTTCAGGGATTGCATCCACGTCGCATGTAAACTTAAATTTCGCAAGATAGTCGAGAAATTCACGGGAAAACAAGGGTTGATCGTCTGTTCCCGTTAATGTCGAAAGATAGTCCAAATCGCTTGAAGAGTATTGGAACATTCGGAAGAATTCTATCGCATTTTCCAATCCTGCACAAACCGCATATCCTCCTTTAAAGGGATGTTTTCGAAAAAAAAGATGAAAAACAGCCTCTACGTTCTCCATCCCATTTTTCCAATAGGCATATGCCATTGTCAACTGATACAGGTCTGTTAATAACGCAAGCGACTCTCTATAAATAGGATGCGTTTTTATCATAGTTGTCTTCTTTCCAGATTATATTGGATTGGGTGAGGCTTTCGCATCAGCCCATATCCAATTTTCGGTAAAAATCACACAACTTGTTCATGTTATCCCAAAAAAGACATTAAAAGTAAGAGAAAAAACAAACTAACCCATTCATTTTATTTATAACAAACAATTTAATTAATAATTAAAACAAAATTATATTTTATAATTATTTTCATACAAAAGCAGTTATTTTATGAGATTTTTTTATTCTATAGATATTAAAAAACCTTTTTTAGTTGGTGCATAGCATGTAAAACATGGTTTTTCAGAAAAAAAATATGAATGGAATCTCTGAGTGTTGCCTTGGGGCTCTTGAATGCATTCCTATTCGCAAAGTTTTGGACTACTCTTTTCCTGATCGTCAACTGGCGATTTTGATTCGTCAATTAAAAGATTTTATTGTTGAAATCGGAAAAGGTAAAAAAGCAAATTCGAAAATTGATTTTTGATGATAGCATCGTCAAAAACCAAGAGATTTCAAAATCGATTGGTAGACTCGAAAGTCCTCATCGGAGAAAAGAATAAATCTAACTTCTTCTAATTCAGGATTTTGCAAAGCGTAATCTTTGACAGCCATTAAGGCTATTTTCGCTGCTCGTTCCACAGGAAATCGAAAAACTCCAGTGCTGATAGAAGGAAAAGCAACCGATTTGGCTCCTGTTTTCTTAGCTAAGATTAAACTGTTTGTATAAGCATACCAAAGCAATTCCTCTTCGTTATGTTTTCCTCCATACCAAACAGGACCGACTGCATGAACCACCTTTTTTGCTTTCAATTGCCCCGCATTGGTAATCACAGCCTCCCCAGTAGAGCAACGCCCCCTTTCTTGCTTGATCCGAACACATTCCTCTAAAATAGCATGTCCTCCCACACGGTGAATGGCTTCATCCACTCCTCCCCCACCCATCAAAGTACTATTTGCAGCGTTTACAATGACATCCACCTCTTCTTGGGTAATATCCCCTCTTTTGAGAACAATCTTTGTCTTCCCAAATTCCATATTTACCCCCTAATCCCTTTGATAACATAATTGGGTTAAAGTTCACAGAGATGACTTTTCCAAACGATTGCAAATCACCTAATATTAAAAACTTGCAATCTTTGAATCGCGAGAGCTTTCGCATTAGCGAGAAATCCAATTTTTCACGTCACGTTTGGTATGTTTCGTATATAAACCCTTTGCGATCAATTGTTTTAAACATTATAATTCGAAGTTGTATGAGAAAATATTTTGCCTTCTTTTTTTTGTTATTTTTCCCTTTTCTAGGATATTGCCAAGAAGAAATCTTTCTTCGCGACTTTCTTCCTATGGCTAAAAAAGGGGATTATGTAGTTACTTCAAGAAACAAAAATTACACAGTTCTAACCATTAAGGATAAGATTCTTAACTCGTTGGTTATTGAAGAAATCACCATTTGTGAAAACCGATTTACGAGAACCATTTCCTCTTGGAAAACTTGGGTAGAACAAGGTGCCCCGCACCACACAGGTTGGGTTTCTTATATCGTGGAGCTACCTTCTGGCAAAGTACAAGATCATTACTCTTATACACATAAGAGTTGGTATAAGATTGACGAAGAAAACAATCTTTTTACTACCCTTCTCAACTTGAAATTCGCCGAAATTCCGTTGTCTGAACGAAAAAGAAGCAATCGCTCTCACTGGCAACCTAAAATGGTTGTCAACGGGACACCGATTCCCAATGTCCCTTTTATTCCTTATCGCACCCTTTGGCCAAAAGATGGAACAGAAATTGCTGGTAAAACAGTCGAAATCTATTTGCCTCAAGAGAATGCTTTGTACCCTTCCTATTTCCCCTATTTTATGCAAATTAGTGGAACGATTGGGAAAGCCTATATCAGAATTATCGATTCTGGCTCTAATCTTTTTTCTCCACAGCAATTGGTTTTAAAAAAATAGTTTGATTGTAGATTTAAATTTTTAATTTTACAGTTGTGAACAATGCCCCTCCCCTCATAAACAATATTTCCACAATTTTTCCTATGAACGGTCTCTGAACTGGCAAAATTCTACGTACAAAACGCGTAACTTCTGTGGGTGCAAACAAATCTGATGGTCCAATGGGGGGAACCCTTTCTACTATAGGATACGAGATCACCCACATTTGCCTTTATAGTTACACCAAACTAAAGAGGCGTTCCTAAAGAATTCAGATTGCCTTTTGCTGAGAACTTAAAGTAATATGTGAAGATATGTTTGGTTTTCAAAAACAGAAAGTTTACTCTCTTCGTAAATCGCACCATCTATTGCAAAGAGTCTATTCTTGGTACTCCAAAAATTGGAAATATCTTCCCGAAAACGAACTACAATCTTTAGAAAAAGATTTAGAGTCGTTAGATCAAGCGATTCTACAAAAAAGACGCCAAGAAGCAAGTGAAAAGGCAATGCATTTAGAAAAATATGCAGAGGAGAGAATCAAAAAAAGCTGGTTTTGGACTTTTTTCGAATTTATTTGTGCCGTTGTATTTGCTTTAATCATTGCGATCATCGTACGTCAGACTTGGTTTGAGCTTTACGAAATCCCCACAGGATCCATGAGACCCACCTATCGGGAAAAAGATGACTTGCTTGTTACAAAAACCGCTTTTGGGATCAATATTCCTTTAGTTACGGATCATTTCTATTTTGACCCTCATTTAGTAAAAAGGGGTAATATCGTGATTTGGACCGGAGATAAAATTGATCTTCCAGATACCGACACTACGTATTTTGGAATTCTCCCTGCTAAAAAACGATATGTAAAGCGTTTGATTGGTAAACCTGGAGACACCCTCTATTTCTATGGAGGAAAAATTTATGGGATCGATCAAAAAGGAGAGGAGATCAAAGATTTGATCGACAATCCGAACTTAGAAAAATTAGAGTATATTCCCTTTAATTCTTTTGAAGGGAGAGTAATCCCTTCCTCTTCTTTACCTGGAGGTAAAATCAACACTCTTACCTTCCGCCAGATGAATCAGCCTATTGGCAGAACATCGATTACCTCTCTAGGGAAGGTGCTTGGAGAAATTCATGTCCAAAATGAATGGAAGAAGGATCAACCCGAAATATTGCTCAAACCACACAACCAGATAGAAACCTATAGCGATTTTTGGGGAATTCGAAATTATGGAGTCGCTCGTTTGCTGACCCCTGAAGAAGCTAAACAACAAAACAGCTTCTCACCAGAATTAGGGGAAGGAATTTTATACTTAGAGTTGCGCCATACTCCTTACCTCGCTAACCTTCAATCGGAAGAGCCTTCCTACGCTGCCATGCTCCCGAAAGTGTTTACGACAATGATTCCCCTTCAGAAAGAGCACTTAGATACGATAATGAATGCAATGTATACTTCCCGTTTTGTTGTCGAAAAAGGAGTTGCGAAACTCTATAGTGCGGAAGGGGGCCATTTTACTCCAGATAGCCCTAGATTTCCCGGAGTGCCCGATGGGACCTACGAATTCTATTATGGAAAAGCGGAGCAAATCGGGTGGGGAGCTATTGCTCACGAATTGCCCAAAGATCATCCCCTCTATAAAAAAACTCCCCGTACAATTCAACGTCTTTTTAATTTAGGAATCGAGTTTTCTGAAAGAAACTTTTTTACAAGCCGCTATGCCTATTTTCGAAATGGAGATTTCTTCTTGATGGGAGCCCCCATTTTGAAAAAAGACGACCCTACCTTAATCAAATATGTAGAAAGAGAGAAAAAACTTACCAGCCAATCTCCGCTTTATGTTCCTTTTTTAGATGCCGGCCCTCCTATTGAAAACGGACACATTCAAAAAGATTTCGTCGATGCGTTTGGATTGAAAATTCCAGAAAAACAGTATTTAGTCCTAGGCGACAACCATGCTAGGAGTGCAGATAGCCGCACCTTTGGGTTTGTTCCGCAAGAAAATCTTCAAGGATCCCCAACCTTTTTACTTTGGCCGCCTGGATCAAGATGGGGAACACCCCCGCAGACGACGCTCCCATGGATTACCCTTCCCAATTTGGTCGTTTGGGGTATCGCACTCTTCATTTTCCTTTGTTGGTATCTTTTCCACTACTTCCGAATGCAAAAACCTACCTTTAAACGACGACCCTAAGTTTTTTTTCTTATGCTAAATCCTTAATGGATTGATCAATGATTTCTTGAGTCAGTTTATTATCATCCGTAGCCGCTTTTTGGATAAAGATATCATTCAAAAGTTTGAATAAAGCTCTTCCAGAAAAACCCTCCGTTTTTTGTGCAATCGCTTTCACTTTATCCTTTCCAAAAAAATCTTTCTGTTCGATGGGTATAAAAAATTTCGGAATGTAAGACTGGATGATTTTTTCTCTTTCTCCGATTTCAGGAAGACCTATTGCGATCTTATGATCCATTCGATCAAGAATAGCTGGATCTATATCCTGTTTTCGATTTGTTGCGAGGATAATCATTATTTTTTTGCTTTCGGTACCAGTGTGGTTTAAAAAAGTATTTAAAAGCTCCATGCGTTGAGGCTCTCCCTTAAGTTGATCACGATTCATGCAAAGACCCTCTGCTTCATCAATAAATAACACAGTAGGTGAATGGATCGAACCCATCAATTTATTTAGCTCCGAAACATGCTCGCCTCTAGCAATGTATTGAGCCAAATCCCCTCCTGACATCATGACATAATTCATGTTGGAATCTCTGGCGATCTTCTTTGCGATCATCGTTTTTCCAACCCCTCCTGGACCCTCGAGTAAAACGTTTTGGAAATATCCTTTATTTTTTTGAATGTTTTTTGTACTCGTGCTAATTTGTTTAATTCGACGAGTAATATCTTTCTTAAATATCGGATTGACAGTTTTATCCATTTGACCGAAGATTTCTCCCAACGTCCTATTTATCGATTCGATAAGAGGAGTAAATATAGTTATTTTTCGCACTTCCGTGGCAAGTTTCGGCCTTCCAATCTGATGCTTAGCTTTATAATAAAGATAAGAAACCATAAAAGGAGTTCCAACAGTAACGACAGACCCTACAAAAATATAAGGAAGGGTATTCAGAGCAACCTTTTTTGCAAGGTGTCCTAACCCTTTTCCAATTGCATTTCCAACTGGGACGGCGTACTCAAATATACCACCCCCAACGGCATTGCCCAACTTGGCACCAATGGGTTTAAAATCAAATTTTTCGAAAAACTTTAGGAATCCTTTTGAAAGTTTATCTCCTAATTCCCCCGAAATAGCTTCAAAATCTAAAGATTTAAAAATTCCATTAATAATTCCAGAAACTGATTTACCTATTTTTTCTGGTTCTATTTTTTTGCCAATTTCTTCTATCAAACGACCAAAAAATTGAATCGCTCCTTTGCTGATCTCTTCTACGGGTTGATTTAATTCTTTATAAACTTTCTGACCGACTTGGGCTGCCAAAGCATTACCATTATTCATGTAAAACCTATTCATTTAATGTTTAGTTTAAAAAAATTTACCTGATTATATCAAAAAATGATTTTTAATGTCAAATT
>Ga0206882_1142_pt1 | contig 12114 bp, 7 predicted proteins | sample Alteio_BWOrgCont_4_FD_152908 | JGI IMG/M metagenome (GOLD analysis project Ga0206882, IMG submission 152908) | Enriched cells from forest soil in Barre Woods Harvard Forest LTER site, Petersham, Massachusetts, United States -... | ecosystem: Environmental > Terrestrial > Soil > Temperate forest > O...
ACCACCTATATCAAAGAGGAGATTCAGGCGGAGGCTTTAACGCGGAACGTTGGGGCTTTCCAACGCTTTCTCCAAGTGGCCGTCCAAGGAAACGCTCAGGTGATTGAATTTTCAAACATCTCCCGCGAATGTTCCGTGCCGGCCAGTTCGGTGAAAGAATACTATTCGATTTTGGAAGACACGCTTTTAGGGGATTTTCTATGGCCCTGGGACCGCAGCGAACGAAAAAAAGCGCGTCCCAAGTTTTATTTTTTTGACTGCGGAGTGGTCCGCGCCATACAGAACAGATTAAACGACCCGCCCACTCCGGCTGAAATGGGATTTCTGTTTGAGACCTGGTTCGTACGCGAGCTCAGACGGTTAAGGGACTATGGCGACAAAGCCCATGAATTTTCATTTTGGCGTGAGGGCGACCACGAAGTCGATTTGCTGATCACGGGAGGACATGGACCCCTTCTCGCGATTGAATGCAAAACCGGTCATGATCTCATCAGCGCCAAAACCCTCCGCGCTTTCCGATCGCGCTTTCCAAAGGTCCCGCTGGTCGTGGCGTCCCTTAACGACCCTGTCTCTCGTCGGCTCGAAACGGGAATCGACGTCTTGCCTTGGGCGAAGGTCCTGGAACGCTATCACGCGTTGTGAGATGGGGATGTAGGAATTTCTATCCGGAAGGCGCTACCATGCCCTTCCTCACTGGTCACTTCGATTGATCCTCCGTGCCGTTGAATAATTTCCTGAGTCAGATAAAGACCGATGCCCATTCCATGCGAGCCTTTTGTGGTGAACCAGGGATCAAACAAACGTTGAGGTCTTTCAGATGGATGCCTGAATCTGAAGCTGGCGGCTTCAATTGTTCAGAAAATGTGCAGAATCTGCGAAAAAGCTTGGAGGTCCAATATTGACCCTCTGCTTTTTCTACAATAGGCAAGCTCAATCTTCGGGTTCAGACGGAGAATGAATATTTTTAGGGGGTCGCGCATCTAAGGGGTAGGAGGATAAAACAATGAAAAGACGATTCATCATGTCCATGCTGTGTTTGATGACCCTGCCCCCGGTTCTTTGGGCGATTCCAACGGAGATCAATTATCAGGGAACTCTAAAGAAAAATGGATTGCCGGATATCGTGCAAGAGAAGGTGACGTTCCAATTGACCAATTCAGATGGGAGCATTCAATATTCCCAGCCCACGACTGTTACGGTGACCCCTATCAATGGATTGTTCTCGGCGAAACTGGACTTTCAATTCATCAATGGAAACACGTGGGAATCGGTAACGCCTTATATTCAGGTGTCTGTTGGCGGCCAGGTGCTTTCAAACCCGGAAAAAGTCTCAGCAACGATTTACTCAGTGATCGCCAGTTCGGTGGTTGCCGGTGGGGTTACAACGAATGCCATTGCGGCTGGCGCGGTGGAAATAGCCAATTTAGACCCGAATACGGTGCAGGCTTATCTCATCCCCTCAGGCATGATCGCTATGTTCGCGGCCAGTTGCCCCGCCGGTTGGAATATCTACGGCCCGCTCCAAGGAAAATTTCCCGTTGGGACAGATAATAATACCGTTAATAATAATTTCCCCATTGCTTCCAGTGGCGGTCAGTTGAATCATGTTCACACATTTACTACATCGACTAATGGAGCGCATAATCACGGAGGATCGACAAGTGAGATGAGTATTACAGGGACACGTGTTTGGGCTGTAGGGGATCCGTCTTTTACGCCAACTGAGTTGATGCAAGATGTCGGCACGAATGCTTATTTGAAAAGATATACGACTCATGACCATACTATTGCCTCTGATGGAGATCATAAGCATACCGGCACAACTGATCCCACAAGCAGCTTGCCGCCTTACCTAACCGTTGTCTTTTGCATAAAGCAATGAGCATATGATTGCTTCTTCGACTGCAGATCTATCCGGAAATCAAATTAATGCAGTGGAATACATCGCTTTGCTCAAGAAGGTTTTATTGAATGCAATTTATGACGGGGCCGAACGTACAACGATGCTTTCAAGAAGTCCATGGTATCGAAAATTGGCGAACAGGGTTTTTAGACGATTTGGTATTCGCTTAACTGAGCCAGCGGATTTATCTCTATTGCTTGAGGGCAGGTGCTGGCCTGTGTGGGCGCATACGATGATTGGTCGAAAACGTTTGGATAACATCCAATTTTGTGTCGAACAAATTATAAACGATCGGATAGAAGGAGATCTTATTGAAACCGGGGTGTGGCGCGGAGGGGCATGTATTTTGATGAGAGGCATTCTTAAAGTTTACGGAGTAACAAATAAGCTTGTATGGGTTGCGGACTCCTTCGAAGGTCTCCCAAAGCCCACAAACAAGATAGACAAACACGATCCTGCTGGGAATCATTACAGAGATTCAGAATTGGCTGTGTCTTTAGAACAGGTTGAAGCGAATTTCTCTGCGTATGGACTGCTAGACGAACAAGTTCGTTTTCTGAAGGGCTGGTTCCGCAATACATTGCCAAAGGCGCCCATTGAGAAATTAGCGTTGATGCGTTTGGATGGGGATCTATACGAATCCACAATGGATGCCCTCGTTAATCTTTACCCCAAACTCTCCATTGGCGGATATGTCATCGTCGATGATTACAACAATATCCCAGCATGCAAAAAGGCAGTAGAGGACTATCGGGGAAAATTTGGAATTCGTGAGAATATCGTCAATGTGGATTGGACGGCAGCCTATTGGCAGCGAAAACAATAAGCAACGACGACGGCCACATCCTCGTTCCGCTTACCTGTTCAGAGAACCGTTCGCGTAAGTGCATTTGGTTTCTGACTGTCCCGACAGATTGGGTGCCGTAAACATTAGGATTTGAGCGGCAGGATTATCTGGAAAGTACTTCCGCTGCCTTTTTCGTTTCTTGCCTCAATCGATCCGGCATGCCTGTGAATGATTTCCTGGGTCAGGTAAAGACCGATCCCCATTCCATGCGATCCTTTGGTGCTAAACCAGGGATCGAATAAGCGCTCGAGATTTTTGGGCTGAATGCCTGGACCCGAATCCGTAATTCGTATCACAAGATGGTCATTCATCACTTGTAGATCGCAGCTTAAGACACGTTGTCCAACTGGAAGCGTCTGCATGGCGTCTCCCGCGTTGCGGATGATGTTGACCAGAGCAATTTCGAGTTGGTGACCATTTCCCGAAACACATGGAAAATCCGAGGGGATTGTGGTCCGCACTTCAATTTCCGCCTTCTTCAGTCTAAGGTCTTCGCTCGCTAAAGCGCGTCGAAGTATTTGTCCAAGATCGATGGGTTCTTTAGACAATGCTTCTCCCATCGACAGCTCGCGGATCGCCTCAATTTTGTCCGCCGCTTCGTGTGATTGTTTTAATATGAAGTCAAGCCGTTCTCGAATACTTTTAAATTCGGCCGGATGAACTTTTACTTCGGATTCAAGGCGGTCCAAATCCGAAAGGGCAAGCTGGGCTGGCAGACTGATGTTGACTAACGGGTGTTTGATCTCATGGACAAAGCTGCTCGTGGCTTCTCTCAGCAGCGCGTGGCCGAGCGCTTCTCGCGGGAAGTGCCGATCTACCCCTTGTTGAATCCAAGACCGCACCGGGTAGACGAGAATGGCAATCACCGCAGCCGCTGCGGCCGAAGAATAAAAGTTGGAAGTCACGCCCCAAGCTTCGAGGGATCTCGTGATCAGGACCAACAGCGAGACATAAATTACGCTGAGGACTAAAGTCACGGCCGAGTAGACTAACGTCTTGCGGATGATTAGGCGAATATCGAAAAGATGATGCTCCACAATGGCGTAGGATACGAGCCCTAAAGAAATCAGTGTGAAAATGAACCCGATAGGGTAATAGGGCAAACCATAATTGATGCCAAAATCGGAAGCAGCCGGTAGGTAGCCGATGAACGCCCAACGGAGCAGCTTCAGCTGCATGCGATCCAGGGATGTGGATTCCTCAAAACGCCGGTCTTGAAACAGCAGAAATAGAATGCGTGCGACAATCACCGATAGGAAAACGAGATACAGAGGATGCAGCTGGCCTGCTCGCGCATAAAACCCCCATCGATAGGTATAAAAGCCGTCAACCATCCATCCGTCGATCCAGCAGGCGATTGCAAACAGGCACCCTATTCCATATGCCAACCGAAGCCAGCGGACTTCGCGCCGGGTATTAAGGAAGTTGGTGAACAGATGATAAAATGCGATAGGAATAAAAACGATGCCACAGTAATTAAGCCGGACAAGAAATGGAATCCATGTAGTATTTTTCAAAGAAAACACAATCGCCCACCCAAGCTGCCAGTAAACCGTCGTAAACAGCCATAGCGAATAGGCCAGAGCATTTTTATCAGGGCGCCGAAGCTGCCGCAGGACAAAAAGGCCTGTGGCGAGATAGAGAAATGCGGTAATCAGCGGTGGAAGAACAGCGGAACGCATGACAACGTTGTAACTCAAATGGAAATATTTGACAAATTTCTATTTGCCTCAAAAGGGGAAGACCTCAAAAAAAGGAAAGCCCCTTTGCACATGATTTGTCGGGTGAAGTTAGATGTTTTAATCTCTATTGGGAGGGAGAGGAACGGGTCGGTTGCGGCCGAATGTTTCATGAGCGAAGACATATGTGCCGTTTGTTATTGCTATACAAATTCCAATTTCACCAGCTAGTGCAGTTGCTGCAATGATTTCTGCAAACTTTTTCGCTTTTCCTGGGCCAAAGCAACCTAGAATTCCAAGACATTCCCGAGATGTTCCGAAAGCTGTTCCGCCGCCAACGGTTCCGACTAGCAGATTGGATACGAAGACGCTTGCATAAAGATCTCCTGCTTTTGTCGTTTCGATGGTAGTAATTCCCACATGAGAATTGGCAACTGAAGCCACGTCTTGTCCACAAGCCAGGAAAATCGCGGCCACTGCATTCGCGAAATGACCATTTGTTCCGATTTGCACGGCTTGTGCTCCCGCGTATACAGTTCTGGTGTAATATTTCTCCATATCTTCGGGGGTTGTCTTGAGCATATAAATAAGCCGTCTCGGTATTGTGATATCGGCTGTAACCGCTTTCCCATAACCATTAATTAGATTATTTGCAGTGACTTTCTTATTGGCGTTAAAGTTTGAGCGTAGCCAAAATTCTTCAGGTTTAACCGTTGCAGTGATATAGCGGCAGGCTGCATCCGTACCTTTACAGGCCATATTCATTCCCATGGCATCTTCTGTTTCGTAATGAAAATTAAGAATCACGCGTCGACCATTAATCAATGGTACGAGCTTTTTGAGATGTAAGTGATGGCTCGTTTGTTCAGCCAATTCTTTTATTTTTTCAAAATGACGGTCCGTCCAAGTGGTGAATGCGCGCGCCTCTAATAAGGTTCGGAAGACAAATATGGGTCCAATATGTAGTTCATCGGAAAGTACCGTGACTGTGGTGCCTCCTGATCGAGTGATCAGATGAGATCCAAGCGTATAAGAAGTAACCAATGCTCCTTCTGTTGTTGCCATTGGAATAAAGAATGTGCCACGCGCATGATCTCCTTTTATTTTGAGAGGTCCTGCAATTCCCAGAGGTGTATGCACCACGCCGATCGGGTTTTCAATCTTGCCTACAAACTGAGAAAGATCTTCTGAAAAATGACCGATATGTGATAGACGGGTTTTTGTCGCATTAGCCATCCATTCGCGTCGCGCCGTAATAACTTCTTCAGTAAAAGTAGTTGCTTTGCTTCTCAGAAATGTCTTAACTTTGGTGTTATCGACAGCATCGTTCTCTTCTACAAAATCTTGTAGAAGATCCGAATAGCGGCGACCCTGTTGGCGTCGGTCCTTTGACTGGGCTTCGCTATTGGCCAGAAAGTCGAGCATAGTGGACCGCTCGCTAGTGCGTCGACTAGGTCCACGGCGATCAGAGGTTTCAGAAGTCACAGCAGCTTTTTGATCTAGAAATGATTTCCAGGTGGAAATTTCCCCATCGAACCGTAGACCACATTCGGTATTTTCTTTATTTTTCCAAATAATTTGACCAGACTGCTGGACTGTCAATCCTTCATGAGTCAATTCAAACGATGCAATTTTTGCTTTTCCCCAGATAGGAGATGAGAATCTGCATGAAAGTCCGCTATCGCTGACAGACAAGATCACTCCTGTGACGTTTAGATAGTCACTTTCTGGGCCTTTATAGCGAAATTTTATTGAGTGATCGGTTTGTTTGCGTGTAGATCGCCGTCTATCGGTAGTTGTCATAGATTTGGAAGGAATTGTAACAGTTTTTGCTTTGTGAGCAAGGAGGCAGTAAGACCCAGATAACCATTGAAATTTATAAACTTTAAAGGTATATACGTATGGTGTTTTCTAATACTGAAATAAGTTTTGTATTCCGATGAAGTCCTTTGCTAATTCCTGCCTTATAAACGCGGCGCTGAGTGCCCTCTTAGGTATTTTTACACTATTAAGCAGTCGGAAGAAAGAAGCCCGCTATTGGTCTTTATATTCAATTACCGTGGCCATGTGGAGTTCTGGGCTTGGCCTGATGGTATCCGCAACAAGTTTTTCTGAGGCTTTTTTTTGGCTTCGCTGGCTCCATTATCTCGGCGCTATCATGATCCCTATTTTCTTTTTTCACTTTGTAACGTCTTATATAAAAAAACCCAAACCACGACTCATTGCAATGGGGTATGTTTTGGCGGTCTGCCAGCAGTTTTTAAGTATAGGAGGACACTTAGCCACTGTTGAGCCATTATCCCCGTTTAACTTTTATACGATCCCAAAGCCTGCCTACGCCATCTTCGTGGCCTACTTTTTTTCTTATGTATTCTATGCCCATATTTTGTTGTTCAAGGAGATGCGTTCCGCTTCAGGTTTGGCTAAGAAACATCTTAAATACATTTTCTTTGGAACAGCGATCGCATTCTGCGGTGGATCAACAGCGTTTTTCCCAGTTTTTCATTGGCCGGTGTTTCCTTATGGCGTGTACGGTGTTTTTGCGTATATTTTGACGGTTACGTATGCTATTTTAAACGACCAATTAATGGATATAAGGCTTGTATTGCGTGACACAACATTACACGCATTGACGGCCGCATTGTTGGGTGGTAGCGCTATTCTTCTTAGTTTTCCTTTAGTTCCCAGTTATCCAACTGCAGGTATCATTCTCTCAACCACAGTTATGGGTTTGCTCATGGCATTCGCTTATGACCCCATTAGAAAAGCTTTGCAGCCTGCGATTGACCGAATAATGTTTGCAAATCGATTCGGTTATCTCGAAGAGCTTTCGCAGCTTCCCAATGACCTTCTTGAATTTACAAATTTAAGGGAAATGCTCAAATTTCTGGTTACACGGCTGACAGAGGCCGCGAAGTTGGAGCGAGTGCGTATTTTCATGTACGATCCGGGTCACCAAAGTTATATCGAGACACAAGTTCATGCCAAGACAGAACAGCAAAGCGAAAATAAGTCATCTATTGAGGAACTGCCTGAAACGTCTGCTTTGGTTCGCTTATTGCGGTCAGATGGAAAATTGTGGACGCGTGAAGAGATCAAGCGCAAAGGCGACGCCTCTCTGATTTCAGACCTCGTTGCTTTGCAAGGTGCGGCCTGTTTTCCTGTGAATAAAGAAAACGACCTTTTAGGTGTGGTGGTGCTAGGTCCTAAACGTTCCGGGGAACCGTTTAATCAGCAAGACATGCGCATTTTGGATGCACTGCGAGTGCGATTAGAAAATTTTCTTGCGCAGGCGATGACTATTACTCAGGAAGCACTTAATATGGTAAAGGATTCGCACGACATGAAAAATGACGTTAACGCTCTTAAAGGGCGAGTGACCTGGCGCGCCATGCGCATTGCGGGATGGAAAATAGATTTTGAGAAGCATGTATTAGCGATCGATTCTTGGATTACAGCGGAAGAGGCAAAAGGTGCACGGGGGTTGGAACATGAACAAGCTAAACAGACTCTCTCAAGTCTGAAGAGCCAGGCTCTCGAATGGTTTCGCGAAGCAGAGAGTTCTCGTACGATCGAAGACCAAGCCATTCAGAGACTCGCACATCGTCTGAAAAATTGGGCTGAGTATGGGCGTGTGGTTTCGGAAGGATTTCGCGGAACAAGAGCCATGGAAGCCATTGAAGTGGGTGATGCAGTGCGAATCTGCGTTGAACGCTGGAAGCCGCATGCCGAGAAGAAAAACCTTCAGCTTTTTGCTGAGACTGTTCCTGACCTTGTGGTGTGGGGAGAACGCAGTTTGTTGGAGCAAGTGATTGAGAACCTCATCGATAATGCGATTAAGGCCACCAAGCAAGGGCAAGTGAATGTCATCTGCCGCGCGGACCGCGATGGTATCCTTTTAGAAGTAAAGGACACCGGCTGCGGCATTCCCGCTGAAGATCTTCCGACCATTTTTGAGAAACCGTTTTATCAGGGGAAAGGGCGGGAAACCCTTGAACAGAGTACCGGTGTGGGGTTATACCTGGTCAGTCAGTATGTTCGGAGTTTGGGCGGGCAAGTGCGGGCCGAAAGCCAGGTGGGGAAGGGCAGTTCGTTCTTCGTCCATTTGCCGCGCTATGATCAGGAACGCAAAGGAGCGGCGGCTTAGCAGAGGCACGTTCATAGAAGATAGATGGATTGATGATTGCAGATTGCAGAAAGACGTCTTTCATCAATCTTCAATCATCTATCAACAATCTGCAATGAACGTGCCCGGTACAATTTTTGGGAGGATTTATGTCAAAACGCATCATGATCGCTGAAGACCACAAAGAGACCGCCGATGCGATCGCCGATTTTGTGCGGTTTGTGTTTCCCGATTGGACGCTCGATCATGTGGCGACCGGGAAAGGAGCCGTCGAAGAAGCCCTCAAACAGCCGCCGGATGTGATGGTCCTCGATATCGCGCTCGCAGACGAAGTGAACGGCCTGGAAGTCATTAAAAAACTTTGGGAAGGCGGACTGCGCGACAAGCCGCGCGTGATCGTGATCACCGCTCTCGGCAATAAGGCGTTTCGCGGACCCCGCACTGGGCGTCCATGGGTCGAGCAGTTGAACGAGCACGAACGGACACTGGTCGCCGCTTTCTTCGAGAAACCCTACGGCTGGCACGCTTTCCTAACCGCAGTCGCCAAAGCCGCCGGCGTCGACACTCCGGACAAAATCAAACTCATCCCCGACAACGAATAAAACGGCGCGCTGAAGGGGTGGGGAGCCTTCCGGTGCCCCGCCGCTTTACCCGCCACACGTCCGGCGGGCCGCTCCGTCAGCCGGCCGCTCGTTTCCGCAACGACGGACCGTTGCGGAGAACGAGCTCCTATTGGCCGGCTTTACTCGCTAAAGCGGCGGGATCACCTCCAGACCCCCCACCCCTTCAGCGCTATTAATTTGATAAACTACCGCCCGATATGGCGAATGAAATTTTAATCGTCGGCTCTGTCGCGCTTGACAGCGTGAAGACCCCCTTTGGCGAGGTGAAAGAGGCGCTCGGCGGGTCGGCCACGTATGCGTCTTATTCTGCGAGCTTTTTTACCTCCGTTCGGCTGGTGGGCGTAATCGGCGAGGATTTTCCGAAAGAACATATCGGCCTCTTGAAAGACAAAGGCATTCATATTGAAGGCCTTCAGGTCGCCAAGGGGAAAACCTTTCGCTGGGCCGGTTCCTATGAATATGATTTGAACGAGGCGCATACGCTCGCGACCGAACTGAACGTTTTTGAGACGTTTAAGCCGAAGATTCCCGCCGAGTATAAGAAAAGCGATTTTGTTTTTCTCGCCAATATCGATCCTGATCTTCAGCTTTCCGTGCTCGATCAAGTCGAAAAGCCTAAGCTCGTGGCCTGCGATACCATGAATTTGTGGATCCGTATCAAGCCGGATGCCTTGAAAAAGGTGATCAAGCGCGTGGATTTTCTTTTCATCAATGAAGGAGAAGCCCGGCAGTTTGCCAATACCTCGAGCCTTGTGAAGGCCGGACGGATTCTTCAGTCCTGGGGCCCGAAACATGTTGTGATCAAAAAGGGCGAGCATGGCGCGCTCCTCTTTGGACAGAACACTTTTTTTGCGGCGCCGGCATTTCCCTTGGAAGACGTCTATGATCCCACCGGCGCAGGCGACACGTTTGCAGGCGGATTCTTCGGGTATGTGGCCCAACAGGGCGGCGATATTTCGGATGTGACCTTGCGCCGGGCGGTCGTCTTCGGAACGGCGATGGCCTCTTTCACCGTCGAAAAATTCAGTCTCGAACGTCTAAAAACCTTAACGATGGAACAAATTTCGTCTCGCGTCCGGATACTAAAAGAACTCAGTCACTTCGACCAACCTTAATCCGATAAAGCTGGATCGTCTCCGTCTTTTCCACAATTTCCAGCGGCAAACTTCCTAACGCATATTGCAAGGCGCCCGGATCCGTTGCGCTCGGATAGACGAGCACATATTTATAATTAAACGCTTCCACGGAGCGAAGTCCGTTGACGGGATCGGGCGGAAGGTTGCTCACTTTATTCTCTTCCAAGTCGAGAAGCGTCGCGATAAAGGGGTCGGCTTTGTACTTCTCAATCATATGCCTGGAGATCCGCCCGATGTAGCCGCCGAGGATGGGTTTCTGATGCGCGACCTGCGCCCAGAGATGGTCCCAGGGAAATACCCACTGCGCGGTGAGCGAGTCCCCGGCTCCGATACTCGAGTCGCCGACATAGAGGGGCAACGTAAGAACAGCTCCCGGCGGCTGCCGTCTCAGGGTCTCATAAATGGCGGGCTGAGCGGGCGGCTCGGCAATTGTAATCCCCGGCCAGTTTTCGATGAGGATGAGAGCGCCCACAAGCGCGCTCAGTTTCGGAAGAGACCATTTTTTCTCTTCGGCCAATCGAATGATCATCATGGCTGCGACCACAGCGCAGGCGACGGCCCCGACCGCCATCCAATGAGATGGCACCCGGGCGTTTCCAGCCACCGGCAAGAGCCGCAGAAAATAAAAAGGAAGCGGCAGCCAAAGATTGTATTGGGCCACATGGAGATAACTCCCCATGGCGAGCAAGGTAGATCCCACGGCGAGAGCAAACCATCGCTGCGCGGAACGCCCTAACCACCACGGCCGCGTGAGCGCCACCAAGATTAGGAACACCCAACCCAAAGCGGCCGCTTGCTCCTGCACGATCATATCGCGGGAGCGGTACCAATGGGTCATTGCGGGTCCCCACAGAATGTGCGTTGGATTGGGAATAATGAGGGAGATTAGATTTGCTCCCGGACGGTGCGTCTTCCATAAGATGGTTTGCCGAGGATACTCTCCGTGCAGGACCATTGCTAATAAAGGAAGGAAGAGCGGGAGCAGGCATACGAAGGCGGTGGCCAGGAGAATCGCATGCATTTTCCAACTCTTCGCGGGAGAGGCTAATTCGGCCCTCCGGTTGTAACGGTCCACTTTAAATCCGCTGGCCACCCATAGCGCCAACCCGGACCACATCACCAGTAAAGCGTTATAAGGAGTTTCCATTCCGATCCGTGTTTTTCCGAAAATTAGATCGGTTGGATGCCCAAAAATAATCCAAGCGGAAACGGCCCCCGCCGCGAATGAGACCATAAGACCAACGCGGCCCCATGATGTGCTCTCGGATGAGGTGCGCCTCCTTGCTCGAAATCCTACAGGGCAATAATCCGCTGCGAAAACAGCCATCCAGATCAAGAGACTGTAGACAAGAAAATAATAATGACAGGCGGCTGTCCAGGCCAAGGCGAGCCCACTAATGATGTAATCACGTACTCGTCCGGATCGTCGGGCGCGGACGAGAGTCCAGAGAAAAAGCGGGATCCCATAGAGGTTGAAGCGCGTCCAATTCTGCATCGTGCAGGCGAGAGTGAAGCTGTGGGTCATCACCAAAAGGCCCGCGACGATCGAGGGTGAATGCCGCCCAGTAATTTCCCACGCCAACAGATAGGTGGCAAATCCCATCAGGATCCAGGACAAGAAGAAGCTGATATTCGCGGAAGAAATCAAAGGAAGTCCCGCATGCTGCCCGACGTATGTCACGAGGCAGTTCCATAAAGGGGAATCCGTGAGCACGAGCGAGGTCCCGAACGGGTGGTAGAGCAGCGTCGTGTGAAAAGGATTGACGTGAAGATGATCGATCGCTTCGCGAAACCACCAAT
>Ga0206882_1143_pt1 | contig 11873 bp, 17 predicted proteins | sample Alteio_BWOrgCont_4_FD_152908 | JGI IMG/M metagenome (GOLD analysis project Ga0206882, IMG submission 152908) | Enriched cells from forest soil in Barre Woods Harvard Forest LTER site, Petersham, Massachusetts, United States -... | ecosystem: Environmental > Terrestrial > Soil > Temperate forest > O...
TTATCCTGATTACGGATTTAATATATTTGGCGGCGTTGGCTTTGCTTTTTAAGCTTTGTATTTTTTATAATTAAGTTTACTTTTAGCAAAATGGATGTAGCCTACTATTTAAGTGAATTATTGGGGCAGCTTGGCGAAATAAATGTGCCGGGGCTGGGCTATTTTGTGCAGCTAAGGGTTGACGGCTATTATAATAACGAGGAAGGTAAATTTTACCCACCGGGCAGCAAGGTCGACTTTGACCCGCAATATTTGGATGATGACATCCTGGTGCAGTACATAGCCGATAAGAAGAAAATATCGCTGGCATCATCAAAATACTTCACCGAAAAATATATCACCAACCTGCGTAACGAGGCCATGACCAAAGACGTGCCGCTTGCCGATTTGGGCTGGATGTATTTTGAAGGCACCAAGCTCCGTTTTAAAACATCGGAGGTATTGGAGGCTGATCCTGCATTTTATGGTTACCCGCAAATCGAGATCAATAAACTTGGGGGGACATCAATTTTCGACCAGATAGAATCGGAGCGTTCGGCATCAACCACCTTATACAACCCCGTTACCCAGTCGCCCGAGCCTGAATTACAGGATGAAGCGGTAGCAAAGTCCGAAGAATATTTTACCCCGCAAACCACTTACGAGCCGGAAGCGGAAGTTGCCTATACGCCACCGGTTGAAGCTTATGTACCGCCAACCTACACGCCGGAGCCTGTATACAGCCCACAACCGCAAGAGGAAGTGGAAGAAGATTTTATTTTTCATGGCAAAGGCTATGATGCCGTAGATGGTGATGATGAATACCGCCCCCGCAGCTATGCCTGGATATGGATAACCCTATTGGTATTGATAGCGCTGGCGGCAGGAGGGATATTCGCCCTTTATAAATACAAACCCGCGACTTTTGAAAGGTTGAGAGGGATGATTCAGCATGCAGCGCCCGCAGCCGTAAAAGCGCCTGCAAAGCACGATACTATAAAGAACATAACGCCGGTAGATACCACAAAAAAAGGGGTTATTGCAGATACTACTGCAAAGGCAGTAACTGCATCGCCCCCGGCAACTAATGATACGCTGACAAAGATCCACTATGAAATTTTAGGAGGAACATTTGCCCGTGTTGGTCAGGCAAACGGTGCAATTAGCAATTATAAAAAGCTGGGAATTGAAGCCAGGATACTAAAAAACGTACCCGGTAAGTTATATAAAGTAACGTTAGGGACATTTTTTGTTAAACAGGAAGCGATTGACGCTAAAGATAAATTAGTAAAAGGTGGAAAGGTAAGTGAAGGTAATTTAGTAATCCAACCTTATTATCCCCAAATTAATCCAAAAAAATGAGTTTATTATTACAGGTAACAGACACAGCACAAAAAGTAGCGGATACCGTTAAAAACCTTTCACAAACCGGCACGGCAGCCGGCGATAACCTGCGCTTTGGCGACCTGCTGGTTAAGGGCGGGGTGATCATGATACCGATTGGCATTTTGGCCGTATTAGGTTTGGTGATATTTTTCGAGCGGTATTTCACCATCCGCAAAGCCTCAAAAAACGAATCGAACCTGTTGATACAGGTGCGCTCGAGCATCCACACCGGTAATTTGGATTCGGCCATTGCTATTTGCAAAAACAGTAACTCGCCCCTGGGCCGCATGCTGCAAAAAGGATTGTTGCGGATCGGTCGCCCCATAAAAGATATTGAGGGCGCTATTGAAAACATTGGCAAGCTGGAAGTTGCCAAGCTGGAGAAGAATATCGGCATATTAGGTATTATAGCAGGTATTGCGCCCATGTTCGGCTTTTTAGGAACTATTTACGGGGTAATAAAAATATTCTTCGACATCAACCAAACCGGTGACATGAGCATTGCTACTATCTCCGGTGGTTTGTATGTAAAAATGGTTACCGCAGCCGCGGGGCTTTTTGTAGGTATGATAGCCTATATATGCTATCACATTTTAAATATGATGGTTGATAAGGTGATCCTTAACCTGGAAACAGACGCCATTGAATTTATCGACCTGTTAGAGGAGCCAAGCAAATGAATTTAAAAAACAAAAAAAGAAGGATAGCCGCCGAAGTTCAAACCTCGGCCATGAACGATATTATGTTCTTCCTGCTTTTATTTTTCCTTATTGCCGCTACCATTGCTAACCCTAACGTGATTAAGCTGCAGTTGCCAAAATCATCCACCGGTCATCCTGTGACCAAAAAAACCGTAAACGTATCGATAACCAAGGACCTCAAATATTTAGTTGATAAAAAGGAAGTGATCGCCACCGACTTGCAGCCAACTATAGCCGGGTATAAAAGCCTGGCCTCAGAAGTTACCATCGTTCTGTACGTTGATAAAACAGTAGCCATACAGTATGCGGTGGTGGTAATGGACGTGGCCCAAAAATTGAATATGAAATTGGTACTGGCAACGGAACCGAAATAAGTATCAAGTAGTTAGTATCAAGTATCAAGACTAAAAGAATCTTCTACACGATATTGACCAACAGCAACCCAAAAATACTTGCTACTTAATACTGATTACTTGCTACTAAAAGAATGGAGTACAAAGAAGAAAATAACTATCCGAAGGCATTTTTAGCTACAGGTATCATACTTGCGGTTATCATGGCTTTGTGTTATTTTATTGTGTTCAACAGTCCGCCGAAACCCGACGAGGGCGTGGGTGGTATAATGGTTAACTATGGCACCAGCGATGAAGGTATGGGGAACGATTATACGAGCACCGAACAGCCCTCGGTGGCTGAAAAAGCCAATCATACCCCGCCTGCTAAAGTAACGCCTGCGCCGCCAACCGAGCAGAAAACGGTAACTGATAACAGCGACAAAAAAATTCTCACCCAAACCAACGAGGATGCGCCGGAAGTGGCCGCCAACAGTAAAAAACCCAGCCCGACAGTAGCTACGCAACCAACAAAAAAAATACCTAAAGAAGTAGTAAACCAAAGTGCGCTGTATACGGGGAAAAAATCGACCGGCACCGGCGCAGGGGACGGCAATACCAATACGCCCGGCAACCAGGGTAAGCCCAATGGCAGTACGTTGACCAATAATTATAACGGAACAGGCCAGGGGACAGGGGGTAACGGGCCGGGTGCGGGTAATGGCGGTAACCTGATCATGGCCCAACGCAGTTTTGTGAACAGGCCAACTGTTAGCGATGCCAACCGCAGTACCGGTAAAGTGGTAATAGACATTCACGTAGATAAAAACGGCAACATTATTTATGCCGAAGCCGGACGCGGCACGACCATTGTTGATAACGGCCTTATTGAACGCTGTATAAACGCGGTGCGTAACGCGAAAGTAAACGCGCTTAGCACAGCTCCTGATACTCAGCAGGGGCAGGTGACGTTTGTGTTTAAGGTGAATTGATCTTTTTTGTCATTGCAATTGCGGCAATCGCGTCCCGATAGTTATCGAATACAAGTTTACCTTTCGCTTAATAACTTATCGCTTCAATCGCTGCCGCTGTGGCTTTCTTTTTGTCTTGATACAAAAAGAAACAAAAAAATCAAGGCAAAGGCAACGCTTCCACCCTCAGGGCCATACTCCCAGGCCCGCAGCCCTTTGCCGGGGCCGGTGCTTTTTTTTACGCGGGGGTATCATTTTTAGTCACTTAGGGTCGAAAAATGTGAATTTTTAGTGTGTTTTTTGAGATAAAAAACCAGGTTTTTTGCGGTTTTTGACTGGAAATGATGAAAAATAGCTGTTTTTAGCGTGCTTTTAGGCATAAAAAACGTAGTTTTTCTGCTATTTTTTGCTTTTTTTTGGTACGAAAGTGCATTATTCTGCAATAGTCTACACTTTTTGGTGTTGATTTGTATGTTGTAAATTACTGATAATGAGTAATTTATACTATTATTCCTTTTGGGGTTAAAACCGGTTTAACTTTTATAGTGTCCCAGGTGTGCCACTTTGTGCCATATTTATAGGTGGGACACACAGGGATGGTGGTGTAATCGGTTCGCTTAGCGCACCGAATTTTTTTTGAAGTTTTCCTGCCAAACATTAACTTTATTTTATGGAACAATACAACCCCCGTGTTGATGGCTATATCGGGATGGCGGCACCGTTTGCCCAGCCTATATTGAAACACTTCAGGCAACTGGTGCATGAGGCCTCGCCTTTAATAACCGAAACCATAAAATGGGGCAGTCCGCATTTTGAGTATAAGGGGCTGGTTTGTTTTATGGCTGCTTTTAAGGAACATGCCGCATTTGGCTTTTGGCGGGCTTATGAATTGCATGACCCCGCCGGGGTAGTAAAGAAAGGTGATGAAAAAGGGTCGCGTGGCAATTTTGGCCGTATTACCAGCCTGGCCGACCTGCCGGCTGATGCGATACTACTCGACCTGCTAAGGCAGGCCGTAGCCATGAATGAAGAAAACGTTAAAGTATAAATTAATAAAATTATGCAACAATATGATGCACGGGTTGACGCTTATATCGGGAAGTCGGCCCCATTTGCCAAACCAATTTTAGAACACGTAAGGCGGGTAGTACACGAAGTGTCGCCATTGATAACCGAAACCATTAAATGGGGAATGCCTTTTTTTGAATACAAAGGCCTGGTTTGCCAGATGGCGGCTTTTAAGCAACATGCAGCATTTGGCTTTTGGCGTGCCAGCCGCCTTAATGATCCGCACCATTTATTGAAGCTAGGTGGTGAAAACGAAGAATCGGCAGGGGGGAGTTTTGGGCGTGTATATAAGATTGAAGATTTGCCATCTGAAGATGCACTGAAGCAGTTTGTGGTACAGGCCATGCACCTGAACGAGATAGGGGATAAAGGCGGTAACATGAGCGGAAACCCTAAAAAGGCGCCGGCCGTAAAGAAGGAACTGGTAGCGCCGGATTATCTTTTAACCTCGTTGGATGAAAACCCTAAGGCAAAAGAGACATTTGAAAAGTTCAGTCCATCGAATAAAAAGGAGTATATTGAATGGCTGTTAGAGGCCAAGACCGATGCCACCCGACAAAAACGTTTGGAAACCACTATTGAATGGTTGACTGAGGGTAAGACAAGGATGTGGAAGTATAAATAACCGCCTCGCGCCCTAAGGGAGGAGCTTTTAAACGGCATTTAAACTGCACTTCAGGGGTAGATGCTAAAAATCCAAGGGCCCTAACCTGCGCATATTTTTTAAGATCAGGTATTGCCGGTGGTGTACATAATCACTGGGGTTGGTAGGCGACCACTTAAGCGGATCGGGGAATATAGAGGCTATGGCGGCAGCTTCGTGTTTGGTAAGGTATTTGGCCGACTTGTGGTAATAAGCTTGTGAGGCGGCTTCTACGCCATAAATGCCATCGCCCATTTCTATCTCATTAAGATAGATCTCCATTATGCGCTTCTTGCTCCAGAAAAGCTCCTCCAAAACGGTAAAATAGGCCTCAAAGCCTTTACGTATATAGGAGCGGCCCGGCCATAAAAAAACATTTTTGGCTGTTTGCTGGCTTATGGTGCTGCCGCCTATTAGTTTATGGCTGTGCTGGTTTTTGTCGATGGCTTTTTCCATGGCCTTAAAATCAAAACCAAAATGGTCTAAAAAGCGTTGGTCTTCGGCGGCTACGGCGGCACGTTTCATGGGGTCGGCAATGTCATCAAAATCCACCCATTGCTTATCTATCTTCCAGTCCTTTCCGTCGGATTTACGTTCAAATCCACGTTCTATCATCAGTAAGGTAATAGGCGGATTTATAAAGCGTAACGCTATTACCCAAAAAATAGTGATGCCGAAATAAAGTATAAAAAACAGCTTTAAAAAACGCAGGATGAGTTTTAATATGCCGGGGCGGTGAATACTTTTTGCTTTTTTAGGGGCCATGCTGTTTCGAATTGCGAAGTTACAAATCGCATTTAATTTGAACGATATGCTATTCAACAAAAAAGCCCGGCAAATCATTTACCGGGCTTTTTTTCCTAATAAGGCTTTTTACATACCGAAGTTAAAAGTAGCCTTCAAAAAAACCTGGTTATAACCACCGCCGGTTTGCAGATTAGCATCATAACCAACGCTTAAATCAAGGCTGCCCCTGGTACTACCAAACGGGATGGTATAACCTACACTAGGCGTAACAAGCAGCGATGCTTTGGTTATAGCTTTACCGTTTTCATCTACCGAACTTGCATTAAGATTAAACAATCCGCCGGCTTCGCCTGACAAAAAAAGGCGGTTGGCCGCATAATATTTTACACCCACTTGTAGCGGTATAAATGATAATAATGAGCCTTCGCTATATCTGTCGCCAAAAGTATCGGTGTTATAAGTATAGCCATTAGCTGAAACATAAAATGTGTACCCGGCCGAAAATAGAAGGCTTACACCGTTATCGCTTACGGGGTATTCCACCTTAAAGTGAACGCCACCAGCCGAAGGGTATGCGCCCGAGTTTGAGCCCACTGCCGCGCCAACGCTAAAGCCCACGCCCAGTTTCACAGCCGGGTCATCATTTTGCGCATAAGTGCTTAACGCAGCGCCAATTAAAAGTGTTAATAAGAGTAAGATTTTTTTCATATTGTTTTGGGTTAATTAGTGACAAAAATAATTATTTTTTAAAATTTACCTATTTCAAAATGGCAGCACGCCATATTCCTTCCAATAAAAAAGGTGACCTGCAAAATGCAAATCACCTTTAAGGTATCATAAATTCGAAATCGAAAATCGAAAATCCGAAATCCGAAATAAAAATTACTCTGCTACTACTTCAAACGGAACCTTAACCTTCACCTCTTTGTGCAGGTTAACATTCGCGGTATATTCACCAACAAATTTAGGCTCGGTGTCAAAAGTAATGCGGCGGCGGTCAACTTCAAAGCCTTCTTTTTTCAACGCATCAGCAAGCTGGATGGTGTTAATAGCTCCGAATATTTTACCGGTTTCGCCGGCTTTAGCGCCAATGGTAAGTTTTATACGTTCCAAACGTGCGGCTATCGCGTCAGCATCTTTACGTATTTTTTCTTGTTTAAACTGCGCCTGTTTAAGGTTTTCAGCTAAAACTTTGCGGGCACTCTCGGTGGCCAATATGGCGTAGCCTTTTGGTAAAAGGTAGTTACGGCCATAACCTGGTTTAACGCTTACTACATCGTCTTTATCACCCAGATTTTTTACATCTTGTATTAAAATAACTTCCATTTCTTAAATCTCCTATTATTTTAATGAATCTGTAACGTAAGGTAATAAACCAATGTGGCGGGCACGCTTAACAGCTTGTGCCACTTTACGCTGAAATTTTAACGAAGTTCCGGTTAAACGGCGCGGTAATACTTTACCCTGGTCGTTTATAAACTTTAATAAAAAGTTAGCGTCTTTGTAATCAATGTACTTAATGCCATTCTTTTTAAAGCGGCAATATTTTTTACGGTTATCCTCTACTTTAGGGGCTGTAACGTATTTAATTTGGTCGTTTGCCATTAGTTTGCTGCCTCCTCTGTTTTAGCTGCCGGCTTTTTGTTAAAAGCACCGCTGCGTTTTTTGTCATTGTAAGCTATGGCATGTTTGTCCAAAGCAATGGTCAGGAAACGCAAAACACGCTCATCGCGCCTTAACTCAACCTCCAATTTGTTAATTAAATCACCCGGAGCCTTAAATTCAGTTAAGTGATAGTACCCAGTTACTTTCTTTTGAATTGGGTACGCTAATTTTCTCAAACCCCAATTATCCTCCTGGACAATTTCGGCTCCGCCATCAGTTAAGATCTTGCTGTATTTGGCAATAGCCTCTTTAGCAGTTTCTTCTGAAAGCAACGGGGTTAGAACGATCACGATTTCGTACTGTTGCATTATTATTTGATTTTTTAATTATTTACCCGCTATTACGGGGCTGCAAATGTAGCAAGAAATATTTAAATATCAAAAGCCGTATCATATTAAAACCCAGGTTTTATGCCCGCCTAAAACATTAAAACAAATGCCCGTATAAATACATTACCTTTATTACACCAAAAATTTACCATGAAACCCGAAAAAGAACCTGCCGAAGTTGTAAAAAAGGAACTTTCCTATATCCAAAAAGTATGGCATACGGTGGCTATAGTAGCACTATTAGTAGGCGTAATTTTGGTAGCACGTGTTGCATTTAATGTTCTATTGATGGTACTGGCAGGTTCGCTGATAGCCGTTTACTTTCATGGCCTGGGCGATATGATACAGCGCAGGACCCGCATGCAACGCAAATGGGCCATGATATTGTCTATTGTATCCTCGTTTGTAATATTGGGCGCATTGCTTTGGTTTATGGGCACAAAAATATCCGTACAGGTATCTGAACTTAGTAACACCCTGCCGCATACCGTAAGCACGGCTAAAGCAAAACTGGCTGAAACACCGATGGGGCAAAAAGTGCTGGAGAACGTCTCTGGCAGCAACTCTGATAAAACAATGGCCACCATACAAACATTTTTGGGTACCAGTTTTGGTGTTTTGGGCGATTGTTATATCATCTTATTTCTCGGGATTTTCTTTACTGCAAGTCCCTCGTTGTACAAAAACGGTATCATATTGCTCGTGCCTAAGCCAAAAAAGGATTTGGCGCATCATATTATGGATAGGGTAAGCCTGTCGCTCAAGGGCTGGTTAAAGGGCATGATGGTTTCTATCGTGCTGGTTACTATTTTAATTACCATAGGTTTAAGTATAATGGGCATACCGGTAGCCATGGTGCTGGGCTTAATAACCGGTATATTGGAACTGATACCCAATTTAGGCTCCTTACTGGCCATGATTCCCGGCGTACTGCTGGCGCTCACCATCAGCACCAATACGGCTATAATTGTGGCGCTGATTTATATAGTATCGCAAACTATTGTGGCCAACATAGTTACTCCGCTTATTCAAAAAAAGATCATTAACCTGCCGCCGGCTTTAACGCTGATAAGCCAGTTAATTATGGGAACGTTGTCCGGGGCGTTGGGTATAATTTTGGCCGTGCCACTACTGGCTATTATAATTATTTTGGTTGATGAATTGTATGTGAAAAAAATAAATAATTGATAAATTGCCCCTCAATTTCAAGCCAATTTTTAATTGTAAAACTTAACTGGATCTATGCTTTTTACCGAGACCGAAACGATAGCTGAACAACCTATTTTTGCAGATGCGCTGACCAATATTTTATTACCCGGTGGTGATGATGACGACGATGATGACGAAGTTGCAGACGACTGGGATGACGAAGAAGATGAAAATATGGACGACCTGCTACAAGACCGCGACGACCTCCACGAAATAGAACTGGACGATAACGAACTCGACTTTGACGAAGACGATCATTTACCGGATGATGATTTTTAATTAAACCGCCGGTTCCTGTTGGCTTAGGCAGTGAAAACTGCCCAACCCCCAAATAATATCAGTTGAATCAATACCTACAACTTTCTTGCCGGGGAAGCATTGCTGTAATATGTCCAGCGCTTTATCGTCGTTACTGCAACGATAGGTAGGCACCACAACGGCTGCATTGGCAATATAAAAATTGGCGTACGACGCAGGCAGGCGCTGGTCTTCATAAATAACAGGGGCGGGCATAGGCAGTTCAACAATATTGAGTTGTTTGCCGTTTAGCAGGCGCATTGTTTTAAGCGTTTGCAGGTTTTCCTGTAACAGGTGGTAGTTTTCATCGTTTTTGTTTTCCTCAACTACGGTAACAACGGTACCTTCATTCACAAAGCGGGTAATATCATCAATGTGGCCGTCGGTATCGTCACCCACAATACCATCGCCCAACCATAAGATTTGTTCGGCGCCGTAGTATTTTTGCAGGTAATTTTCTATTTGCCCCTGGTTTAAATGCGGGTTACGGTTTTTATTCAGCAGGCAGGCAGTGGTTGTTAAAATAGTGCCAGCGCCATTAAAATCAACCGAGCCGCCCTCCATCACAATGCCCGGGTGATAAACTGGCAAACCAAATTGCGCTCCGATTTTAGTCGGTATTACATCATCCAGATCATACGGCGGATATTTATTGCCCCAGGCATTATACCCCCAGTCAACAATTACTTTTTCTTTAGTTGCGTTGTTTATCAAAAACGCCGGCCCATGGTCGCGGCACCAGGCATCGTTAGTTTCAAATTCAAAAAACTCAACCTTAGTCAGATCAACACCTACTGCCATTAGTTGCTGTTTGGCAAAGGCAGCCATTTGTTCGTCTTTAACATTAATGCGTACCAGCTCACCCCGGGACAGTATTTTTATAAATTCGCAATAAGGTTGATAGATCGTAACGATTTTCCCTGGCCATGATTCTTCCTTATGGGGCCAGCTTAGCCAGGTGGCGGTGTGCGGATGCCATTCGGCGGGGAAATGGAAGCCTTTTGGTGGGATATTGTTATACATTGCTGTTTTTGTCTGAACCATGATTTGCTTGATTTAAGGATTTCATGATTAGGTGTTAAAGGATTTTATTGTTGTGCACACGTTTAAATTGTAAGCTTTTCGACCCAAAATTTATCAGTAAACCTATTTCCATTTTATATGCCTCTACATAATTCATCGCCTGTGCTAAATGTACTTCTTCCAGCGATATGATAGCCTTTAATTCAACCATTATTACATCTTCTACAAAAAAGTCCACACGCCGGGTCCCAATTTCAATTCCATCATAGTAAACAGCCATTTCCATTTCCCGGGTAAAGCCCAATCCAGCTTTGCTCATTTCAATTTCTAATGCCCTTTGATAAATAACTTCCTGAAAGCCATTACCCAGCACGCCATGCACTTTCATCGCACAGCCAATAATTTTTTCAGTAAGTTCCTTGTATTTCATAATCAAGAAATCTTAAAATCAAGCAAATCATGGTTCAGACTAGATAAGATTAGTCCTCGTCAATTAAACGTTTCGTAATCGGCTGATAAGAATCTATCCTCCTGTCCCTAAGGAACGGCCAGTGGCTCCTGTAATAATCAGATTTATCCAGATCGATCTCTTGCACAATAATTTCCTCGTTACCATGCGAGGCCTGGTAAAGCACCCTGCCAAATGGGTTGGCGATAAATGATCCGCCCCAAAAATCAACCCCGGCCTCATGGCCTGTGCGGTTCACACTTACTACGTGCACTCCGTTGGCAACCGCGTGTGAGCGTTGTATGGTTTGCCAGGCGTTATATTGCTCGGTGTTGGTGGCTTCGTCCTGCGTAGTGGCCCAGCCTATGGCGGTTGGGTAAAATAATATATCGGCGCCCATTAACGCGGTAATGCGGGCGGCTTCGGGATACCATTGGTCCCAGCATATCAGCACACCTATAGCGGCATATTTGGTTTTAAAAACCTTGTAACCCAAATCGCCGGGAGTGAAATAAAATTTCTCGTAAAAACCCGGGTCGTCCGGTATATGCATTTTGCGGTATTTGCCCAGGTAAGCGCCGTCGGCATCTAAAACAGCGGTAGTGTTATGATAAAGTCCTTTTGTCCTTTTTTCAAATAGCGAGGCGATGATCACCACGTTCAATTCCTTCGCCAAAGCTGAAAGCGTATCAGTTGACGGCCCGGGGATAGCCTCGGCTAATTTAAAATTTTCGTAATCTTCCTCATCGCAAAAATAAAGCGAGGTAAACAGTTCCTGCAAGCAAACTATTTGAGCACCTTTTTGGGCAGCTTCGCGTACTTTGCTGATGGCCTTTTGTAAATTCTGTTCCTTGTCGGCAGTGCACGTCATTTGCACCAGGCCTACTTTTACATTATTCATGACGCAAAATTAATATTATACTTTGATTTCATCCATTACCGTGAAGATTTCACTGGTGATTATGAGATTGGACTGATTTTAGCATTAAGCTTCGATATTATTTAGTTGAATGTCACTTTACTAATACAATTTGCCATCGGTGAAATCAACCCCAAAAAAATCGAATAATCATAA
>Ga0206882_1144_pt1 | contig 11799 bp, 13 predicted proteins | sample Alteio_BWOrgCont_4_FD_152908 | JGI IMG/M metagenome (GOLD analysis project Ga0206882, IMG submission 152908) | Enriched cells from forest soil in Barre Woods Harvard Forest LTER site, Petersham, Massachusetts, United States -... | ecosystem: Environmental > Terrestrial > Soil > Temperate forest > O...
TGCTGCCGGATGCGAGTGCAGCCAATAGGCTTGCTTGAATGCTGCATCTGCGAGTTCCAGGATATGTTCTTCCAAAAAAGAGAAGGAGCTGGCTTATTTTCCTCTCTAAGTATTTTAAAAAAACTGTTCATTTTGAGAGTGGGTATTTTTGGACATTATGCCGATGCCGGCATAATTAGCGGCTTACCCACCGCTCTTTGGGCATAAAACGTTCTATTCTCAAAATCCTTCAAAAGTAGCATACCCTTCCAAAGATACTGCAACAATGTGTTCGGCTTATGTAGGAATAGCTTTTCTTAAAGCTGTTCAAAAGATGAACAAAGTTTTGGAAGAGCAAGGGGTTAAAGAACAAATACCTCATCTATTCGGCGAACACGAAAATCTAATGAATCTAGATATTTTTGCGTCTACTTTATCTTTGGAAACAATTGAAACTTATTAACCCATCGCCAATGAATGAAACGTTAGCAAAAGTCATCTTTTCAAAAAGCTCTTTATCTTTCTGATAAATTTTTATCGCTGACAAAAACATAATGATCGGGGTCAGGCCTGCAATTCTGCAATTTGTTGAGCTTTAATGCAGGCCTGCCCCCTTTCATTAAGCTCTGAAGCAAGGACCAGCGGGTTATGAGGGCGGTGGTCCGCCATATAACCCAATACCATCCAACCGCTATGAGTAAGATGATAAAGAGTTTATGGCTAAAATGCTACTGGAATTTATTGGATTTTGATGGTGCAATAGGTTCATCATTGCACCGCCTGTGCACCGTAGGATTAAGAAGGTGTGTGTTTCTTCGGGCTTTTCTTTGGACTGGTTGAATCAATTTGTTTAACTTCTTTAATAGCCTCAATAAAATGCTTTTCAACTGGAGAGGGAAGCTCGTTTAATTGTTGCCGATATTTAGCATATTCCGCTTTTGCTTTATCTAGAGCAATTTGATGACTAATCTTACCTGCATGAGTCAGGATATCACGATCACTAATGCGTAAAAAATCATCCAATTTGACAATCCAGTCTCTCATATACATAGGTTTACGACTCAAAGCTTGTAACTCTGCAAAATCAAGATACATGGAAACAATGCGATTAAGAGTTTCAAGTTCCTGGTTATTTAGATAATTTTTTGCAATTCCAACATCTGGAGCACGTAAACTATTGCCAGTCCAAGAGGTAAGTCCCATATTTGGCTTTGTAGAATCTGCCCGATTATGGATAATTTCAGCTGCAGTATGTCCGTGAGCAGCCCAATGCATCTTGTTTTGCACAATGGCAAAAAACTCTTCAGACAAGTCTGAGCGTGGATTGTAATCAATACTGGTGGCATAAATATCAAGCACCTTCCGCCAAAAAACCTTTTCCGATGAGCGGATGTCTCTAATGCGTGCTAAAAGCTCATCAAAATAATTTCCTCCACCCGTTTGCTTCAATCTATCATCATCTAAAACAAACCCTTTAACAAGAAATTCTTTCAATCGTTGAGTAGCCCAAATACGAAATTGAGTGCCCCTATGCGATGCAACTCGGTAGCCTACAGAGATGATAACATCAAGATTATAGTGAATAACCTGATAATTCTTGCCATCTGCGGCAGTTGTCCGGAAATTCCGGACAACTGCATCTTCTATTAGCTCACCCTCATTAAAGATATTTTTTATGTGCTCTGAAATCGTTCTCTTATCTTTATCAAACAGCTCACTCATTTGAGCTTGATTTAGCCAAACAGTCTCATCAAGAAGGCGTACCTCAACTTTAGTAAGACCGTCTTCGGTTTGATAAAGAATTAGCTCACTATCAGGCACATTGCTTTTCATTATAAGGAGTCCTAATTTCTTTTGATTAAGGCCGTTCATATCCTCTTACTCCATTATGGAGCCGGATCTGGCATCTCATATGCTAGAAGAATTTTGCTTAATGTGCTACTGGAATTTATTGGATTTAGATGGTAGAGTAGATCATTTATTGCGCCTCGTACATCGTGATATACTGACCATTAGTAATATGAAATTTTAATTTCTGTATTAGTAAGCATATCTTCTCAATATTCTCAATATTCTCAATATTTACTATTGATTTTAATTAGTTAATTAAAGTATAATATACTATATAATAATTTAATCCCATATAAGTGGAGTAATAGATGCCTAAACTAAATTTTTTCACACCTGTAACTTATACAGCTCCTTCAAAGTCTATTGGCTCTTCTCTTCTTGAAAAAGTTGATAACTATTTCTATCTGGGAGGAAAAAAGGCGCATGTCATTCAAGGGCTTACAAAGAGTGGGCAAGAAAAAGTCATTCTTTCTGAGACGAAATCTTCATTATTAGCAAGAGCTGGAAAAGTACTTTCTTATTTTACCATTGTTATCCCGCTCCTAATGCTAATTGCCAAAGCTATCTTGCGTTCAACACATAGTTTTAAGCTCATTGATCCAAAACAAAAATTAGAAAAAGGCGTGAACGTTTCTGAGGATACAGCCGCAAAAATACAGGGCCTCATGCCAAAAATATTAGGGGGGCAAAAGGATGACGAACTTGAGTGGTTATCTACCGGAAACAATTTAGTTTTTAAATTAGCTCAACACCCAGAGCTCGTATTTAAAATCGCACGACCAAACCACTTCCATGGAAAGGATAAACTTCCTACAGGTGGAAATGGTGAGACAGATTCTCGTTTTGAAAATATGGTTAAAGCAAAAGAAGTTTGCGTCGCTAATGAGTTAGGTCTTCTAATAATTCCTCATGCAAAAAAACTTACTGTTAATGTTGACGGAAACGATTATGTTTTTATTGTGGAAGAGAGCTTAGACTTTGACCCGAACGAAAGTGCCCATGAGGAACTTTATCATAAATATTCTACCGAATTAAATGAAACAGCACGTCAGCTTGCTACCTTTGTTGCAAAAACAGGTTTCAACGATGTCACATGGCGTAATATTCCGATTTTAAAAGAAGCACACGAATTTCAAGGTCCTAGACGTGTTGCTCTTATTGATCTTGAACATATGAAAAGCATTGTAAATGGTTTTATCGGAGACTTTAATGGAAGTTGTGGTTTGATACGTTGTGTATCTGAAGCGCAGATTGATATTGTTATTGCAGAAGCACGTAAACAAGGAGTAGCAATCACTGACGAGCAAGCACGGGATGCCAAAAATCGTCGTTTACAAGAACTTGAGTTAGATAAAACGTTACGCACTCTCTACGAGAAAAATGGGATCGTAACAGGTAAAGAACCTATTCAAGTTGACTTAGATTCTTTAGATTTAGACTTGGCTGAAGAAGGTCAAATTAGTGTACTCGTAGGGGTTGAAGAGGATAAGTTAAAATGGGAAAAACAAACTGTCACTTTAAGAAAAGTCACAGAAGATATTATCGCAGAAATGAACAGACTCATTCAAAATAGTTCTGATCAAGCGTCAACTAAAGGCAAACGTTATTTTGTTTTGAACACAAATGAAGACCCTTTTAGAGCATATAAAAATCTTGGACTTCCATCTGCAAAGATGTTTATTAGTGAAGAAGAAGAAAAGCAATTGTGGCTTCGTCGTATTGTTGCGGCTCTTGTTGATAAAGGCTATATTCTCAAATTGGATAAAGTTAACGGGCATGGCTACTTTATCCAGGCATAACCATATCAGCAGGCGATAAGAGCGCATGGTACTTTAAATAATGTATAGTTCTCTTAAATTCCTCCACTCCTCTGGGAGATAAACCTTTACTTCCGAGTTTTCCCATGCCTACAGCAAGTATGTTAAAGACATCTGCTCCATGGCTGATGAAGTTATCAAGATGCTGGTTAGGCCACTTCAGAAAATTTTGGAAAAATTTTTAGAAGTCTCTCTTTAAGACGATTTTCATAAATGTGAACAAGTACCGCTTCTATTTAAGGAGTATACCCCTTCTGTTTTTCCAAGGTGCTCGTTCCATCTATAGGGAGTCCCAATTGTTTTCTGCTGGGTTCTTTGTGTTATTTGTAATCGCTTTAACGAGCTCGCTTTTCTTGACATACCCATAGAAGCCTTCAGGGAATGCATCAAACGGCAGAAAAGCAAGATACGCTTCTCTATTGCCTCCAGAAGCGTAGAATCGCCGGCGTGCTTGCCTCTCTAGAATCCTTTGGTGTTGAGCATCTCTTGGCTTGCCTATGCCAATCAAAGCCCATACCCTATCGCCAGACCCCATTCGCTCCAATCTGTTTAATCGTATCTTATGAGACATAAACTCCTTCCTATTCCATAATGGTATCTTCTAGCTTTCTGATTCTTTGCTCAACATCTTTGAATTCCATGTATTTGAGAGTCATATTCAAAAGGTCAATGGCGACTCTGTGTCGGACTGACTCTGATTCTGCGTTATCAAGCAAGCTGATCAAAGTGTCACACGCCTTTGAAGCTGTCGCTTTAAGACGATCTACAGCTTGATTCACAGCCTCATTCTTACTTTGTTCTAGCTCCTGTCGGAAGATTGGCTGATTTAGCCAATCAAATATTTGCTTCGGAGAATTGCCTGACTGCTTAGCAGCCGATTCAACGCTTGGATTGCTTATGAGGAATGGAAGAGCATGCAACTGCCTCCTGGTTAATCTTTCCTTATTTACCATGTGTTTTCCTTACGTTTTATTACTTTTTTGACTCCCGATTCCTTGCTAATTCTGCTAATCTGCTAAAGTTTTAGCAAATTAGCAAGATTAGCAACCCTGTTCATCCCTTCGGATAACCCACGCTTCCCTGTAACGCTTCCCACTAATATCAATTCCTGAAACTGGCGTTACCCATCCGTGTTTTTCTAAAATGTCCATGATGGATCGTGCCTTGGCTGCGGACCTGATTTGAGATGGCCCCCTTTGGTAAATTTCCTGTAATGGGATAGCCTCCCGTCCAGCGTCTTTGCACCAATTTAAGACCTTTTGCGCCAATAGTAGATCGGGATGAAGAGAAAGGCAGCCCTGTATCCGCATAGCTTCGGCTAAATAGTATTCCATTAGCACGATCCCCCTCTCTACATCCTCCACGCCAATTTGATCTACATCTGCACACTGTATCATCGCCTGAATCCCAGAAAGGCGCAGGACATGCTCAGCTGCCTTATTTGCGAATCTTCTGATTGGTACAAGCCTCCTGCCTGCACTTAAGTCCCGATCAATGGCATTATGGTAAATAATCCATTGCCTTTTTGCAGCATCTGTCAAAGTCATTTGGCGTGGGAGGAGTTCATTCTGAGGTGCAGAAAGTGAAGCCACAGGCGGCCTCCTATCCATCAGTGAATTGATGCACTCGTAATACTTTAAAATCGCAGGGTCCCTGCTAATGTCTTCCTCCACGTATGGTCTATTTCCAGCGGTTGAGCTGGGGAATGAGACTAAACAACGTGGCAAAAAACCCTGACACTCCACCATTTGGTTATTCATGAGTTGTTCTAATACAGCCTCCTGTATCATCAGATGCATGGACAAGCGGCGGCCATACAACAACATATTGCCATCACCTCCCCGCAATCTTGAAACCTCCTTGCCATCCCACAGAGAGGAAAGTCCAGCCATTGTTTTGATTTGGTTGTCAGAGTTCATTGCATGTCCTCCAAAGAACCTGCCACCTTCATCACTGAAAAGCCCTATGCTTGGCTGTCCAATAGCCAAATACTTGATAATGCCTTCATAAGTCGGCTCTTCAACAAGAACAAGAGGATGCAATGGTTCTTGTGGTGCTTCCTCAGCAAATACTCCCTTGGTGGGGCTCTTCATCCAAGCTTTCTTTTTGCTATCCCACAGCTCCTTACATTTTATGAAGGTTTTGCTCTCTTCCCGATAAGTATTAAAGAGCATCTTCTGCCAGTCACAGATTGGTTTAATGGCTATTTTATCGGTACCACTTTTACGGTCACCGGATTCAGCTACCGTTATCATGAATAGGGACAACGGACACTCACGACCGTCCATAAAAACATTGGCATAGGGTTGACAAGCAAGGGATGCTGCACCCAAGACGCTTTGCGCAGAAATAGCGTCCGGAGCTTGAATGACTCGTTGTAGAGACATAGCGGCATTTTTGAGAACGTCACACAAGCCCTCAAACGGGAAGGCTCTGGGGGCATCAACAGGCCGATGAAGAGGGAGCGGTGCAGATAGAGCAGCCGCCTTTATCCCAAGAAAGGCACATAAATCTTTGAGAGTTTTCTCTTCACAATGAGAATGAAAACATTTGAATCCCCCATAAGGATGATCTGTTGTGTTGGGCTCAAAATATTTGGTCCCCAAGTCTTGTGTTGAGTGCGACTGCCTCCACGGGCAATGAATGCTCCAACAACCGGGAGGATTTCCCTGCCTCTTAATAAGCAGTTTATTATCCTGCAAAGCCTTCAGCACGGGATCATTAGGTATAGCCTCAGACTTATCTTTAGAGGCATCTAAAGCTTCAACAATCTTAAATGCACCTATAAACTGATCACGAGTAAATGGCTGCTGACCGCTCTCACTAAAGATCGTTGATTGACATGGTGCACCCTTGAGATGAAAAAATCCAGGCAACCGCATCACACGACTGAGATCCACTACCTTAGGGTCGCCACCAAACTGCGAAGCTAGTTGCTTCTGGATGGAAGTGAATTCATCACATGCAACATCCTCAACAATCCAATAAGCATGAAAACGTCCAAAGCTTGTTTGTATGACCATATGCGGAGAAAGAGCAGCATCTAAAACCGGCTGCAAGGGTGCACCATCCAGATCTACAAATAATGCACGAATCCCGATGATGTTCTCCCCTCTGCGCCCTTTCCCATCAGTACGATTCACCGTAACAAAAACACCGCATTCTTTCCGGTTAGCTGCGACCAATCTGTCTGCGGCGTCAGCAAAAGTGCCATGGATAACATCTGCATGCCCCCCAGATGCCATATCTTTTCTGTCGGAAAATATTTGAAAGGTAAACCGACCTTCTGTTTCATCACACTCGGCAAGTGTAGTTAAAAACCGTCTTGCCATATTCAGATCAGGCCGAAGATCAGTCCGATCAAGATGGCTATGTTCTTGATGTTCCATTATTGACCTCCCATTTGCTTCTCAATCCAAGCATCAAAAAGGTCCATGCGCACAAAGAGGCGTTTGCCTATCTTGCGTACAGCACTGTCAAGACAATTTGTATGCCGATGCATTAGATAGTGTCTTAATTGACCTATGGAAAATGGGTATTTGGGGTCCTGTACAATCTGATGGATAGACAGGTATTTTACGTTGTCAGACATATTCAGCTCACTTTGGCGCACATGCGTCTTTGATGGTTAAATTCAATAACCACCAACGTAATGAGCAGCCGAATTTACATTTTCCACATGGGGAAAAAATTCGGGGATTTGTGAAAAGATTCTGGATAAATATTCACTCTGAAGTCATTGTAAAGCATTTTTCAGGACTAGAATTTCAAGGTATGTTTTTAGGACAGAGCTTTCAAGATGTCTTTTTTTATCCCTTGCATTGTGACTTGATATGGGGATGCGCCAACCACGTTTTGCTGATAATCCAACTGATCGCCGACATCCACAACGATGCGAGCACCATAGAGTACGTGAACTCTTTTTAGGAAGTCTTTGGGTTGCAGCTGCCAATCGGCTCTAAAAAGATTTTTAGAGTACTTGGCAAGGTTGTCTTCTAAGTTGTCACGAGTTAGACTGGGTAGAAGTAGTCGCTTGTTAACCCTGTCTTTGTCGCCTATCCATGCCTCAAGGATATTAGCTAATCCCCCTGGAAGAGGAATAGCCTCCTCATGTACCACGATCTCTTGTTCTTGTAGCAACACATCAGTTACTTTCAAGGCCAATATGTCATCTATCTTAACCACCACATCGTTAAACGCACAATGCTGTGCTAGCCATATGAAGAGGATGATTTCGCCTAACACTTGATGTTTCTTAGGACCTAATGAAAATTGCTTGATCAAGGCGTGGAGCATTTGAGCACACTCAATATCGCTTAGAATAACAGCAGGACGTTTAGCCTGATACCCACCTTTCGCCGAGAGAATTTTACCTCTCATTAAGCTGAGCATTTGCGTTTTAGCAGCTTCATGCATCTGACTGTCATTGACGATGTCTTCAATGCTTTTGATATAGGCTTCTAGTAGAACTTTTATCCTGGAATGACGAAATCTCGTTACTGAGTTCCTAGCAAGAAGATAGGCCTCGTACACAGTGGATACGTCATCAAACGATTTTGCTATCTCTGGATATAGTGATTTCCACGGTTTTTTCCGATAACCTATGGGGATGTCATCATCATTTAAAGCATATGACGAGATGAATGCATCAAATTGTGGACCAGCCGGTTGCGTCAAATGTTTTGACACTTCATTTATACCCTGCTGTGTCATCAAGCTTGCAGTCAATAGAGGGGTAAACATCGTCGCACTGACTTGAGGTGAAAACCAATCCTTCCATTCCCCCATGTTGTTTCCGGATGGGCAATAAATGAGTGCTCTTGAAATGGTTTCCCTCTCCCACGTCTTATCAAAGGATGCGGTGCTAAAAGTGATCTGATAGTTGTCAATGGTAGCCTGTATGCCTATATTGGCACTGGATAGTATTGGTAAAGTAGGAGGGACAAAATAGCGGCAAAAAATCACCTGGGGATTCATGTGCGCAAAATGGTCTCGTGCTTTCTTCTCAATTTGGTCAAGGATGGCTGAAGTTGGAAAAGCAATGAAGGCACGTTTGGGGCTAATCACATATAGCCCCATCGTGATGCCGCCTTCAGTGAATTTCCTGCAGTAGTTGCGAATACCTTGTTGCATGATATTTATAGCTTCAAACAATCGCACGGGAGCATTTTTTATGTTCATCACTACTCTCCTAGATTTAGGTTTTTTGTGATACCTTCGGAATACTTCCTCACTAAATCTGCCTCAAGATGCGTATAACGCTGGAGCATCTGCAAGGTGCGATGTCCCATAGCTGTCGCAAGCTCAAGATTGGAAGCCCCTTGACGTGCTGCCAAAGTTGCAAAACTATGCCTGATATCGTGAAAACGCAAATTAGTAAGCTCCGCACGATTGAGAGCATCTTGCCAAGGTTTTTTGATGTCAATCTCCCCAAAGGCTGTCTTGCTGGCAAAAATCAGCAACTTGTTTGGGTTTCTGGTTTCATGCAGTCGTTTCAATTCCTCAACAACCTCGTCAACAAGAGGCACACTTCTTGGCCGGCCATTTTTCGTTTCTTTGAGGTGAGCAAGCTGATTCTTGAAGTCCACTTGATCCCACCTAAGCTGCAAGATTTCCCCTTGTCGCATGCCTGTTGTAATGGCCATCAGAACAATGCAATATAAGTAGGGGTTGCGGCTCTCTCTGCAAGAGATGATCAAGCGAGAGGCCTCATCTTCCGAGAGAATGCGGTCTCTTCCTTTGGATTCTTTAAGCTTGATCAGATTAAAGCAGGGGTTCTCATCAATCCAACGAAGTCGGCGGCAAGCAAAGGTTAAGCAAGATGACAAAGCGGCGATGTAGCGGTTGACGGTTGCCGGTGTTCGTTTCTTTCCTTTAAGGGTCGGCGTCTCCATTAAAAGTTGCCGCTCTTTGGAAAGAAGCTCTGCTGTGAGATGGATAAGCGCATAGCCTGCCAGCCTCTCTTTCCAGTAATTCATGTGACGAACAGCGTCTTTTTTTGCTCGCAAATGCTCTAATGCGCCATCAGAAATATAGCGTTGAACAAGATCAGCAAAAGTGCGATGGGTGTTGACTCTTTCAAACTTGAACTGTCCCATCTTGATCTGGCGTTCAACTCCTTGTGCCCAATCTTCAGCTTCTTGTTTGCGATCCCAATGACTGCAAACTGTGGGGAAACCTTTGATACGGACAACTGCACGCCAGTGACTGGTCCCGTTTTTATTTTTACGCTTTTGTATAGAAGCCATTGCTCAAACCTCATGTGTTTATGGTTCGAGCGGCTGGATGGTGTGTGTTAAGATTGTTTTTTGTTGCACCGCCATTGCACCGCAGTAACAAAACTTAACTTGAAAAAGCTTGAAAGTCAAGCTTAATCATGCTCACACGTATTGGAAAAAAGTGGGGCAACTTGGACTTGAACCAAGGACCAGCGGGTTATGAGTCCGTTGATTTTTGCACCACTGTCAGTACTCAATCGTTGTTCACAGTAATAGAGTAACTTTTTTACACCTTTCTTTCAACGGTGGATTGCTGGTTTTTGTGAATCAGAATAGATGGGCAGTGTGTTTTTGGTGTGTTTTAAATCGACTGATGCTCTCGAGAATTGAGATTTGCATTGCAAAGGAATAGTGTGTTTAGTAGAGTGTATAGTGGAGGTGAGTTATGACGACTTTGAAAAATGCGCCACTAATCTATACCCTTGGAATGATTCAATTTCCCAAGGTGCCTGGAATAGAGAGATTTATCGATCTATTTTTAGATAAAATCCGAAATGAATATCCTCTCGCCGACGAAGTCAAAGTCCCCGTTTTTAACGCCGATTTTAGTCCTCAAGGAATTCAAATAGGACAACATGAAAGTAGGTTATGGCAGTTTATGTCAGTAGAACGAAAATGGGGCTTTATTCTAACTGAACAAGCCTTATGTTTACACACAGTAGATTATCGTGATTTCCCCAACTTTTCTAATCGCTTTCAAAAGGGGCTCGAAGCATTCTTGAAAGTGCCAGGGATCGGCATTGATTGGATGACTGCAATAGGAATACGTTATGCCAATTTAGTAGTTACGAAGGACAACCACACATTGAAAGACTATTTAGATTCTTGGGTTCTTCCCACCGAACCACCTCGATCGCAATTGTCTATCATTGAGGGCGCTTACGTTGCCCGTTATAAGACGGATATAGGAGAATTAAGGCTTCAATCTATGCGTAACCCTCAATATACGCTTCCACCTGAACTTCAATCTCCTCTCATTGTCAAAAATGGATGGATTCAAAGTCGCCCAGAAACTGACTTTGCTCTTGTAGATATCGATCATAGCATTACCTTTTCTCAGCCTGCGAGTATGAAAACCAAAGATGTCTTAAAGCATCTAAAAGAACTTCGTGAAATATCCAAAGAGGTTTTCATTTCTGTTGGTACTAAATTTTCACACGCGACTTGGAGGTAAGGATGCAATTTTTACAGGCAGGGTCTTTTACAGCACCTTATGCAGGAGCGATTATTGGACTTGGATGTGTTTTTGGAACTTCATCCAATGGCGCAACCGAATTCATGCTTCGCCCCCAAATGTCGATCAAACAGCGAACAGCATATTTTGGAACCACTGAAGTCATAAGACATCCTTCCTTGTCCAGCCAAGAAATCGTTGCTTGGTTAAGAGAAGAGGGCATCCCTATAGCAGTCATAGCTGAAGTTGCAGGAGTCGAAAGAAAGTCTGTATATGCTTGGCTGGATGGTGGTGCTGTGAAAGCTCACAATCAAGAACGATTAGAAAAAATCTACTCTCTGCTCAATGAAAATAAGCTCACGAACCTTCACCATCTTTATCGATTTTGGTCTCGTAACATTATAGGGAAACAATCTCTTGCCTCTATGCTACAAGCAAAAGTTTTAGACGAGATGTCGATTCGCAACGCACTGTCTCAACTTTGGCCGCTGGCTAAGAAGGAAGAAATTCGAGAAGGTTTAGGCACCTCTACGTACTCTATTAAGTCCAACTCCTTTTTGCGGGAATCTCGCGAGGTGACCACCTCCTATGACTCATAAATTAAAACAGGATGATCCTGATATCGCCTGTGCAAAAGCAATCTTAGATAACGGGTGGCGGCAAGGTGCAGTTTTTGATCCACGTGGTATTGTGGAAAACA
>Ga0206882_1145_pt1 | contig 11785 bp, 8 predicted proteins | sample Alteio_BWOrgCont_4_FD_152908 | JGI IMG/M metagenome (GOLD analysis project Ga0206882, IMG submission 152908) | Enriched cells from forest soil in Barre Woods Harvard Forest LTER site, Petersham, Massachusetts, United States -... | ecosystem: Environmental > Terrestrial > Soil > Temperate forest > O...
GCTGCAAAGCTGCCGCACTTTTAAATTTTTAAACTCGTTTTGAAGCCTAAGCGACGGTACCTCGCCCTTTTCCCAGATGAGTTGTTGCGACAGGATTGCGGTCTCTGCTGCAAGTATTTCACGAATGGCTCCAAGTGCAGAACACATTAAGCAAATGTCTTTTACCTTAGATAGGATCTCCTCAGCTTCTTCCAACTTCTCCTGCAGCATTAGGCTATAAACTACATCCATGATTGCAAAATTTTTCTCCGGGGATTCTGAAAGGCTAAAAGCTAGCTGCGTTGCTTCTTCTATCGCCTTTTCGGCTCTATTACGAAGATTTTTTACTTGTTGTAATAGTGTGAAGGTCGGCGGCCTCTCGAAAAGCTCTTTTATAGCAATGTCTCTTTCATCTTGATTTGAAAGCCTAGAAATTCCCCCTACCTCCTCTTCCATCGATTTTATAAGGGCGCTAGCGATGTCGTTGAAAACGCAACTCTTAATACAGAGGTCCGGCATCCTATAAGCGATCTCTAGTGCTTCATTTGGTTTGTTTTGAGATAGGAGATATTGAACGACTTTTTCGAGTGCAGCGCTTCTGGCCCACTTATCTGATATGCTGTCGGCAATTTTTTCCGCTTCAGCTAATTTTCTTTGGGAAAGCAACGAAGAGACCGATATGAACTCTAGCATAGGCCCTTGACATTCCAATGGCAAACCTTTTACAATGCTTTTCGCTAAATTCAATTCGTTATCCTTCAAAGCTCTTCTGACTTGGTCCCGAATAGGTAGGTTATTCTCAGTCCCGAATTTAACCGCTTTTTTAATTGAAATCACAGTTCTCATATTTTTGAAAAGCAAAGGCCTCTCAGCTCGTAATTTGAAGTCTAATTGAATGGTCTTCGAAGTTTCGAGAGCCATTAATACTTCAATCGTCCCATCTTTTAAGTACTGCAGTCGTGATTTTAATCCAACTAAATCATTTACGTTGAGCTCTTCAATTACTAGACTTTCTTTTAAAACATTTAAGGCAGTAATGATTTCTTCATCTTTTATTGGATCTAATTTTGAAATCATTTCCTGGATGAATTGGCCATAGAGGCTCAATTCTTTTGCAATGATTTGCTTAACCCCTATCTTATGCCAAGACTCGCAAACTCTCGTGGGTGGCATATTATGAGGATATTGTAAAAGTAAATGGCTAAAAACCAGATTAACCAACTCTATAGGAATAGCGGGGATAACAGCATTAGCTTGCTCGGGCAATTGGACAGAACCAATGTCAATATTAACAGCTCTCTCATTATTTATACTACTTAAACTCACAAAAACTCCACGAAAACAAAATTTAAAAAATTACAATAAACTTAATTAATGATTCTACTTAATGGGAGATTAAAAATAAACAAACATCAGCAATTCCCGCTAAATCTAGCTGCGGTAGCAGCGACAGATTTAGCAGGAATTGCTGATCTACATGCTTTCACCGCATTCGCGGTTACTAGCGTACTTCACACTTTTGGGAGAGTCTACCAACTCTGCAAACTCCCAATGAGCCTCACCTCGCGATGCCGACGAGTCGGCATCGAAAAAGCGGTGACAAGTCACCGCACTCCAAATGGTCCTACGGGCTCTAATTGTGGCTTCCCTCTAAATCCGTGCAGATGAAAATTGCTTACAAAGCTGCCTCACTCTAAAATTTTTAACCTGGTTTTGAAGCCAGAGCGATGTTGCCTCTTCCTTTTCTTGACTGAGAAACTTACGCTCCAATTTTAAGATTTCCCTATCTGCTGCAAGCATTTCTTTGTGAGCTTTAAGCACAGGGCCAATTAAGCGACTGTCATTTTTCTTAAATAGGATCTCCCGAGCTTCGTCACGCTTGTCTTGCAGTATTAAGCTATAAGCCACATCTATGATTGCTAAATCTTTCTCAGGAAATTCTGAAAGGCTAAAAGCTCGCTGTGTTGCTTTTTCTATTGCACCTTTGGCTTTATCTAGAAGATTTCCTCCTTGTTGTCTTAGTAAATCGAAAGCTGTATTGAAATTGATGAGGGCCGCCCCCCCCTTTTTAAGCTCTTTTAAAGCCATGTTTCTCTTATCTGGATCTGAAAGGCAATTAATTTCTACTTCCTCTCCCTTCGATTTTATAAGGGCGGTCAGAACTTCTTCTTTATTTTGCTCAATCAATGAAAACAACCTGACAGCAATGTCGTTGAAGGCACAGCTCTTAATGCAGAGATTCGGCATTCTATTAGCGATCCCTATTGCTTCGTCTAGTTTGTCTTGAGACAAGAGATAGTGAACGACTATTTCAAGCGCAACGCTTCTTGCCCACTCATCTGATATCCTCTCGGCAATTTTCTCCGCTTCAGCCAATTTTCTTTGGGAAAGCAGCGAAGAGACCGATATGAGCTCCAGCATAGGCCCTTGGCATGCCAATGGCAAATCTTCTACAATGCCTTCAGCTAAATTCAATTCCTTATCCTTCAAAGCTCTTCTGATTTGGTCCCGAATATGCCTGGGTCCGTGCTCAACCGCTTTTTTAATTGAAATCACAGTCCTCAGATTCTTGAAAAGCAAAGGCCTCTCAGTTTGTAATTTGAAGTCTAATTGAATGATCGTCGAATTTTTGAAAGCCTTTAATGCTTTAACCGTTCCATCTTTTAAGGCTTGCAATCGTGATTTTAATCCAACCAGATCATTTACGTTGAGCTCTTTAACTGCTAAACTTTCTTCTAACACTTTTAAAGCACTAATGCATTTTTCATCTTTTACCGGGTCTAACTTTTGAATCATTTCCCGGATGAATTGGCCATAGAGGCTCAATTCTTTTGCAATGATTTGCTTAACCCCTATCTTATGCCAAGACTTGCAAACTCTCGTGGGGGGCATATTATGAGGATATTGTAAAAGTAAATGGCTAAAAACTAGATTAACCAACTCTATAGGAATAGCGGGGATAACAGCATTAGCTTGCTCGGGCAATTGGACAGAACCAACATTAATACTAACAATTCCTACACAATTTACACTACTCATAGAACCTCCATAAAAAAACTAAAATTTAAAAATAATGATTAAGTTTACATCTATTAATGTTTTTATTCAACGAGAAATTCCAAGACCATTAATGACAGTGTGACAGAGCTTATTAGTGTAGGAACATTGTGAAAACATCTTTTTCACTGCGTCATTGCGCATCCCTGCGCCTCTGCGTTAATCTGTTAGATGCCCAAAGGTGACATGGCCCATTATGCCACATCCTCTTTCAGCCTTACATTTTTAATTGCAAAATATATCAATACAGAATACAATTGCGATTTAATTAAAATAATGGAAAAACATGATCAACAACAATATCTTTGAGACACCTAGTGTTATTGCATTAACTAAAGATTGTCAAACTATCGCCAATCTCGATAAAGGCGATAAACTGGCTGTAAAGGATGGCGTTCTAGTAATATCTAAAGCCGGTTTCTTGCAAGCACCCATTAGGACTCTAAAAAATTTACTCGAAGGCGGGTATAACAGAACTTCTGTAACAGAACATCTTGAAGATCTCGCGGTTAGAACTAAGGTTCTTATTGTAACCCTTTTAGAAAATAAAGCTAATGTCAGTAACTCCCCTACTCAAGCAAGACAATATAAAAAATTGGTCAAAAATGTAGCTGCAGCGATAAGCAGTCTCAAAGACAAATATAGAGATAATGGAGGACGACCCAATAGGGAAATTTGCGATAGATTAACCCATTTATCTACAAAATTCCATAACATAAACACCCTTCTCCAAAAGCAGCTCAAAGATGTCCCCAAAATCGATTCTTCTCCTCGCCCCATCGATTCTGATGCTCCTATTGATCTGAACAAAATTAAACTTAAGAAGCTAAGACGCCTATCCCCGGAAAATGTGCTTCATTTAGCACAAAGTGCTGAACAACAGATTCCTCCTGTTTGGAAAAAAGTTGGGGTAATGGCTCTTACTATGTTTAGCTCAGTATTAGTCGCAATGCCATTAGGATTCTTACAGGGGTTAAAATGGATTATTTGGAATCCAGTCGAATTTTTCATCAAACAAGAAGTAACCTCCCGAGATCCAATAGATTGGTGGCTTGATAATATTGTTGGGTGGGGAAATTCTCAAGCTCCCGATGCCCCTGAACGGGCTTTAACCTTATATGCTGAAAAATTGCTTGATGCGCCTCTTCTTTCTAATAATCATGTGGATGCGTTTTGCCAGCTCATAAAGTATGTTAAAAAAGTGGATTTATCAAAGGCTGAAATTGTTTCTGATAATCTTGATGAACTGGCCAGAAAGGCCTATTTAAGGATTTCAATGGAGAAAAGACGAGGCCACCGACAATTCATTTCCCTTTCCAATCTCTCCAAAGTGATTGAAGCTGCAGGCAAGAATTCACACTGTCGCAAGATTGAAATTCCCTATTGGGCTATTCCCTTACCTGAAGTCCAGACGGCTCTTCAAAAATATGGATTTAAACAGTATGGTGGAAGAGCACAGTATGGTGGAAGAGCTTGGATATTTACACGTTAAATTACCAAAAGATATAACCCTTTGCGACCATCAGTTCAGCATTGAGAATTGCACCTCCCGCAGCTCCACGGATGGTGTTGTGGGATAAAATCACAAACTTGTAGTCCAATAAAGGGCATTCCCTCAAACGGCCGATGCTGACCGCCATCCCCTTCTCCAGCAGCTTATGCCGCTTGGGCTGGGGAAAATGCTCTTCCTCAAAATAATGCAAGGGAAACTGAGGGGCTGTCGGCAAATTCAACGCTTGCGCCTCACCCTTAAATTCTTTCCAGGCAGCAATGAGGTCGGCTTTTGAGGCTTTTGCCTTCAACTTCACCGAAATACACTCCAAATGCCCATCCGTCACAGAGACGCGATTGCATTGCGCACTGATCGTAAGCTGGCAGTTTTCAATGCGACCCTTTGAAAGCTTGCCTAAAATCTTCAGGGGCTCTGTCTCTATCTTCTGCTCTTCCCCTCCAATAAAAGGAATGGTGTTGTCCAAAATGTCAAGGCTGGCTACCCCTGGATATCCGGCCCCTGAAATCGCTTGCAAAGTCACCACATTCATTGACTCCACTCCGAATTTATCTAGAAGCGGCTTGATGGCCATGGCAAGCCCGATCACCGAACAATTCGGGTTCGTGACCATCTTTCCTTTGGAATAGGATTGGGAATGCAGTAGCTCCAGATGATCCGCATTGACTTCCGGAATCAAAAGGGGCACATCCGCATTCATGCGATGGTTGCGTGAATTGGAAATTACGATATAGCCGGCTTGAGCAAACTTGGCTTCCACTTCTCCGGCTATAGAGGCATCCAGCCCAGAAAACACCACCGAACACGGAAGGTTAGGCTCGCACTTTTGAACTTCCAGATTTCCAATGAATTCGGGCAAAGGAGAGGGCATCAGCCAGTTGACTGCCTGCCGGTATGGCTTACCGGCCGATTTCTCGGAAGCGGCTACTGCCGCCACTTCAAACCATGGATGGCTGGACAGCAATTCCACAAATTTTTGTCCTACGCTCCCCGTGGCGCCTAAGATCGCCACGGGAATCTTATCCCGAAAGTGTAAATCGCTGCCCATCATACGGTTTTTACAGTTGCTCTAGAAAGTCCATCATCAAGCGTATGCCGATGCCTGTGGCATGTTTGGGATGATACCGCTTGGCATCCGCCAAATACGCTGTGCTGGCAATATCTAAATGCGCCCAAGGCCGCCCTTTGCCTACAAATTCCTGCAAAAACAGGGCTGCCGTGATCGTCCCAGCCGGACGCCCCCCTACATTTTTAATGTCAGCAATATCGGACTTAAGCTGGTCCTTATATTCTTCATGCAAGGGCATGCGCCAGACCCTTTCAAAGGTGTTGCTGCCGGCTTGCATCAAGGAATCGGCTAAAGCATCATCATTGGACATCAAACCGGTATTTTCATTGCCCAAAGCAATGTCAACTGCGCCGGTAAGGGTCGCGAAATCAATGATCCGGGTGGGATCGAGATGCTGGCTAGCATAGGCCAAGGCGTCAGCTAAAATTAAGCGGCCTTCAGCATCTGTATTGCCAATCTCGACGGTTTTGCCGGAATAACTGGTGTAAATATCGCCGGGCTTATAACTTTTTGACCCTATGCTATTTTCGGTGGAAGCCACCACTGCTGTCAGATTGACTTTCAATCCGGCCGAAGCTGCCGCCCAAACTGTCCCCAGAGCCGTTGCTGCACCGCCCATATCGCACTTCATGGTTTCCATGGAACCCGTAGGCTTGAGATTCAAACCTCCGGTATCATAGGTAATCCCTTTGCCTACAATGACCGTATGCTCGGAAGACTTTGGATTGCCCTTGTATTCCACAATAATGAAGACTGGCTCCTTATCAGAGCCGCGGTTGACAGCCAAAAGCAGTCCCATTTTTTCTTTTTCGATGCGCTTTTTATCAAAAACGGTCGTTTTGACATGCGGAAGCTTCTCAGAAAAGCTCTTGGCGACTTCCGCCAAGTATTGCGGAGTGACATCGTCCGCATTGCTATTCACTAAGTCGCGCGCCAGATATACCGCTTGGCAGATGCTGGCATATTTTTTGGCCAAGGACAAGCTGCCTTTTCCGGCTCCAATCAAAGCGGCTTTTTTGATTAAGACTGTAGGATTCTCTTTCTTGGCTTCCATTTTATAGCGGTCAAAAGTGTAGTTGGCGAGAAGCATGCCTTCCGAGATGCCGCGCACGACAGCCTCTTCCGAAAGGGAAGCCGTCTTCGGCATCAGGATATTGACCTCTTTGATTTTTTTAGGATGGCACGCTTTGGTTAAGCTCGCATAAGCTCTCCTCAACCTTTCCGTTGTCGCCTTCCCTTCTTCACCCAAACCAAGCAAAGCCACTCTTTTTTCTTGCTTTTCATCTGTGTAAAGAAACAAAACTTCGCCTTCTTTACCTACAAAATCACGCATATCCAGGGGCCTTGAAACCAGCTCTTGCAGTTTTCCGCAATCAGAAGCACAAACGGCTTCCTTTTCCTCCTTCCAAAACGGCAGGACCAACAGATCCGCATTTTTGCGGCTCTCTAAATTCGCGACAACAGTAAAGTCCATAGATAACTCCTAAGAAGGTGGATCAAGGGTCAAAAGGGAACCTTGTCCTCTTCGTCATGGTGATTCTGGTTATAGGCTGATTGAGACTGCTGATAGGGTGCGGCATAGGAATTGCCATAGGCCGGGCTTTCTGCAACAAACCCTGCAGTGGGTGCTTGTGCGCCAAAAGACCTCTCGCCGAATCCTGCCTGGGAGGACTGTCCAGCCTGCCCAAAACTGCCTGATCCTGCCGGAGCTCCTGCTCCCGCTTGCTGATCTGAAGAATTCGCTGGCTTGCCAAAAGGGCTAAAGCGGATGATTTCCGCTGTGATCTCGAGCGATGCTTTTGTGCGGCCTTCCTTATCGGTATAGATTTTAGGAGAACCTAATTCACCGACTACGATCACGGCGCTGCCTTTTTTAAAATAGGGCATCATTTTGTCAAAGCGGTCTCCCCAAATCGTCACGCGATACCAAATGGTGACGTCCTTGCCGGCCTCGCGTATATTGACTGCGACGTTTAAATTGCTTACCTTTAATCCGGAAGCAGTAAAACGGGTTTCAGGATCTGTGCCCAAATGCCCCGCGATTTGAATAATATTCATTTGCCAACCTCTTCGTATTTGTTATGAAAAACCTATTTGCAAAGACCTATAACATAAACGAAAAAACTAGCAAAAGCAAGGCAAAAAAAACGAGGGTTAATATTTGGAGTGCGGTGACTTGTCACCGCTTTTCGTCTTCGATGCCGACTCGTCGGCATCGCGAGGTGAGGCTCTCCGGGAGTTTGCAGAGTCTGTAGACTCTCCCGAAAGTGTGAATTTCATGTAATTGAATGCAGCTAACGATTAAGCAGCAAATAGAAATGTCTGACGTTCTCAGGCATGAAGATGAAGCTGAAAATCTTGAGAGAATCCACAGAACGTGCAAACTCCCGGAAAGCCTCACCTCGCGATGCCGACGAGTCGGCATCGAAGACGAAAAGCGGTGACAAGTCACCGCACTCCAAATATTCAGCCTTAAATTTTAATAAAGCCTGTTGTTCCTTTCCCCGGCAAAGTTTGCGGCGGAGCGGCTTTAGTTCCTTCATCCCGTCCTTCGGACACTTCAGTGCAAATCTTACGCCACTTTTCCACCGTCTCCACATAGAGCGGAGCAAAAGCGCGCAAAGCAGAAGATACTGCATGTTCCATATCGATTGTGCAGTGCATCAGGATAAGCTCTTCTTTCACGGCAACTCCGGCGCCGCCGCCAGCCATTTGTCCGCCAAGCATGGAGCCCTCAAGCAGACGCTCGTATAAACGCAGCCGGGTTTTATCGTCGCGGGGAAGTCCATCCAACAAGGGAGAGTAGAGATAGAGGCGTTTTGAATTAGGTTCATAGGTAAGATGAAGGGAAAATTCATCATCTATGCCCAATATACACGTGTTATTCTCGTCGAATTCGAGCCCCTCAAGGCCAAGCTCTTTTCCGAATTCTTTTAGATTATCTTTGGCATTCTCAAAAGACATAACAATAACCTCCTAAAGGCTAATCTGAGAACCGCTTTAGGCGGTTCAATTTACTTTAATTAAAGAAAGTCGCTTTGGTACTTCTTAACCAACTCAAGATATACATGAGAGGATGTTTGTGCAATTATACTCCCTTTTAACAATAAGAGGCAATTATTTTAAAGATTTAAAAAGGGCGCGAACCTAAAGCCTTGACTATCAAGGAGTAATAACGCAGCGCCCTCTAACTCTCTTAAAATGCCACTCTTTCTACTTTTCAGAATTATCTATATTTATTATAAAACATGAATATAAAAAAGAATATAGCTAATGAATATGCAGCAACTTTTCACAGTTGAAACCGGAAAACCCTATCCTCTTGGTGCCTCTACCCAAAAAAATGGAATCAACTTAGCGCTCTATTCCCTAGAGAAAGAGACAACTTTATGCCTGTTTAACCATGACACTCAAAAGCTGCTTTGCGAAATTCCCTTAGATCCAAATGCCAATAAAACTGGCGATATCTGGCACATTTTAATCCATAATTTACCGGATAATCTCTATTACGCTTATCGGGCAAGCAACACCGATAAGTTCTTATTGGATCCTTATGCCAAAACAGTAAGTTCAGGCAATCGCTGGGGGAAAAGCTCAGGCCTCTCCAGCAACGAGCCCAATTATTATCATCCTTTGGGAGGAGCCATCGCCAATGGCGATTTCAACTGGGAAGGGATCCAATCCCCTAAAATACCGCTAAAAGAATTGATCATCTACGAAATGCATGTGCGAGGATTTACCTGCCACCCTTCAAGCCAAGCCAACAACAAAGGTACTTTTTTAGGCATCATAGAAAAAATCCCGCACCTGGTTGATCTTGGCATCAACGCAGTTGAATTGATGCCCATCCACGAATTCAATGAGATGGAATACTTGAAAGAAAACCCGATCAGCCACGAAAAATTGTATAATTATTGGGGCTACTCCACGGTTAATTTCTTTAGCCCTATGAACCGCTATAATTCCAGTGAAAATATAGGAACAGCCATCAAGGAATTTAAAACCCTGGTTAAGGAGCTGCATCGGAATGGGATTGAGGTGATTCTAGACGTGGTTTTCAATCATACTGCCGAAGGCAATGAAAATGGACCCATCTATTCCTTTAAAGGCTTTGCTAATTCGGTCTATTATATGTTGGACTCGCACGGCAAATACCTCGATTTCACTGGCTGCGGCAATACCGTCAATTGCAATCGTCCGGCAGTCCGAGAGTTTATTGTCGACTGTTTGCGCTATTGGACTTCAGACATGCAAGTGGATGGATTCCGCTTTGATTTGGCTTCGATCTTCTCTAGAGATTACAATGGCAATTACTTGCCTTTGTCGCCTATCATCGATGAAATTTCGCAAGATCCCGTCCTTTCTCAAACTAAATTGATTGCCGAGCCTTGGGATGCCGTCGGCTTATATGAAGTCGGGAGATTCTATCCTCAACAGCCTCGTTGGGCGGAATGGAATGGCAAGTATCGCGACACGGTCCGGCGTTTTATCAAAGGCACACCTGGAGTTAAAGGGGAATTTGCGACGCGGTTGTGCGGCTCTCAAGACCTTTATCATAGCCGAGCCCCCTATTGCAGCATAAACTTTGTTACCTCGCATGATGGGTTCACTCTTTACGATCTTGTCTCTTATAACCACAAGCACAACATCGAGAATGGAGAAGACAATCGGGACGGATTTGATGCCAACGACAGTTGGAATTGCGGTACGGAAGGCCCATCGGTCAACAAAAAAGTGATCGCCTTAAGAGAGCGGCAAATGCGCAACTTCCATATAGCCTTAATGGTCTCGCATGGAGTGCCCATGCTTTTGATGGGCGACGAATATGCGCACACGCGAAAAGGCAATAACAATGCTTGGTGTCAAGATAATGAGCTCAATTGGTTTTTATGGGATCAGCTAAAAGACAAGTCTGCATTTTTCAATTTCTATCGCAAACTGATCCATTTTCGGAAAGTGCATCCTATCCTAAAAAACGAATATTTTTTAACCAACAATGATGTTGAATGGCATGGATGCAATCCTCTTACGCCTGAATGGGAAACGCACTTCCAATTTCTTGCTTTTACATTAAAAGATCTTCAAAATCAAAATGACCTATACATTGCATTTAATGCCCATGATCAATTCGTCAATCTGCAATTTCCTCAGAACGCACACAACAAAACCTGGCATTGGATAGCCAATACGGCTAATCTGCCGCCGCAAGACTTTTTTGATGTTCCTCAAGCGATTGCAAGCATCTCATACAAAATGATGTCCCACTCGGCTCTTATCTTAAAGGCTTTGTGATTAGATTTCTATTGAACTCAGTAAATACTCATGTTAGAATGAGTGTTTTATTGTTTTAATTCAGGTAATTTATGGATCTTTCTTCTATCAAATCAACATTCGAAAACTATTTATTTCCAAAGTCTATAGGAAAAGAAAATTGGACTTTCGAGGAGGCAATGAGTGTCCGCCACAGACAAAGAAACATAAAGATTGCCCAAATCGCGCTCTATGTTTTAACTACAGTTCTCACGACAGTCACCTTGGCATCAATAGAAGCGGCGATCGTCCCCTTACCTATTTTTTTCCCACTTTTGATCACAACTCTTGCATGTTGGGCACTTTTAATAACGCTTAAACATGTAGAAAAAAAATACGAAGCTGGATTGGACGACAAGGTCAAAGCCAAACTTGCCCAGGAAGAAATGCAAAGGCTTTTACTTAAAGAGCCCATTAAATCATTTAAGGACGACAAGGATATCCAGAAAGGCCTTAAAAGAATTAACACTTTGCTGGAAATGGAAGCCATCGATATCAACTATCTCAGCAAATTTGAAGGGCTGGAATGGGATGGGAATGCCGAGGCCAATTCAAAGAGAAACCTTTTTGAAATTATCCAAGAGCACAATAAAGGCCATCCTAATAATCAAATTGACCTAACATTAAAATCCCAGAAACCTCAATACAAAAGTCAAGTTTTTGGCTCGTCAGAAATAGAGCGCCTCGTTTTGATTGATTGGAATGGTGCGCAAGACGGCCTCATCACAGTCCAGTGCTTTTCCGGAGAAAATTGCAAAGAGCCTTGCAACGCCCGTGGCATCGATCGATATCAAGTGAAAAAATAAGTGTAACCTCAACTGCGCTAGCAAGTGAAAAAAGATCTCGAAGTTTCACAACGT
>Ga0206882_1146_pt1 | contig 11769 bp, 5 predicted proteins | sample Alteio_BWOrgCont_4_FD_152908 | JGI IMG/M metagenome (GOLD analysis project Ga0206882, IMG submission 152908) | Enriched cells from forest soil in Barre Woods Harvard Forest LTER site, Petersham, Massachusetts, United States -... | ecosystem: Environmental > Terrestrial > Soil > Temperate forest > O...
GCTTTTGAAAGCCCCCTTTCCCCGTGCCTGCTATCCGATTATTGGCCTTCGTGCTCTTTGATCATTTCGTCGATCTTGGTCTTTATCGCGGATAGGTTGAATGATGCCGGAGACTGCATTGGCGGGTAGTCAATCGCTGTCAAGGCAAGTTTTCCGACTGCCTTTTGGACAGTAACAAAACGCCAGAATTCGCGCGCATAGAAGTCATTCAAGTATCCGCCCCCCATACTATTCGTGCTCTCGCCTCGAGTGGAAGGTGTCCGCTCGAATGGATCCTGGCGCAGGTTCACAATGGTTGGCATGTCAGTCGTGACTTTCTCTCCAGGCCATCCCCAGGGCTGTTGGAAGAACTGATACTTGAAGTTATCAATGCGCACAGCCCCAAGATGGGGTCCGCCGAAGTAGAAGATTTCATGCCGCGCCGAAGGCGCTTTGCCCTGCAGCAGGTCTAACTGGTTGTAGCCATCGAGGTGATTTTTGTAGCTGCGGTCTCCTAATTTCACACCTTTAAGTAGTTGGTTGGTGATGTTTGGGTTGCCGGCAGCGGCCAGAAGTGTTGGGAACCAGTCAAGGCCGGAGAAGATTCCATTCTCCACTGCGCCGGCCTTGATGCGGCCTGGCCAGCGGGCAATACATGGCACCCTGAACCCCCCCTCAAACACAGTCCCTTTTGTTGCACGGAACGGCGTCATCCCTCCGTCCGGCCATGTGAACACTTCTGCTCCATTGTCAGTCGTAAAGATCACAATGGTGTTGTCGGCCTCGCCAATCTCCTCCAGGTGCTTCAGGAGTCTGCCGATACATTCATCCATTTGAGCCATACCAGCCTCTTCGAGGTTGTAGTTGCTCGTAGCATTCATCTGCGCCTGATACTCTGGAGGGAGATAAGTGAAGACGTGCATGCGTGTGGTATTATGCCAGATGAAGAACGGCTTGGCATCCGCCTTGGCCTTGTCCATGAAATCGCTGGAACTCTTAACGAGCACGTCGTCAAAGGTCTCCATGTCGTATTTGGCCTTGCGGCTTTCCTGCCAGTTCTGCATATCCTTCATATTGGGGAATGGCGCCAATGGGCCTTCGTCCACGATCTTCTGTTTGCCGATCTTGCCCCAGCGAGGTTGTTCGGTCGGGTCGTCGGTATCAGTCGCCCAGCAATGCACTAGATTGCGCGGACCAGTTTTGTCGATCCAGTCCTGGGGATAATCGAACCAATACGGATCCGACATCGCATCGAGGTGATATAGGTAGCCGAAATATTCGTCAAAACCGTGCACTGTCGGCAGATATTTGTTCAAATCGCCGAGGTGGTTCTTACCGAACTGGCCAGTGCGGTATCCCAGAGCCTTGAGTGCTGTGGCAATTGTGCATGCCTGAGCCGGCAGACCCACATCAGCTCCAGCCTGGCCGACGGTGGTCAGACCCGTGCGTATTGGCAGTTCGCCGGTGATGAAGTTTGCGCGGCCTGCCGTGCAGCTTGCCTCGGCGTAATAGTCGGTGAACAACATGCCCTCGCTCGCAAGCTTATCGAGATTCGGCGTTTTGCCGGACATGATGCCCCGGTGATAGGCGCCGATGTTGAACCAACCCACGTCATCGCCCATGATGACTAGGATGTTGGGTTTCTTGGTTTTTGCCTGAGCTGTATCATCGGCACCGAAAAGGGGAGCCGATGCAACAATCAGGGTGATAACATATTGAAAGAAGTTGCCCCATTTCATACATATATCCCTTATTTTTCTCAGCTTATGGATAGGTTTTTATTCTTCTGTTCTGTTTGTAATGGATTAGATTCTGCCGGCGGCCGGTAAATTGGCGAGTATTTGACTTGATTAATAAATATCTTACATTCTTTTTTATATCAATGTTTTAATGCGTTCTAAATGCTTTTAAAATTGATACTCCGCATTTAAATACCATCCTTTGTAGCTTTTCTGGCCAAATTGATAGGAGAGCCCGATGGACAGGCAATCGTAATCTATATAGGGATTAACGTAATTTGCGATTAAGGATATTCCGACTTCGTCATAATAATGCATAAAAAGGTCTTCCCGGGTAAAGCGAGAATCCTCAGCCCAGATTTTAAAGTTGACCGGCCTGTTGCAAACCGTAAATCCTTTGCAAGAGGTGAAGGACAAACCGTTTTTAAAGATATAGTTATGAAGATGATAGTTGCAGTTGACACCTGAAATCCAAAAATTTGTAGAAGTAAAATATCCTGCGTAATTAGTCATCGAGGCCACGTATTCGCATATTTTGTAATTATAAATGCTCGTCAGGCCTGTTGAAAGGAAAGCTCCACCAGTACATAAGTCTGCAGATCCCCCTCCTCCGCCCCTTAGAACAGGTGTTACGGACCATTCATGGGTAATCGGAAGGCGCAAGCCAAATCCCATGGAACCAAACAAAGAGGAGGCCCCTCCATTTCTATTATAAGTGAGAGGGGCGTCAAGGATAAAAGCCCAATTCAGATTTGGCGAGTATGAGTAGCGCAAAGGAATGGTCACGGTGGTTGTATCAAACCCCTTTGAAAAGGCCCGGCCGATATCTGAACCAGCTTGAAATTGATGCACGATAGGTTGAGCGCTCCAGCAACTATCGCATCCGCTTGCAGGGGCTAAATTGCTGATTAAATAATCCGCTTGAGCCATTTTAGCCATCAGGCTATTTGGATTCCCCGCGATAGGATCAATTGGAGAAAATTTAGCATAGGCCTTAAGCAGTTTATGTTTAGTTCCGCCATCTCTCAGATAGTCTTTGAAGAGGGTTATGCTGTCATCCCGTGTGGCCCCGGTAAATGTTTGGGTAATGCCCGCTTGCGGAATTTGAACAATTAGTGTTGTGGAATTTGCAGGAAAGGAGGCTAAAGCCAAAATTCCGCGCAAATTAAAATCCAATGATACTGGTAAAGCAGGTGTATATAAAGGAATGAGTTCTTCGATACTTTTGCTGCTCAGGTCTCTTTTCAGATCAACCAAGTTAGGGGCGCTAACGGTTGCGCTTACAGTATCCACTGTAATTGTTGCATGATAAGGTTGGCGCGCGTGAACGCCGGTCCCTTGGCATAGCAAAAGAAGTGCAAAGATAACTATAAACGTCTTTTCTTTCATGGTTTTCTCGTTTTTTTCTCTATTGTTTGCCATCATACATAATCAGAAAAATAAAGAAAGACTATTTGCTTCTCTTTTAAACACCCTTGTCTTACTCATCAAGAGCTCAGAGAAATAAGGGTGCTGACTTTGTCTCCTCTGGAATGACTACGCCAATTTCGTAAGTTTATGCCTCACATTAGCTTTATTGATTCATATGATTCATATTTTTCATTTTGTTTGATAAATATGAATCATTTAAGGTAAAGTGAGTCATATCTATAGGGAGAGAAATTATGAAGTACCCTGAGCCTGAATCGCACACATTAGAATTCAAAAGCACGCTGCCAAAGAATGATCAGATTATCAAAACCGTTATAGGGTTTTGCAATCAAACGGGTGGCCGTTTGATTTTAGGGGTTGATAATGATGGTAAAATTACCGGGATAGAAGAAGGCGAAGCAATGAAATTGATGGAATGGCTGGAATATACAATTTATCAAACAACCACTCCTCCAATTATTCCTAAAATTCTTTTACAGCGAATTGCAGACAAATTGATTTTAGTCGTAAAAGTTTCATCGGGAATGAACAAACCATACCATAAAAAAAGTGAAGGATTAGAACGAGGCACCTATGTCCGAGTAGGACGAAGCACTCTCCGTGCGACTTCAGACATGATCGAAGAATTAAGATGGCAAGGGCGAGGACTTTCCTTTGACGTTATGCCCATATACCAAGCCGCTGTTGACGACTTGGATACTGTCAAGATATCAAAATTCTTAGAAGAAAGGACCAAAGAAACGGGAATTTCAGTCACGGAGGAGATCCTAAAAGCATATAGACTGATTGCCGAAGAGCATGCTCACGTCTACCCTTCGGTTTGCGGCCTATTGCTCTTTGGAAAAAAGGTGGATTATTGGTTCCCTGAAGCGATGATCATCTGCACACACTTCTCTGGTATATCCGGAAGAGAGGCTATTGCTACAAAAGATTGCACAGGCACCCTCTTCGAACAGTTTTCAAACGCCTATGAATTTGTGCTGACTCAAATCAATAGATCATTTACAATCCGCGGACCTAAAAGAGAAGAAAAGTTTGAAGTCCCAGAAGTAGCTATTAGAGAACTTCTCCTAAACGCCATTATTCATCGTAACTACCATTTAAGAGCCCCTATTAAAGTCGCCATCTATCGGGATCGGATCGAAATCTTTAGTCCAGGGGGATTTCCAACACCATTTGCCAGCATGAAGTTAGGGTTAACAGATGTTCGAAATATGGCCATATGTAAAATCTTTCGAGAATCAGGCTATATTGAAAAATTAGGAACAGGAATTCTAACTGCGTTTGAAGCGTATGAAAAATGGGGCTTGCCCGAACCCACTATTATTGATGGTGAAAATTTTGTAAAATGCATTTTACCTAGAGAGTTTTGTGGGACTGTTCAAGCTACTGATGAACTTCAACTTATTTTAAGACTATTTATAACTGCAGATGAATTAGCCGTATCCGACATAATAAATGCATACCATTTTCCTAGGGCTACGGCGACCAGACGACTAAATGAACTTGTAAAAAGTGGGGCACTGATCAAGATGGGAAGGGGGAAAGGTACAAGGTATAAAAAACACTAATTTCTTGGTTTGCCTTTCTAAGGTCGAAAAAAAATTGACAAGTTCAATTTTGGATGGCATATGCAAATATTAACTGCCATCCATTCAGACGGGATGGTTGGAAAGTCTGGAATATTTACGCTGGGGGATGTAATGGCGTTAAGAAAGATTTGTTTCATCATAGTTGGCTTGTTATGTTTAATGCATGAAGCGATTGAGGGATTTAATCTTCCTGCTATTAATTTAGGGCTGACAAGCTTCTTAGATGGCGTTGCACCCGCCGGTCCCGGATGGTACGTACAAGAATATTTACAAATGTATCATGCCAATAAATTAGTTGATAACAAGGGGAAAAACTTAGGCGGGGTGCCACCGATCCATTTTAACGATGTCGCATTCATCACTCAAATTATTTATGCAAGCCCAAGGAGAATTTTTTTTGGCGGCAGACCCGGAGTTAACTTAGTGGTTCCATATCTTAGCCATCTTTCAATTGCCCGCAATCCTTTAGGGATTAAGTCTAGCGGAGCAGGATTTGGGGATATCCTTTTCGGTGGATTTTTTCAATGGGATCCCATCACCTACTGCGATAGGCCGCTTTTTGCACATCGTCTCGAGTTAGATATTTCAGTTCCCACGGGAAAAGTTAAACTTCCAAAAGATGCTATCAATCCAGGTAATGGGCTTTATTACATCAATCCTTATTGGGCAGGTACTTTTTTCTTTACAAAAAGTTGGTCAGCTTCTTGGCGGATTCATTATCTCTGGAGTGGTAAGCAACGCAAAACCCACATTAAGCCAGGAGATGCATTTTTTATGAATTTCACAACTGAGTATAATTTTTGTGACAAGATTGTTGTAGGGGTTAACGGATACTTTTTAGAACAGTTGAAAAATAGCAAGCTGAAGGGTAAGGACATTCCTCACAGTCGTGAACAAGTCTTTGCTATAGGTCCCGGTATGGTATATACATTTGGGCCAAATTCCTTTTTATTTCTGAATTATTACATTGAGAGTTATGTAAGAAATAGACCTAAAGGAATGGAAGGAGTTATCCGTTATGTGCAGCATTTTTAAGGCTTAACATGGAAGAATTAGAGCTTTCCAGGTATACGACAAAGGAGGTTATTCATCGAGGCCAGAGAGCGGTAATTTATCGAGGAATACGGAATAAAGATCAAAAGGCGTGCATTTTCAAAGCCCTAGTAGAAGAATATCCGAGCTTATCATCAATTGCACGCCTTCAACACGAACGACATATTTTGCAAAATGTTACCTTTTCGATAGATCATCGCTATTTAGATTTTATTAATGAGAATAATAAATTTGCCCTAATTTTAGATGATGAAGGAGAAATTTCATTATCGGAATTCATAAATTCGTCCAAAATCACAATTCCTCAATTTTTAATTATTGCAATAAACCTTTCCGAGAATTTAAGCCAGCTTCACGAACGTGGCATTATTCATAAAGATATAAAACCAGAAAATATCTTAATTAATCCTAAAACATTAGTAGGTAAGTTTATTGATTTTAGCATTTCCACTCTTCTTACTCAAGAAACACAAAAAGCTCAGAACCCTAATATCTTAGAAGGTTCGTTATCCTACATGTCGCCGGAACAAACAGGTAGGATGAATCGTTATGTGGATTATCGCACTGATTTTTATTCCTTAGGTGTGGCTTTCTTTGAACTGCTCACCAGATCCTTACCCTTTCAAGCTACAAACGCTTTGGAAATTGTTTATGCTCATATCGCTAAGCCTCCAAAATTCCCAGAAAATTCTTCCCTAGAGATTCCTCAGATAATTATTAATATAGTTATTAAACTTATGGCAAAAACAGCGGAGGAACGTTATCAGAATGCGCTTGGGCTAAAAAATGACTTGCAAGAGTGTTTTAGGGAATGGAATGAAAGCGGCAGCATCACAACATTTCCTCTAGGTAAAAAAGATATCTCCTTTCGATTTCGAATTTCACAAAAGCTCTATGGCCGCGATAAGGAAAAAGAAACCTTACTTTCAGCATTTGAACGCATATCTAAAGGGGCGGCCGAGATTTTGCTTGTTTCAGGTTATCCGGGAATAGGAAAGACATCTTTAGTACAAGAAATCGATCAGCCTATCTTAAAAAAGCGGGGCTATTTTGTTTCGGGAAAATATGATCAGTTTCAACGTGGAAATATTCCTTATGCCGCATTAATTCAATCTTTCAAACAATTAATTCAAAAAATATTGTCAGAAGAGAAAGAGAGGATTGAAGTTTGGAAACAGCGCTTTTTGGAGGCCTTAGGAATTAATGCTCAAATTATCATTGACCTAGTCCCAGAAATAGAATTTATTATTGGACCGCAGCCGCTGCTATTAAAAATTGGTTCCAAGGAAGCTCAAACCCGTTTTAATTTAACTCTGTTAAACTTCGTTCATGCCTTGGCAACTGAAGAGCATCCTCTGATAATATTTATGGACGACATTCAATGGATTGATCTGTCCTCTCTGAAATTTCTGGAACAACTTTTAGCTAACCCTAAAACGCTTTACTTGTTGATCATTGGTTCCTATCGCGATAATGAAGTTAATCAATCGCATCCCCTCGTTCTTTCATTGGAAGAAATGAAGAAAAATGGGGTTTTAATTTCTTCCATTTTTCTAAACCCTCTCGAGGAAGAGCATGTTATCCAATTAATCTCAGACACTCTACACGCTGAGCCAAAAGATGTGCAATCGCTTGCCGAGCTTTGCTATCAAAAAACACATGGAAATCCCTTTTTTTTCACGCAGTTCTTACAGACACTAGTGTCGGAAAAATTGCTCTTTTTTGATTTTTCTCAAGAGAAATGGCTTTGGGATGTCGAAAATATTAGCAGTAAAGGAATAACAGATAATGTTGTTGATTTAATGATAAGAGCTATTCAGAAATTGGACTCGACAACGCAAAAGGTTTTACAGTTAGCGGCTTGTATCGGCACGCGCTTTGATTTGAAGACTCTTGCAATGGTGAATGAGAGATCCATGCAAGAAACCGCCCACCAATTGTGGGATGCTTTGATGATTGGACTAATTGTCCCTTTAAATGAAAATTATAAGTATGTGCAAAATACCGGTGATAATTCTTTCAGTTATAGTTTTCTTCACGACCGAGTTCAACAGGCAACTTATTCCATGCTTGATGAGCAGATAAAGAAGAAAACTCACTTAATAGTCGCGCGGGACCTTGAAAAAATTATCAAAGAAAAAGAGGAGAATATTTTTAATATTGTAAATCATTATAATTTTGCAATTGATTTAATTGATAAACCCGAGGAGAAACTCTACCTTGCAAACCTCAATTTAATAGGCGGTCAAAAAGCTAAAAACTCGAACTCTTATGACTCTGCATTCAAATATTTAATGCAAGGAATCAGCCTTTTAGGGGATAACGACTGGGAAAGAAATTACTCATTAACATTATCCCTTTATGATGAATTAACCGAAGTTGCTTACCTGACCGGCAATGTGGAGCTGGTGAATAAAAACGTTGAGGCAATCTTCCTTCATGCTGCAACCTTAATTGACAAGATCAAAGCTATAAACTTTCAAATTTTAACACTCATTACCATAGGTAAATTGCAAGAAAGCATTTCAACAGGCTTAAACGCTCTTAAGGAATTAGGGATAAGCATAAATCCCAAAGCGAATCCCCTTAGAACTATATTTGAAGCTTTTAAAACAATGTTCTTATTGAGGAACCACAATGCTAGTTCTTTGGAAAAGCTTCCCATTATGACAGATCCAAAAAAATTAGCTGCCTTAAATATCATGTCGGCCCTTTCGGGTCCAGCCTACCGTTCTTCACCTTTGCTTTTTTCAGTGATCACATTCCATGCCATTCGTCTAATGCTTTCAGGGGGGAATAATGGCGACTTTTCTCCTCATCTATACGCTGGCTATGGAGTGATTTCGTGCGGGATCTTTTCTAAATTTGAACGCGGCTGCCAATATGGAACTCTTGCCGTTAACTTATTAAATCTTTTGCCCAATGCCATGAGCGGCCAATCTAAAGTTTTTATGGTCCAGGGAGGTTGGATTTTACATTGGAAGGAACATATTAGGGAATGCTGGAAATTAACAAATGAAGGAGTTCAGGCAGGACTAAACACGGGAGAATTTGAGTATGTAGCATACAATTTATTTGTATCAACAGCGATCTTATTTTTTTCCGGAGAGCCTTTGAAGGAGGCTTTAAAAAAGGCAAGCGCTTATAAACAAATTGGCAAGGAGATTCAACAAAAGTCTCAATATTGTAATTTATGTGCCTTTTATCAATCGATGATGAATTTTGCAGGGAAAGCCGAAAATCCAACTCAATTAATAGGGGAAGGGATTAATGAAAATGAGTTGATCGATTTCCATGAAAAATCAAATGACATGGCCGGTCTTTTCTTTACTTATCTCAACATGTCTATTGTTAGGTACCATTTCCATGATTATAAAGAGGCAGCAAAAACGATAAAGCAAAATAGAAAATACATAGAAGCAATGGTATCCGGTTTATCACTCCCATTATTTTATTTTTACGATTCTTTGATCCAGCTAGCCATTTATCCTGATGAAACACCTCAAAATAAAAAACAACTTTTGAAGCAGGTGAAAAAAAATCAGAAACTGATGAAAACATGGTCTGAAACTTCTCCGAAAAATTATTTGCATAGATATTTCATTATTGAGGCAGAATGCGCAAAATTTAGGGGTGATGAGCTTAGGGCTTTGCACTGCTATGAAAAGGGCATTTCTTTGGCAAAAAAATATCTTTTTTTAAATGATGAAGGATTGGCAAACGAATTGTTTGCTAAGTTTTATTATTTACAAGGCAATGAAATTGTCGCACGAGTCTATGTCAAAGAAGCCTATCAAGCCTATCTTAACTGGCATGCTGAAGCTAAGGCAAAGGATTTAGAAAGGGAGTATCCATTTTTAAAGCAGAGGGAAATGCCCTTAGGAATGATCTCCACCCTAACTACTACTTTAGAAGGGCAAGAATCGATTACAACATCCACAGCTTCTGAAATGCTCGATTTTATTTCCATTATAAAAGCCTCGCAAGCGATCTCAAAGGAAATTGAGTTAAATGGCTTGGTCGTCAAGTTATTAAAGATTTTAATGGAGAATACCGGAGCAGATCGGGTAGCCCTCTTTTTAAAAAAGAATCAACAGATGTTCTTTGAAGGCGAAATTATTGGAGAAGGTAAATATGAAAAGATTTTGAATCACATCCCCTATGAAAAAATAGAGGGTTTTCCCCTTTCTTTGCTAAATTACGTGTACCGCACAAAAAAAAGCATTGTTCTTAATGAGGATTCGAAAAAAGCCTTTGAGAGTGACGTATATATTTCACAAGATAAAGTAAAGTCGATCTTATGCTTCAGCATGACTTATCAGGATAATTTAGTTGGGATTATTTATTGCGAAAATCGAATCTTGCCTGAAGTTTTCAATCAGGATCGCTATCAAATCTTAAAAATACTTTCTTCACAAATTGCTGTCTCCATTACGAATGCTACCCTTTATACGGAATTGGCAAACGCAAATAAAAGATTAGAAGATTATAGCGTTAACCTTGAGGAGAAAGTTGAACAAAGGACTAAAGAGCTTAAAGCCATGCAGAAACAGGTAATTCAGCAAGAAAAACTTGCTTCATTGGGCACTTTAACGCGAGGCGTGGCTCATGAAATTCAAAATCCTCTCAACTTTGTCACTAATTTTTCACAACTCAGCGCAGAAGATACACAAGACTTAATAGAATCATGCAAACAATCTAAGATCAATATAGAAGAAGTCATCCCAAGCCTAGAAGATATTTTAACAAACATCACGGTAGTTAATAAAAATGGTCTAAGGATTGCCAGTCTTGTGAAATCGATGCAGGAGCATGCCCAAATAACTAGAAAAGAACGAGAAATGCCAGAATTGACAGATATCAGCCAAATGATTGTCGCTTATTGTAATCTCATACAATCAGATTATAAACGTTCAAGCCCCTTACTCGGAGTAGAAATTATTTATAATTTTGAAAACACGGATCTAATACCCATTTTTCCTAAGGAATTTGGCCGTGCTTTATATAATCTAATTGATAATGCATTTTATGCATTGAATCAGAAAAAAAACCGAGATAGTAATTTTGCACCTCGATTGACGATCAAAACAAGGAAATCCGAAAAATTTTTGAAAATTAATGTTTTGGATAATGGAATTGGAATTCCAACTAAAGAAATTGACAATATCTTTTTACCCTTTTTTACTACAAAGCCGACCGGCACCGGGCATGCCGGCCTGGGGCTTTATTTAGCTCATGAAATTATTGCGGAGGCGCATTCTGGTACATTAACTGTCAGCAGTAAAGAAGGTGAAAGTACCGAATTTACTGTGAGCTTGCCTTTATAGCCTATCATTAGCTTCTTTATTGATTCATATGATTCATATTTTTCAACTGAATACCAATAATTTTGATAGTCGTTATGGTCGTTTTATAAAATATTTGATGAATTTACCACAGAATCCTGTTTCGTTAGCTTTTCGCATCAATTCTCGTTCAGATGTTTGCATTAGGCTCCTCCCATTCTCGATTAATTAAAGCTTATCCCAGCCATAAGCAACTTCAACAACCTCATTCTTTCCAATTTTTTCTGTTTTTTTTAGGGGTAACAAATGTGCCCCTAATGCCTCATAAAAATGCTTAGACTCATTTTTTTCTGCCACCCATGTCATCATTGAATGAAAACCATGCTTAATACAATCAGAAAGCAGTTCTCTAAATAATAAAGTTCCAATACCTTTCCGTGATACATGTTTTAAAAGATAAATAGCATATAGCTCTGCATCAAAATTACTTGATAGATCTCTTGATTTTCCAGCATCAGCGAATCCAATCACGTAAATTCCTTGTTTAGCAATCCAACAACTATAGTGTTCTTCATTTTCACCTAAAATCTTTTTCCAGTTACTTTCGCGATCTGAGACTGATAACCGATCAAGAAAAGTATCGTCAATAATTCCACGATAAGTAGTCTTCCAAGAAGCAACATGAACTTC
>Ga0206882_1147_pt1 | contig 11699 bp, 14 predicted proteins | sample Alteio_BWOrgCont_4_FD_152908 | JGI IMG/M metagenome (GOLD analysis project Ga0206882, IMG submission 152908) | Enriched cells from forest soil in Barre Woods Harvard Forest LTER site, Petersham, Massachusetts, United States -... | ecosystem: Environmental > Terrestrial > Soil > Temperate forest > O...
GGCGCCGTACACCGCATTGCCGCCCGCATTGATGATGAGTACGAATTGGTTTGCGGCGCCTTTAGCAGCAATCCCGAAAGGGCAAAGGCAAGCGGCATCGCGCTGGGCTTGCCGGCAAGCAGGTCATACGCCTCATACCAGGAGTTGATAGAAAAAGAAAAGCAACTGCCTGAAAATGAACGCGTGCAGGTCATCAGCATTGTTACGCCTAACAACGTACATTTTGAGCCCACCAAACTGGCGCTCGAAAACGGTTTCCATGTTATATTGGATAAACCCATGACCTTTAACCTGGCGGAAGCCAAAGAGCTGGATAAGATAGTTAAATCAAGCGGCAAACTTTTCTGCCTAACGCATACCTATACGGGATACCCTATGGTAAAGGAAGCCAAGCAGTTGGTTAAGCAAGGCAAACTGGGCGCTATCCGCAAAATATATGTCGAATATCCACAGGGTTGGTTAAGCACATTTTTGGAGGGGCAGGACCAAAAACAGGCCGCGTGGCGCACCGATCCGGGTAAAAGCGGTATAGCAGGTGCAATGGGCGATATTGGCACGCACGCCTTCAATTTAGCCGAATATGTGAGCGGCCTTAAAGTTACCAAAGTTTGTGCCGATATTAATATTGTAGTGCCCGGCCGTAAGTTGGACGATGACGGTGCTGTGCTGCTAAAATTTAACAATGGCGCAAGTGGTGTACTTATGGCCTCGCAAATTGCCGCGGGTGATGAGAACAATATTAAAGTAAGGGTTTACGGCGAAAAAGGCGGCCTTGAATGGCAGCAGGATATAGCTAATACACTGCTGATTAAATGGCTGGATAAACCTGCTGAAATCCTGCGTACCGGTGGCCCCGGGCTAAGCTCGTATGCGTCGCACAATACGCGTGTACCGGCCGGCCATCCTGAAGGTTACCTGGAAGCGTTTGCCAACCTGTACCGCAATTTTGCCTTAAGCATTAAGGCTGATATAGCAGGCAACCAAGCAGATGCGGAATGGCTCGATTACCCGGGTCTTGAAGATGGCCTTAGGGGAATGGCCTTTGTGGAGAACGTGATAGCATCGGGTAAGTCGGATAAAAAATGGACTGATTTTACAATATAAAACATATACCGTTTATTATGAAAACCATAAAAGGACCGGCCATATTTTTAGCCCAATTCATGGGTGCCGAAGCGCCGTTCAATAACTTAAAATCAATTTGCCAATGGGCGAAAGGCCTGGGCTATAAAGGCGTGCAAATACCTACGCTTGACCCCGGCTTTCTCGACATAAAAAAAGCCGCTGAAAGCAAAACCTATGCCGATGAAATAAGCGGCCTGGTTAAGGAATGCGGCTTGGAAATTACCGAACTATCCACCCACCTGCAGGGCCAATTGGTAGCTGTGAACCCGGCTTATGACCTGCTGTTTGATGGTTTCGCACCCGAAGCTTATCATAATAACCCCAAGGCAAGGCAGGAATGGGCCGTGCAGCAATTAAAATTCGCGGCAAAGGCATCGCAAAACCTGGGCTTAAATGCCAGCGTTACTTTTAGCGGTGCGCTGATATGGCAAATGGTTTATCCCTGGCCGCAACGGCCTGCCGGTTTGGTTGAAGACGCTTTTACCGAACTGGCTAAACGCTGGGAGCCCATCCTGAATGTGTATGACGAATGCGGCATCGACCTGTGCTATGAAATTCACCCCGGCGAGGACCTGCACGATGGTATCACCTATGAAATGTTTTTAGAAAAAGTAAACAATCACCCCCGTGCTTGTTTATTATATGACCCTTCGCACTTTGTATTGCAGTGCCTGGATTATTTGGAATATATAGACAATTACCACGAACGTATAAAAATGTTCCATGTTAAAGATGCAGAGTTTAACCCTACAGGCAAACAGGGCGTATATGGCGGTTACCAAAGCTGGGTTAACAGGGCGGGCCGTTTCCGCTCGTTAGGCGATGGCCAGGTTGATTTTAAAGGCATATTCAGCAAACTAGCAACCTACGATTTCGCAGGCTGGGCAGTGCTTGAATGGGAATGCGCCATAAAAAACTCGGAAGACGGCGCGCGCGAAGGAGCAGAGTTTATCAAAAATCATATCATCAGGGTAACTGAAAAAGCCTTTGATGATTTTGCCGCGTCGGGCAGCGATGAGGCATTTAATAAAGCACTATTAGGAATAAAATAAAAACTCCACATAATGAAAAAAGTATTTTTAATTTTCGGCCTGGCGTTAGCTATATCGGCCTGTAACAGTAACAGCAAAAAAAGCACCGGCGATACAACAGTTACCACCACGACAACAACTTCATCCACAACAAGTACCTCAACTACTGTACCCGATACATTAGGCGCAGCATTGATAAAAAAGAACGATTGTTTAACCTGCCACAAGCTCGATCAGAAAGTTATAGGGCCCGCTTATGTTGATGTGGCCAATAAATACACCGCATCGCCTGCCATTATTGATACTTTGGCTAACAAGGTAATAAAAGGCGGGTCGGGCAATTGGGGAAGTATAAACATGTCGCCGCATGCATCACTGTCAATGACCGATGCAAGGGAGATGGTCAAATATATATTATCGCTAAAAAAATAATACCTTAAACATAAACCAATGACAAACAGAAGAACGTTTTTAACACAAGCAGGCTTAATTTCGGCGGGCATAATGGTAGCGCCCAAATTAGTGATGGCAAATTCAGAAAGCCATATAGTTGGGCTGCAATTGTGGAGCATGCGCGACCAGCTAAAGGGTAATGTACATGAAGTTATAGCCAAAGTTGCCAAGGCCGGGTATAAAGAGGTGGAAACTTACGGGTACAGCAAAAAAGACGGATTTTGGGGTTTGGATGCCAAAGCATTCAGCGATCTGTTAAAAAGCAATGGCATGAGTACGCCAAGCGGCCACTTTGAGTTTGATAGTTTTTTTGGCACCGGCGAAACCAATTCGCTGCAAAGCTATATTGACGCAGCACATATAACCGGTATGGATACCATTATTGTTCCGCATTTGGATGGTAAGTTCATAAAAACGGTTGATGATTTTAAACGCATCGCCGATAAACTGAGCACCGCTGCAGCAATATGTAAAAAGGAAGGTTTGAAATTCGGCTATCATAACCACAATTTTGAGTGGGAAAAGGTAGACGGTACTACATTTTACGATACTATTTTAAATCAAACCGACCCCAACACGGTAAAAATGGAAATGGACCTGTACTGGGTGGTACGCACCGGGCAGGATCCGGTTGAAATTATTAAGAAACACCCGGGCCGTTTCTTCGCGTTCCATATAAAAGATATGGATAAAGCCAACCACGAATTGAACACAGAAATAGGTAAAGGCACTATCGACTTTAAACGCATTATGGGTTATGCAAAGCTGGCCGGTATAAAGCATTTTATTGTTGAGCAGGAAAACTATACCAATATTGATCCCTACGTAAGCATAACCGAAAGCTGCGATTACGTTAAAAATGTTTTGCACGTATAATTAAACAACAAAATCAAATAAAAATGAAATATAAGATCATATTAACCGCGTTACTGGCAAGCAGCTTTTTAATAGCAAAAGCCCAGGACGCAAAACCTGAGGATACTGAAATATGGACCCCCGAACCTGCCGTAATCACCCCCGGTAAAACCGTTAGTGATGCCCCATCGGATGCTATTATTTTATTTGATGGCACCAACCAGGATCAATGGGTATCGGCACAGGACCGCACCAAACCGGCAAACTGGGATGTACATGATGGTATATGGACCGTAAATAAAAAAGCGGGCAATATTGAAACCAAAAAAACATTCACCAATTACCAGTTGCACATTGAGTGGCGCGTGCCTGCGGATATAGAAGGCACCAGCCAGGCACGGGGCAACAGCGGTGTGTTTTTAGCATCGTTAGGTAAGGGTGATGCAGGTTACGAATTGCAGGTTTTGGATTCGTACAAAAACAAAACTTATGTAAACGGGATGGCCGGTAGTATTTATAAGCAATTTATCCCATTGGCCAACCCCGCCAAGCCGCCGGGCGAATGGGAAACGTATGATGTGATATGGACTGCCCCCACGTTTAACGCGGATAGCACGCTAAATACACCTGCGCGCGTTACCGTATTATTTAACGGCGTACTGGTTGAAAACAATGTAGCATTACTTGGCCCAACCCAATACATTGGTAAGCCAGCTTATAGGAAAGCACACGGCCCATCACCAATAAAGCTGCAGGCCCATGGCGATGATAGCAAGCCTTTAAGTTTCCGTAACATTTGGGTGAGGGAATTATAAAAAAGTTAGTCGCAAAAAAAAACTTACGAGCTTTAATAAGCTCGTAAGTTTTTTTTGCCTGCTGCTATTGGTTTACTCAACCTTATAACGGTAAATATAATGCGCTAAATTACCGTCGCCATCAATACCCTCAACCACTACGCGATAATTTCCCTTGCCATCGGCATTATAAAACTCGAACGATGCCTTACCTGTATTATCAGTTACAATTTTAGGGTTCCAGTAAATAGTTGTGCGCAGGTCATTCGCTGCGCCGGGGGCTTGTTTTGCTACGGCATATTTGGGCACATAAAAGTCACGTTTTTTAACATACCCCATTGGGTTAATGGTCAATATATCGCTTTTGGGCAGCATATCCCTCAATTGTGCCAGGCTTATTTTATCGCCTTTTTCCACTTTTTTTCCGTTTACTACCATTACACCTTTGGTATTGGTCATTTTATTAATGCTGGTTAATCCGTCATCCAGGAATATCTCTACCGACTCGATGGTTGATGAACTTAAATTCTCCAGGTAAAAGGCGTCAACAGGGCCGCCATTGTAATAAATAGCTACCGGTGTTTTTTGGCCCTGGTTATAATCGCGGGTTATGTAAAACTCGCCGTTGTCATAGGTTAATCCAAAAGCTGCCCCTCTCAGGCAATCTATTAAATAATTACAACCCGACAATTGCTGACTGCTTATGGTATGATACGGGTCCATGGCTAGCCCGGTTAATGAGGGATAGTCTAAATGGCTTGGTTTTTTTACTTCCGATTTTGCTTTAATAACCACTTCCTTAAGTATCCGCATACCGCTGTATTGCCTTTTGGTATTTTGCAGGTAGGTAGCAAGCGTGCTGTCAATATTCACAATATTATCGGGCGCATTTATGTTTTTAATAAGTGCAGGCTGGGTTTCGCCATTAGCAGTAACCACCAGGTTGCGGCTGCCCGGGTTATTTTTAGCGCTAAGTATTACCTGCGATGAATCCTGGAACACGATGTTTGAAAACCTGAAAACACCGGAGTTGTCGGTAACTGCGTCAGTCGAGAAAATTTTATCGGGTATAATTAGGTGAACATTAGCTTTTGGAACAGGTATGCCGGTATTTGTTCTTAAGGTGCCCATTATATTAATACCTTGTTCAGGGAGGTAATATAACGCGGGATTTTTGTCAGCAATAATGTCGCTGTATGAAAACTTGCGGTAGCCTTGCGTAAGCATCAGCAGGTCGAGGTTATTTACCCTGGTGGCATCCACATGGTTAAAGTAGTAATTGGGTTTCTCAATGTAGCCTTTAATATCCGATGAAAGCAACAAGCTCGAAAGTATGGTTGTTTCGGCGTCTTCATCAAAAGGTATCTTGGTTTCGTCCGTAACTGCTAATGAAAAGGCTCCAACAACAGGTGCCTCGTTATTTTTAACCGTTAAATTCATTTTAACTTTTTGCCGGGTGGTATAAGTGGGGTGATCGGTATTTACCGCTACATTTAGTTGGTCGTTATGTTGTACGAAAATAATACGTTCGCTTATAGGGTCGCCCTCCGAAGTAAGCAGTGAAAACTGTACAATGCCCGTAGGGAATTTGCTTTTCGGTATTGCCGCTGTATAAACCAGGTTTTGCAGCGTAGTTTGGGCGGCATAATAAATAGTGCCGCTGCTTTGGGCAACAATATAAAATAGTGTATGGGCGAATTTTTGTAAAAAATCAGGATTCGATGCCAGCTTAATGATCACTGTGTCGGGGTTGGTGTTATTAACCGCCAGGTAAATTCCCTCGTCAAGTACACGCGGCAGGTCATAGCTGCTTTGTGTTCCATCGGGGAAGGTTACATTGGCTTTATAGCTTTTGCCTGTTTCGGGCGTTAGCAAAAATAGCCCCATGCCTAAATGCTGTGATGAAAATTGCGCCACTTCTTTATTGGCATCATCAGTTACAGTTCCTTTAACATCAATGCCCAAACCATTGGAGTTAATGGCTTTAAAGGCAACCTTGGTGCGTATGCCGGCCAGCATATTGCCGCCCTCGGGAAAAAACTGGACATCCTTAGGTTTTGCCGCTGTTTTTAACGAGAACGTGTTAGTGAGCGTTTTTTTATAGTTGATCTCAATATCAGTTATCAGGTCGGCAGTGGCAAATGCGCCTGGTTTATTGCTCGTAAAAGTTATGTCAAGCACCCCGTTTTGGTCGGTTGTTCCCTTGCCTTTATCTATTGTCTCATCATCTGATTGCACTTTCCACGATACCTTTTTATTAATATAAGCTATGCCGTCCTGATCTTTATATACAATGCGGGCACTTATTTTTTCGGCAGTAGTACTTACCGTATTAATAAATGAAATGTGTGTATTTATGGGGTTATCCTTGTCAACGGTGTTGCCTATGGTTATATTTTTAGTAAAGAAGTAGGAGGGATCGAAATTCCGCATCCAGTTGGTGTATGCCCTCACATGATAATTTCCTTCGGTAAATGTAAGCTGCGGTAGCACTATGCTTCCATTGGCAACGCCGCTAACAACCGGCAACCGTAATGACTGCACAATGGAATCACGGCTATTTATCAAATCGACATATACAATTTTACTGAGTGCCGATAGCTGGTGCTGCTCAAGGGTTATATAGCCCTTGAACCATATGGTATCGCCAACAGCATAATAGGGTTTATCAAAATGCAGATAAACTTTTTCTGAAGGATAGTTTAGGGCAAACTGGGATGTTTTTAAAATTATTGTTTTTAGCGGGATGCTGTCATCCTGTGCAAAAACAGACAATGTAACAGTGGTTAACAGGCAAACAGCCAGGGCAAATTTTTTGAAGATCATTAACATCAGGTATTTGAAGAATACGCGGCTAAATATATCTATTTAAAAGCACAGCTTAACCGCTTTAACATACCATTAACATATTTTTTACAATTGGCGCCGGCTATTTCTATCGTAAACGGAGTTTTATCAATATAAAATAAGTTTTAAGCGGGGCAACTATTTATGGGTAACAATCGTGATGGTTATAAAAAACATCATAATCACCTGCCATGAAAAAGAAAATAATTTATTTAGCATTAGCCATTATACTATGTATAGGGGTAATTTATAGCTGTTCAAAAAATACGGCGCCGGCCCCGTCGGCATCAGCTGGAGCAACTGCACAAATTCAAAACTTTGCATTTTCGCCGGCAACAATAAACATTAAAACGGGAGGCACGGTCACCTGGAAAAATATTGATACCGCTCCGCATACGGTTACATCGCTTACCGGTGCGTTTGACAGTGGCACCATTGCAATAGGTTCAACATTCAAGTTCCAGTTTAATACACCGGGGACCTATGTTTACCATTGCACCATACATTCGATGATGGCCAATGCAACCGTAATTGTAAGTAATTGAAGTATTGTTTTGAGTTTAGTTTAATTTAATTGAATTTTTTGCCTAAGGCGGGCTTCCCTAAAGGTATTGTTGTGGGAACGATATTTATTACGGGAGGCATCGCCGGGCAAAAAAAAAATCATTGCGAACCGGGTAAACGGGTTGCAATGATTTTTTTTCTTTAAAAAAAGAATAAGGAATTTCTTACCAGCCCGAACCTTTTTTAGCGGCTCCGCTGCTGATATGGCCTTCTGCTGTAGCTTTACTCATAATTGCAGCCATTTTATTGCCTGCACTGTCTTTTCCGGTAGCAATGTACCTGCCCGATTTAACATCAATAACCGGATCAATCATTGGTACATTTTTGGTTTTTGTTTTCACAGAATAGGCGGTAATACCGCCGCTTGTTGGTGTTGCCATAATTAGTTTAAATTGTTTTTTTAAAAATAACCCCCTATACGGGACTTTTGTTTTAACAAACATAGCTTATTGTTACTAAGTAATACATTGTTTGAACTAAAAATTATTAACAAATTATAGGTAATTAACAATTTTTGCCCCATTTGCCGGGTTTAGCGCCCCGTAAGCGTGTTTTAAGCAGAATATGAACCCGCCACACAGGGCATTTAGATAAGTATTTTTGTTTTTTTCAGCCGAAACCATAACTTTAAACCATTGTTATTATTCAAATAATCAATATATAAAATGGGAAAGCGCGATTCGAGTTTATTATACCTGTTTTTAGGTATTTACTCATTAATGATAAGCTGGTATTATAATCATTCGCTCATCATACTTTTAATAACCTATATTTTTTGGCCTATATACCTGGTATATGAGTTGCTTACAGGCCACCTGGCAAACGGTATGTGGAAGCAAATACCATTGTCATATTTCAAATAATACCGTTTTGCAACCAATATTTCGGCAGCCGTATTCGCGTATTTGGCTTGAAAATGCTATATTTGTACTAAACAGGGGATAAGTTCCTTTCCTCCTTTTATAATTTCCCTGGCAATCGGTTTTTGATCGGGATACTTTCTTTTACAGCAAGGCTGTTTCTGAATCAGGTCTTCATCCAAATTAACCCTTTTATTTATGCATGTTTTTTTGGGCAGAAAACAGCATTCGTATTATTTTTTAATTAACACAAACCATATGGCTAAATCTCAGGCAACCTTCATGAAAAAACAACTGGAAAAAAACAGGCAAAAAAGAAAAGAAGACAAAGAAGCCCGCAAACAGGAACGCCAGCAAAACCAAACTGACGGAAGCCTGGACAGCATGCTGGCTTATGTTAACGAGTTTGGAGAAATAACTTCAACGCCACCCGAAAAAAAGAACCCAGCTTTATAAACTACCGCTAAACCAAACGGCGGGTTAAAGTTTCTCAACCAGTACGGCTGTACCATAGGCCAGTACTTCAGTAATGCCCTGCATTATCTCATTAGCATCGTACCGCATATTAATAATAGCATTGGCGCCTACGGTTTGCGCGTGTTGTGCCATTAGCTGGAACGCTTCCTCGCGTGAATTTTCGCAAAGCTCCACATAAATGGACAACCTGCCGCCAAAAAGCGATTGAAACCCACCCGCTATGTTGCCTAACGCGCTGCGGCTGCGTACGGTTATTCCGCGTACAACGCCTAAGTGTTTAACAATTTTATATCCTTCTAAACCTGTGCTGGTAGTAATAAGTGCTGCATCCATGGCTGTGATGTTTATGGTTAATAATTTTTTACAAAACAAATATAAACAATTGCCCTCACGGGCAATATTTAGTTGAAATTTGCAGTTTGAATTTATTTATTTGATAGCTTTTTGGTAAACTTGTTACAAATACCCTTATCATATAGTACTATGCGAAAAATACTGTCAATTTTATTTATGCTTGCTTTAATTATGTGCAAAACCCACGCGTTTGCCCAAACTGCCGATGTTTACCAAAAAGCTGCGGATGGTTATATGGATGATAAAAATTACCAGCAGGCTGTTGATAATTATACAAAAGCTATTAAGAAAAACAGTTACGATAAAATCCAGCTCTCCACTTTGTATTATAAACGTGGCCAATGTTTTGCCAATTTGGAAAAAACAGATGATGCCCTTAAAGATTACAATAAGGCTATAGAGCTAAATCCCCAAAGCAGCGACGCTTACTGGGGCCGTGGGGTTATATATGATAACGATGGCAAATACCAGCTATCCATTGCTGATTACAAAACAGCCATATCGCTTGCAAAAGGCAATGATATAAATGAAGGCCTGGCAATTTTGTACTGTAATATAGCCAATAACGAGGCTGCCCTTACTAATTATACCGAAGCGCTGCAGGCCGACTCTATATCCATAACGCTTAATGAGCAATACAGCCGGGCCTACAAAGTACGGGGCGATATACACGGAGCCCAGCATAATTTTACTGCTGCCGTTGATGACCTCACAAAAGCCATTTTCTCATATAAGGATGATGATGCAAAGGGCCTGTCATATATTTATACCGATAGGGCCGATGCCAAAAGGAACCTGGACAAAAATAAGGACGCTATAAATGACTACTCGATGGCTATAAAGCTAAACCCCGACAACGGTGTTGCTTATTGGAACCGGGCGGCGACTTATCATCAGAACAGCGATTATGAATTGGCTGCTGATGATTATACAAAAGCCATGACCTTTTATAAAGACGACACTAAAAACCTATCGGAATTGTATGATAACCGGGCGACAAACGAATTGGGCCAAACCCTGTATACAAAAGCCATTTCCGATGATTCTGTGGCTATCGCGCTCGATCCGGCGAATAAAGAGGCATATTTTACCCGTGCGAATGCCTATACGCAAAATGCGGATTACCAGTTAGGGATAAACGATTTTAATAAATTGCTAACCTTGTACACCGGCCAAAACAAGGCGTTGGCGCTGTTGCATTTCGAAGTGGCCAATAACGAATATTTTTTAAACGAATTTGATAAAGTGGTGGATGATTGTACCAAGGCCATTGAATTAGACCCCGGATATTCATCTTCATATTACTACCGGGCAAAAGTATACCTCAAAAAGTTGGACAAGAAGGATCTTGCTATCAGCGATTTTAATAAGGTAATAGCGCTCGATACCTCCAAAAAAACGGTGAACTATATATTTTCCTTATTCTATACCGGTAAAGGGGATGATGCCGCAGCCATATTGCAGAATAATTTATTAAGTACCACAGATAACGCTGTAATGCTTGCCGACTATTATAACCTGGCTTGCCTGTATTCGCTAATGAACAAACCCGATGAGGCCAACATTTATCTTAAAAAAGCGATTGATAACGGCTACGCGAAAAAATACGCCATAGCCGATGAAGACCTGGATAATATTCGAAAGACGGATGATTATAAAAGTACCATAGCGGGTGCGCCCGGTCAATAGCTCAATCGGCTAGTCAAGTATAATAAACCATTTGCTGTTGTCGCTTTTGGCATAGGTTAGGCCATCGCTCATTTCATATACATCGCGGGCGTGTTTTTCACTGTAATAGCTTTTTATTTCATGCACGGGCATGCCACCGTTTTCGCGGCGCAGATAAAATTGCAGGGCGCCGAGGGTAGGCGCTACTTCATTTAATTTTTGTTCATCGCCCTCGCGTACAAATGCTGAACTCATTGGGAGTGTATTTATTTTAAAGTATGAAAAAAGCCCCGGCGTTATCAATTACAATAACTGCCGGGGCATAATATAGTTTATATGAATTATTTGAAACTAGGCGGCGTTGGCGTCGGTGTTGTTGTAGGGGGCACAGGCGCTGGAGCCGGACTAGGGGGAGTTGGAGTTGGTGTTGGTGTAGGCGATGGATTTGGCATCGGCGTTGGTGTAGGTGTTGGTGACGGCGGCGCCGGAGTTGGCGTTGGTGCAGGAACCGGTGTTGGTGCTGGCGTTGGTGCCGGTACAGGCGCAGGGCTCGTCTTTTTTTTCTTTTTTGTAGGTACGGTATCAGTTAGGGCATAATTATTACTACGCACTGTTGCTGATCCGTTATTATTGGTATTGCTGCTAGCTACTGCATACTCAAAAGCGCATGA
>Ga0206882_1148_pt1 | contig 11653 bp, 8 predicted proteins | sample Alteio_BWOrgCont_4_FD_152908 | JGI IMG/M metagenome (GOLD analysis project Ga0206882, IMG submission 152908) | Enriched cells from forest soil in Barre Woods Harvard Forest LTER site, Petersham, Massachusetts, United States -... | ecosystem: Environmental > Terrestrial > Soil > Temperate forest > O...
TAGGCATTATTCAGAAATGGAATTTAGGCAACTGTTCACCTTTCCACAAATTAAACGCAGAGGCGCGGTGGCGCGGGTGACGCAGAGAAAAAGATGTTTGTAACCAATCCCTCTGCGCCTCCGTGTTAAATTTGTGGTCAGAATTATAGTCAAGCGACCGGAAGACTATAGTATTTGGAATGTGGTTGCCATGATATTCGGAATTTGCGCGTTATTTTTTCTTTCTTCTTCTTATTGAATTTGTTATAGTATATCTCTAAATAAAATTTAAGGATTGAAGATGGATTCAAAGTACAAAAAGATCGCCTTTCTCTTTCCTGGTCAAGGCGCCCAATATCCTGGCATGGGTAAAGACTTTGTCGAAAATTTTCCTGTTGCTAAAATGACTTTTGAAGAAGCCGATGATATTTTGGGGCGCAAGCTTTCGGCGATCATTTTAAATGGCCCTGAGAATGCCCTGACAGAAACTAGGAATAGCCAAACGGGTATTTATGTCGTTAGCATTGCTATCTTAAGGGTGATCTGCCAACTTTTTCCTGATTTAAAGCCTTATGTTTGCGCAGGCCTAAGTTTGGGAGAATATACTGCAACAACTGCAGCTGGCAAGATTTCCTTTTTGGATGGCTTGCCGCTGGTGCAGCGCCGCGGGCAGTTTATGAATGATGCATGCGAGGCTGCTCAAGGAGCTATGGCCGTTATCGTAGGGCTCGATTCCGAAGCTGTGGAATCTTTGGTTAAAGAAGTCAATTTACCTAATGACCTTTGGGCGGCAAACTTTAATTGTCCTGGGCAGACCGTGATTTCAGGTACTTTAAGAGGCATTCAAGCCGGAAGCGAAGCCGCCAAAGCCAAAGGCGCTAAGCGCGTTTTGCCTCTTGCTGTCCATGGAGCTTTTCACAGCGGTTTAATGCAGCCGGCTGAAAGCCGCCTAGCCGAGTATGTCCAGCAGGCGCCCTTCAAAGAAAGCCCTGTGTCCTTGGTCATGAACGTGACCGCTACTGCTGTGCAAGACTTGGCGCACATTCGGCACAATTTGATCAAGCAATTGACAAGTTCGGTGCGTTGGGAGCAGGGGGTTCGACATATGCAATCCTTGGATGTGGACTTTTTTTTGGAAATGGGTTGCGGGAAAACGTTGGCGGGATTTAATAAGCGCATAGGCGGCCATGCGCCTACGGTAAGTATAGAAAAAATAGAAGATATCAAAAACCTCGAAAATGTTATGAAAGTGTGATTATGCATGACCTTTTAAAAGATCAGATCGCCATCATTACCGGAGGGACTGCCGGCATTGGCAAAGCAATCGCGTTAAAATTTGCTGAACAAGGCGCTAAAGTTGTGATTTTCGGCACAAATGCGGAGCGCGGCGCGCAAGTCGTGGAAATGATCCAACAGAAAACGCAGTGCGCTAAAAGCGCCTCATTTTTTGCGTTGAACGTTGCCAAAACTCTTGAGGTTGAGGAAGCGATCAAGAATGTTTTGGCCGCTTGCGGTCAAGTCGATATTTTAGTTAACAACGCAGGGATTGCCAGAGATCAGCTTCTAATGAAGATGTCTGAAGAAGAATGGGATAACGTAATGGATGTAAATGTTAAATCCTGTTACAATACGTGTCGAGCTTTGGTGCGTTCCATGTTGAAATTCAGAAAAGGCAAAATTATCAATGTCGGTTCGGTAGTTGGATTGACAGGTAATCCTGGGCAGGCGAATTATGCGGCTTCCAAAGCTGCGATTTTGGGTTTTACGAAGGCTCTTGCAAAAGAGCTGGCTTCAAGAAACATCTGTGTCAATTGCATCGCACCCGGCTATATCGACACTCAGATGACGGATGTTATGACGGATGGCCAAAAGCAGGGGGTTTTAGCCAAAATCCCTATGGGACGCATGGGTCATCCTGATGATGTTGCCAATGTAGCCTTATTTTTAGCCAGTATTTTGTCCGATTACATTACAGGTCAAATTTTCACTGTAGATGGCGGAATGGTGATGTAGAATCGGTTTCAATCATTTTTGAACACAAAAAATAAAGGAAGAAATATGTCAGTAGAACAAGAAGTCATCGACATTGTCGTTGAACAGCTTGGAGTTGATAGAGAAGAAGTTACTTTATCGAAGTCATTTGTAGAGGATCTGAATGCAGATTCATTAGATTTAACAGAACTCATCATGACTTTTGAAGAACGCTTTGGCTGCGAAATTTCGGAAGAAGAAGCCGAGAAATTAAAGAGTGTAGGCGATGTTGTGCGCTATATTGAGAATTTTCGCAAAGCGTCGTAAAAGAAAAGGACAAGGGATCAGAGACCAAAAGGACCTAAGGGACAAAGGACATGTTTAAAGTCCTTTGGGTCTTCATTTTCCCTCAACTGTCTTTTATTCACACAGATTGAACACAAAGGCACGAAGGCACGAAGGCACAAAGGCACAAAGGCTCAGAGGGAGAGATATTTGTAACTCTCTCTGCGTCACCGTGGCTCAGCGCCTCTGCGTTAAAATTTGAACCTTAAGTATTCAAGATCTATCTATTTTTAAATATTATATTGTGTTATCCTACTGAATTTAGTTAAATTGTAACACTTTCTTATGCCGTCCTTACAGGACTCGATTGTTTATTTAGCTAACCCAGGCCTCCGCTTCGCTCCGACCTGGGCTGTAACATGCCGGCCTTTTCAGGCCTACTAAAAGGGATTTAAAAAGGGTATGAAGGGCCTGCATAACTGTCACTAGACTAACCCGATGGACATAATGGACTGAGGACTATTCGCTTCACATCCGCCACCTCAGGCCACTATGTCCATTAGTCCATTACGCAGTGATGTTATGCAGGCCTTTTAGGCCTTACAGGCCTATCTAAATCCCTCTTAATAGGCCTGTAAGGCCGGCATGTTACAGCCCAGGTCGGAGCGAAGCGGAGGCCTGGGTTAGCTAATAAACAATCGAGTCCTGTAAGGACGGCATAAAAAGTGTTACCCAGATTTGAACCATGCCGAAAAATGAGCAAAAATGACAAAAAAATCTTGCAACCTTCAACCCCAGGAGCTTTCGTTAGGGCGACTCAAGAACGGGATTATACCCCCAAAGTCTCCATCACTTGCCCACTTCTTCCAATGTTTTTAATATAAATCTTATGTCATCGGCAGATATAAATTGCTCCATCCAACAGTCCTCTTCTCCCTCCTTGGAAGGTGGAAGGTATAGTGAACGAGTTCTTATTATATAACATCCGTCCTTTTCCTCTAAAGAAACTGTGCAACAAGGACCCAAAGGAGGAAACTTTTTGCTTAAAATGTTCGCAATATGAAGAACTTCTCCAGACCATCCAGCATTGCATAGACTATCTAGAAGATCTTCGGCATGCTTCAATTCTTCTTTCGAAACTCTGGAGGAAATTGTACTTTTTACATTAGAAATAACTGTAGCTAATTTTAGATCTAAATTCTGACTTCTGCCTTCTGAATTTCCCCTTCTGCCTTCCGGCCGGATAAGACTGATACAACATAAATCATCAGTAGGCTGAGGAAAAAGGCCGGCAGCATAGACGGAATCGCATAGTCGATGATCCACGGATTAACTAAATCCCACGTCCCCGCAATAACGCCCCCAGTGACAATCCCAGCGATTGCCCCGTATTTGTTTGCTTTGCTTGAGTATAGAGCCATCAACACTAACGGACCAAAAGACGCCCCCAATCCAGACCAAGCATATTGCACAGCTTCAAGCACCGTTGCGTTTTTGTTAAACGCTATGAAAAGCGAAAGTAAAGAAATGCCGATCACTCCGGCGCGTGAAACGCGCAACAATTCTTTCGAGCTGGCTTTTTTGTGTATCGCGTGTTTATAAAAGTCTTCGCTAAAGATAGATGCACAGACGAGAATTTGAGAGTCCATGGTGGACATGCTTGCCGCTAAGACTCCGCATAAAATAAAACCCGCCGCAAAAGGATGAAAGAGCGATTTGACCATTTCGATAAAGACAAGCTCAGGATTAGCTAAGCCGTTTTTAAAATAGGACATGCCTACCAGTCCGATGGCCGTGGCCGCCGTTAAAGCAAGGATTTCCCATGATATTCCAAAATATTTGGATTTATGCAAATCTTTGGCATCCTTGATGCCCATAAATTTTGTAACAATATGAGGCTGTCCAAAGTATCCTAAACCCCATCCAAACACGAGAAAAATAATTGTCATGATTGATGCCGGAGAGGTATCCGGGATGAAACTTAATGAAATCTCTTGAGCGCTTGCCGCCGCCTGAATGCTCTCCCAGCCGCCATCTATTGTGGAAAAGGCCATTGCCGGCACTAGCATAATCATGAATAACAGAAAAATCGCTTGGAACAAATCGGTCCAAGCGACTGTGATGAATCCGCCGATGAAAGTATAAAGCATAACCACGCTCGCCGCAACCGTAAGGCCAAAGTAATAGTCAATGCCAAAAACCGATTCCAAAAGCCTTCCTATGGCAATCAATCCGGCTGAAAGATAGCAGGTTAGGAAAAAGACAGTAATCGTTGCGGTCAGTATGCGCAGGGTGCCGCTTTTATCGGCAAAATGACTTTCAAAAAAACTAGATAACGTATAGCTATTATTTTTTTCTGTGGCTATGCGCAGTTTTGTTGCCACAAATTGCCAGTTCATGAACATGCCTAACAGCAATCCAACGGCAATCCAAGATTGGGATAGGCCTGCAACAAAGATAGCTGCGGGAAACCCCATGAAAAGCCACGAGCTCATATCGCTGGCATGTGCGGAAAGGGCGGTAAGCCAGAAATTTAGGGAACGGCTGCCCATGATGAAATCGGCTTCGGAAGTTTGTTTCTTGTAAGAAATCAGCCCGATTGCCAAAAGAATTGAAAAGTAGGCTAGAAATGCAATATAAATTTCAGTGTTCATTAAATCCTTTCAAACCGTTTAAGTTCATAAGTTTAAAGATTAATTATACTAGAGTTAAATAAAAAACGGAAGAAATAAATATTTCAACAGGTTGTCTCGCACAAGTTATCATAACGCCGTGGTAACTTTAAAACAAAGAATGTGAATGTCAAGGTCTATATGCTGCTTTTTAGCTAGGAAAGCAAGTTCGTGGTTTAGCATTGTCGTCAAGAGATCCAAGCCTTCCGCAGCAAAATGGCGCAACACTTTGCTGAACCATGTTTTTATGTGATTAGGATCCTCAAAGTGCTTGGTGAATCCTCGGTTCACAAGAAAAATCAAGTCGTTAGGCTCTAGCGCTATAGTGCCATTTTGATCTTCCTTAATTCGGCCTTCTTTAATCGACCACACCAGGGGATTCGGCATGTTCTGCAGAGTATATTGCAAGGAGGTATTTTGGATTATGGCGGCATTCAGCCAGAAGGATTTAGAATTCGGCAAAGATTCTGTCAATAATTGGTACATCCCAAGAAATCCTTTTTCTGAAGCCTCTGACAGGGAGATTTCAGTATTGCCATTTGAAAGCAGCTTTAAAAGTAGAAACAAACCATGGGGTTTTGAAGAAGTGACTTTTAAAGTCCGAACTTCCAGATGGGGATTGTGATATCCTTCTACAACTTTTTCGAGCATATGGTGCTGCAGTAAAAGGGAACATTCATATTCTCCGTACATCCGCTCCCGGGCAGCTGAGATCTCTCGAAAACGGCTCAAATTTTCCTGGAGACATTCCCGCATTGTGTTCAAGGTGTTGGCTAAATCTACGATTTCCCTAGGGCCTTGAATGGCAATATTCTCTTCATAGTCTCCGGCGGCAATAACCAATGCAGAATTTTTTAATTTTTGCATTGGCTTGCTGATGGTATTCGCCACTAGAAAGGCGCTAATACTGACCACTAATAGCGTTGTGCCTGCGCTTACAAGGATAATCAAAATACTTTCATTATACCAGTTGAAGTAGAAAAAGATCGAAATGAGGATGACAAGAGTAATCAATGGGGGCAAAAGCAGAAGCAAAAGCCGAGTGCGTATGCTCATGATTCTTTTCCTTGGGATAAACGTGAACGAAACGGAGTCGTTTGTGTGTAGGCTTGCAAAAAGCCAATCGCCACAGTGGGGCATTCTGAAATAATCGTTAACAGGTTGGTGCGCGATATCGACAAAAGGAGAGTTTCTGTTGTGCTGAGGGCGCGGTAGGCTCGCGGTTTTTCATTAAATAAGGATTCGTCTCCAAAAAAGTCTTCGCTGTGCAGGATCGCTAAAAGTTTGCTTTCATCGCGGATTTCTACTGTTCCTTTTACGATAAAGTACATGCGCGAAGCCTCGTCGTTTATTCCAAAAATGTGTTCATTGGCTTGATAAGCGGCAATTCCCAGTTTGTCGGCAATCGGGAGGAGCAAATCCAAATCCAGGGTTGCAAATAATGGAATCTTTTTAAGAAAAAAGGCTCTGTCAATTAATGCTAAGGGTTTCATGTTTCTAATAACTCATAAGCAAAATGGTGAAAAATCTCTTCATTGCTTGACATTTGTTTCCGCAGAGACTCACGCCAGTTAGGAAAGCCCAATCGGTGCTTTAATGTTGCGGACATGATCTGGTCAAGTTGAGACGGGGATTGACTCATTTTATCTAAAAGTTGGGATAAGCTCAATGGTTTATGGCCGCTTTTTAAGTAGGTCCGTATTTTTTCTTCCATGGGCAGATCTCCGACTAATGGCTGCAGCTGTCTGAAAATTTTGTTTTCGCAGGTTTTTTCTAAGGCTTCCACAACTTGGCTGCGCACTTTTTGATTGCGGCTGCGCAGGCAGCGTGAAAGCAATTCGCAATCTTCAAGCTCTCCTGATATGCCTAGAAGTTGAATAATGAAATCCAGGACAGAGTAAAAACTATTAAACAAGGCGTCCTGCAATATTCGGAGATCGATTTCAGGATTCTGGGCTTGAATCGTGTGATGATAGTAAAAATAAAAGTAAGCCCGCTCAATTTCCCGGCCGATAATGTCGTAAAGGTTGGCTTGCAATTGGGGCAAAGCTAATTGACCTAGAATGCGTCCGGCCAATACCCGGCAGCGGTCATGTTTGGTGACATCTTTAGTGATCGAAAGCAAAGCGGGCACAGTGCGCAGGCCCATATTGTAAATAATTGTTTCCGCAAGGCGCCTTTCGTTAGGACGAAAATGGATGCTGGCCCCAATGATATCTTTCACTAAGGTGGAATCGCTCATTTTTCCCAATGCCTTTAAGCAGGCTAGGCGGAATTCGTTATCGCTGCCGGTGGCTAAAAGGGAAATGAGCACGGGAGCGTGGCGCATGGAATTCTTGTCTGCAATCTGAGCAATGGCTATAGCGGCAGTCCGGGAAACATTGAGCGAAGAATTGAGCAGGAAGGGGATCAGGATATCCATATCATGGGAAGAAAAAGTGGCTCCGGCAATTGTCAATCCCATGCAAAGTTCATTTTCATCAGATGAGTCCAGAAGCAGCTGCAGCTGTTGGGCAGCTAGAGTGCGGTTAAGGGTGGCCGTCGCAGGGGGGAGATGCGCCCAGGATTTTTTGAGGGAGATGATAGCCGCCCCTCTCAGGATTAGATTGCGGCTTTTTAAATCCTGAATAGCTTTCTCAGGATGAAGGAGTCCAAGCCGAGCCAAGTAAAAATGAATGGAGCCCTTCAGATTGACATCTTTTTCATCATGCAGCCATGCGTGCAGATGATCCAGGATCTGTTCATCGCCTGCAAAGCAGCTTTGGGAAAGCATTTCAATAAACTTCATTTTAACAGGGCTGGGCCAGGTATCCGCCTGGTGCAGGAGTTTTTTCAAGAGGTTTTGATTTTCGAATCCCAGCAAGCCTTCCACTGCTAGCAGTTTCGCTTTTTCATCGCCATGTTTTGCCATCGCTAATAAATAGATTTCAGCCGATTTTTGCTCTTTATTAGACATTTGCTTAAACCAACCTTGGACGGTGCGCTGGAAATGGATGGCATTTTCCGCAAGATTCAGATAGATGGCTTTTAAATAGTGCGCCCGCAATGCGAAGGCTACAACCAATGCGCAGGCGGCCAAAATTAATCCCAGCACTTTGCTGTCGATAGGTGAAAAGGATAGCAGCAGTGCACTCATGAGCATTCCAATGGGTTCAAAAAAGGATTCGATGGTGACCCTGATTTTGTATTTGAGCCTAGAGGGGACAGCATTAAGCAGCAGATTGAAGTTGCTATCGTCAATCACGTAGAGAGTGCCTTCGACTACAAAAAATCCGAGCAAGGGGAAAATGAGGCTGTCGTTGAGCGACCACCCGCTGAATGTAAATAATAAGATTGCAGGGGAGCACATCAAGAGGCTGGTTAGTCCAAAGCGGCGCACTAAGCGGCTATAAATGAAGAGTCCGAAAATGATATTCCCCACACTGACTAGAGCTACCCATTGGCCTAAAAAGAGAGTTAAGGAGGCGTCCTCTTCCCCTCCGACGGAGAGGGTGTGGGTAGGATCGAAGTGCCGGTCAAAAGCGGATAAGTAGTTATATTCTGTAATGACTAATAATAAAAAGGTTAGGAAGTTGCTTAGCATGAGGAGAAGGGTGAAGCGGGAGGAGAGGATCGATCTGATGAGGAATCGCAGGGAATTATGGCTTTGATTGATATGGCTTTCGCCTTCATTCTCATCATGGACCGGTGGTACGGTTTTGACAATTTTTAAAATCCAATAGGCAGTCAAAAGCAAAAGACCGATAATGATGAAAATGACGTGTTTGAATTCTAGCAGTCCAGCGCGCATGACTGTGCCGGTGCTGGCGACCCCTAAAAAAATCATTGAGCTAAATAAGCTGTAAAGGCGTTTGGCATCTTGCAGATGGTGGTATTGGTCGATGAAGGTCCAATAACAAGTGATGAATACTGCGAAAGAGAGGGAGCCGAAGACTCTTAAGGCAAACCACAGCCATTTGGATTCAGTGCCGAGGTCGGACAAAAGGCAAAAATAAGCGAAAGTGTAAAAGCAGATGCCGATAGAAATGGCGGTCAAAAAAATGCGGTGGGTAGGAAATACGTGAAAGGCGTATAGCAAGAAGGAGGAGATAATGAGCATTCCGCAAGAAATCAAAGTGTAAACGGTGGGAAGGGATTCGGCGCCAACATGCAGCAGAAATAATGCATCAGCAAATTTCAGCCCGGAAGTCACGGCCATGGCCCAAAGAAAGCCTAAACCGGCGAAACGCAAGGCGTTTTTTTCTTCCCCCGGATAAACATTGAATAATTTGCGGAAAAATCCTTTCATCTCATTGCATTCATTATGAATTTTGGAATTTGGAATTCAGAAGTCAGAATTCCAAAAATTCTCGTTACTTAAAATCATCTACCGCATCATTATGCATAATTTTTAGTTTTAATTCTATCCTTTTTTACGGTTTTTTAGCGGAGTCCCTGACAAGCCTCTTTAGGATTATTAAATTGTGGAAACAGTATTGATTGAATTGTATTGTTAATTAAAATAATAAGATTTATGTGGATGTGTTTTTAATTTAGAATTAGCCTAACCCCGAACGAATGCCGCCCCCCTACGGGATTCTTGAAGGATAAGACCGGCCTTGGAGTGCGCGTGCAAGGGCATAAAAAGGCAAAATAAGTGTTATCGAAATAGAAGCTTTTTATGACCGCTGCACCGCCTTTCTACTCGAGATTCTGGCAAACAACTTGTTTTCATGAATGTCGTTCAAAAGGCGGTGCGGCGGTCATAAAAAGCTTCCATTTTGACAGCACTTATTTCGCCTTTTTATGCCCTTGCACACGCACTCCAAGGCCGGTCTTAGCCTTCACGAGACCCGTAGGGGGCGGCATTCGCGTGAACCGGCAACCCTGTACTTAAAGTCAACTCCAAATATTATGTCCTTTTTCGTTGAGGGATAATATAAAAAAATATATGTTTTCGGGACGACATACAATCAGATCACAATGAATAATAGCTTAGTTCTCCAAACTTTAAACGAGGCTATCCGCGCAGGTGCCCAAGCGTTCTGCATTTGCCCGGGATCCCGCAACAGACCATTCGTTGCCGCTTTAAAGCAAAATCCTCATTTGCAATCCTACTATTGGTTTGAAGAACGCTCCGCCGCCTTCTTCGCCTTAGGAAGAAGCAAATTGACTCGCCGTCCGGTCGCCGTGATCACAACCTCCGGAACTGCAGCCGCAGAATTGCTGCCGGCGGCCATGGAGGCCTATTATTCAAGCATCCCCCTTATTTTAATTACTGCCGACCGTCCTCGCAGATACAGAGGGTCAGGGGCTCCGCAGTCAGCTGAACAGGTCGGATTATACGGGCAATATACCCGCTTTTCTCAGGATCTGGCTAACCAAGAGCTTTGCGATCTTAGTCGATGGGACAGGCAAGGCCCGGCGCATCTTAATGTCTGTTTTGAAGAGCCTCTCAATGACGTTTTCGAGCATGCACTCGCCGCACCCTCAGAGCTGCGTTTTAACCAAGACCTTGATGCCTCTAAAAGCGATTCTAGAAGGCAAGTCAATCAGTTCTTAGAAGAAGTCAGCCATCCTTTTATCGTGGTCGGCGCATTGCCTTTTCGGGCCAAGGATTCTGTTGTTGATTTTTTGCTAAAGTTAAATGCCCCGGTTTTTTTGGAAGGTATTTCCGGACTGCGTGAAGATGCCCGATTGGCTCACCTGAGAATTTCCCGGTCTGAGAAATTGTGGGAGAAGCTATCCAAAGCATCTTATCCGGTCGATGGTGTTTTGCGCATTGGCGGTGTGCCGACATTCCGTTTTTGGAGGGATCTTGAGAACAAGCAAGGGCAGATAAAGGTGTGTTCGATCAGTCCCTATCCCTTTTCAGGGCTCAGTTGGGGAGGTGTCCATTGCTTTCCCCATGTTTATTTCGAAAGCTTTTTCAAAGATTTCGACCCCTTAAAATGCTTTGAGAGCTCAAAGTCGCAAGCATGGATTGAACAAGATCGAATCTATCAAGAACATTTGCAGACTCTTTTGCAAGAAGAACCTCAATCAGAACCCTCGCTTTTCCGGTGGCTGTCGCAAAAAATCCCCGAAAATTCCCTGCTTTATCTTGGCAACAGCTTGCCGATACGTGAATGGGATTTGGCGGCGTGCGGGCAAGATCGCAACCTCGCTGTTTATGCCAGCAGAGGCGTCAACGGTATCGACGGCCAGATTTCCACTTTTTTAGGCCTTTGCCGGAAAGAAAAGGGGAATTGGGCTATTTTGGGAGATTTGACCGCCCTTTATGATCTAGCAGGCCCTTGGATTTTAAGTCAGCTGCAGTCAGTTAAAATCAATCTTGTGATCATCAACAATGGAGGGGGCAAGATTTTTGCGCGGATGTCTTCCCAGCAGGAATTCCAAAATCGGCATACTCTCGGCTTCGAACCTTTTGCAAGGCTTTGGCGGGTAGATTATGAGAAGTGGCATTCCATACCTGCTGAAGCTGCCTCTAAACACTCTAGAATTATTGAAATTGCGCCGAATGAAGAGTCTACCAATCGATTTTGGAAAAAGCTGGAGGGGCTTTGAAAACACGTTTGAGCTCAATTCCGGTATTTGCCCTTCCGGGTTTTATGGGGAGTTCTTCAGACTGGAATTTCTTGGAATTGGAGAATGGCAAGCTGATGCCTTTGGATATAAACTATAAAAATGGATTCAAGGAGTGGAATGCCGCTTTTTACGCCGAAATTGAAAAATTAATGCCCCAAAACAAAACTGTCCAACCCATG
>Ga0206882_1149_pt1 | contig 11529 bp, 11 predicted proteins | sample Alteio_BWOrgCont_4_FD_152908 | JGI IMG/M metagenome (GOLD analysis project Ga0206882, IMG submission 152908) | Enriched cells from forest soil in Barre Woods Harvard Forest LTER site, Petersham, Massachusetts, United States -... | ecosystem: Environmental > Terrestrial > Soil > Temperate forest > O...
AAGTTCGAAGTAACATTCAACAGAACAGACCCAATCACAATAACTGGTTCAACAATGATTTTTATGGAAATCACCGTTATACGCCTGGTTACAACTTTCGTAATCAAAATGGATGGAATTGGGCTAATGCTTCTGGAATTGGTTCATGGTTAGGATGGAATAATGCACCTATATATTATGGAGGAGATGATGATGACTGGGATAATTACCCCTATGATAACTCACAAAGCGCTCCACCGCAAAATACAGCTACTCCATATCCCCCTCCAACGAATTATCCCGCTACTAGCCAATCGTTAAACTCCAATTGGATGCCTCTTGGAGTCTTTGCTGTAGCGAAAAGTGGAGAAACAGTAGCTACTCCTAACTTTTATGTTCAACTTGCCCTCGGACAAAATGGTGCTATTGGTGGAACTTTTTACAATTCCACCACAGATCAAACCTATCCATTAGAAGGTGTAGTAGATCCAAAGTCACAATTAGCCATTTGGAAAATGGCAGGTAAATCCACCACCCCTGTTGCAGAAACGGGACTTTATAATTTAACCCAATCAGAAGCTCCAGTGCATATCATTTTTCCAGATGGAAGTTCTGAAAATAGGGTGTTGGTACGCCTTAACCAACAAGGCAGCTAGTAACTTGAGTGTTTTTCCGTTTATTCATCCTTTTTTATAAGATTTGAAACATCCTTCTCTTCAGAAGACCTGCTACTGCTACTGGTGGAACCGTTAGAGAGGTTTTTTATGTTTCTTTGATTTAGATAAATATGGTTGGGATTTAAGACTTCATTATTCAAAATTGCAAAATCTTGACTATTCTCCACTTTTTCCTTCGTTATTTTTTTAATTTCATCGAAGAAATTTAAGGTGATGTCGTTCACATGAGTTTGCGTCAAACCAGAGTTTAACATTCCTTGCAAGATGTTATTTGCATTGTCCAATATTTTTTTGCAAAGTTGTTGCAACTTGACTTTTTCTTCATGGTTCTCATTATTCCATCTTATAATCAGGTGGTTGTTCAATGTTTGGTAGATTTGTTTCATCTCTTCGTAAGATAAAGCAATGTCTGTTCCAAAATTTCCTGACCAATCATAGGTCAAGCACCCAGCACTTGCCAATGCAAAAAGATTTCCATAGCATGCCGCAAAGGTGGAAATATAGAGCATTGTTGGAGGAGAAAAAGGTAAACATGCCGACATTGCCGTACCACCTAAGCAAACAGGAGCAAAGCAGAAAAGAATGCAGTTATTTCGATTGAAATACGTATCAGAATCGGCCATTCTATAGTATACTTTATACGTAACATAGGTGGGATTTTCAGGTGTTTTTCTAAGATAAAAGGTAAAACAACCTAAAGTTGCATCTTTGCAGATTCGGAATGGGTTACAGAAAAGTCGTCCGAAAATATCAAGCACCCTCATATCCCAACAGCGAGGTTCAAATTCAGGGATTCTGGTACGTGCAATTACAGGTGGACGATTGTTGGATAAATAAACAAAAATTTCTTCCACCTTTTGATTCAATTCATTGTCATAAGAGCTATCTTCTTTATTCAATAGATCCCAAACATTGGGAAGTTCGGGCATAAAAATACGGTTTTGAGTAGCTTCCATGGTAATATCTCCAATTTTTAATTATTTTTTTTTAGTAAAATTTTTTAAAAGAGTTGCAAAACTGCGATTTGATACCAAATCCGATTATTAATTTTTTGAAAAGATTTGGTTTTTGAGGCTTACAACAACTCTATCTCTAGGAATTAAGTGGGTGGATGATGCTTAGAAGATAAGAGTTGAGACTTTAGCAAATGATACGAACAATCCTTATTAAAAGGGCCGTTGTGGATCTTCTTCCCAAAGCAGAAAGGAACCAAAGTATTCCAGCACCACACGATGGGATTGTTCTTTATTTTGAGGAAAAACAGCTCGTGGATTTTTGCTTCAGGAGCATGGATTTCTGTAAATTGGTATTTGATTAAATGTTCTTTTTTTCCCGAAATATTGACGGATCCTTCTTCGACGTTTTGCAATTCCAAAGGAAAAGAGCAAAGCAAAATCGAAGTAAGAAAAGCGATAAAGACTAAAAATGTCGGAAATTTTTTGTGTTTCATTATATTTTATTATTCAAATTAAACACATTTTATTTGTTTATTAATTTAAAATCAATGAGATACCGAACTTGACGTGAAAAATTGATTCACGTTCGGTACAAAATCGTTTTTGCAGCGATTTCGTGGGAATTCTGATTTCCAAGAAGCTCTTGTATTTTGGAACAATTTGCAGAAACATTTTCTCGCAAAATGGGATCCGAATCTAACTCCATCAAGGTTTTCGCTAGCTGATCTGGTGTATATTTTTTTTCAATGTATTCAGGAAAAATTTCTTTTTTCCCAAGGATATTCACAATGCAATAATGATTTACTGTAGGCCGTATCCAATACTTGATGAAAAAGCGATTGAACGAAGAGACTTCATAGGTGACGACCGTGGGAGTTTGATGAAGAGCAAGTTCTAAGGTGACTGTGCCCGAAGCGGCGATGGCGATTTTCGCGTCGCGCATCATTTCAAAACGATATTTTCCTGAAACAATGGTGGCAGATACCTTTGTTGTGTCGATAGCTGATTGGATATATGGGACAAGTTCGTCTCGAGCAGAGGAAATGGCTACATGGATATCCGTTCGTTCCTTTTGAAGCTTTGCAGCCGCTAACAAATGTTTGGCAAGATTTTTTTGCACTTCTTTCTTACGACTGCCGGGAAAAATAGAAAGAATTTCCTGTTCAGAGCCGATGCGAGTGTCTTGTTTCCAATGGTTTTGGTAACTATAGTTTCTAATCGTAGTGGCACAAGGATTGCCAACGTAAGTGACAGGAAGAGAGGTTCCTTCAAAATATTTTGATTCGAACGGATAAATCGTCATTAGATGGCTCAAATATTTTTCCATGGTAGCGATGCGGCTTTTCCCCCAGGCCCAAACTCCCGGAGAAACATATTGGATTGTTTTTCCTGGATAACCTCGCTTTCGGATGGAACTGCACATCCGTAAATTAAAGCCTGGATAATCGATAAAGACTACGGCGTCGTAGTTGCCTGTTAGAATTGCATTTTGCACTAAGCGAAATTGCTTCCATAGTTTTGGTAGGGAGAGCAACGTATCTTGAAATCCCATCACTTCAAAATCTTCCATGGCAAACAGGGAATGTAGCCCTGCATTTCTCATGGCAGGGCCTCCGCACCCTTCTAGGATGGCATCAGATTCTTTTTTAAGGGCTATAATAAGGTTTGCACCATGCTGATCACCACTTTGCTCGCCTGCGAATAAGAAAATCCTTTTCATGCGGTTGATCTCAAGGTTCTTTTGATTAAAAATACATTTCGAATATAGGGAATCAATCCGCAGGCCGGTCCAATGGCATTGACCGGATCTCCAATTTTAAGGAAATAGATTACAGAAAGGAAAGCTCCAAGAATACTGAGTGTCCAAAAATGGATGGTAAAAAGGCTGGTTTTTTGCTTTTCAGATTCCCACCATTGGAGCCAAAAACGGCTGGTAAACAAAAGAATTCCCAAAGTTCCTATAAAATGCCAAAAATAGGAGGCCGGAGTAGAACCATAAAAGAAACCTGGATTTCGGAAAAACGAGATTTGTTCTCCAGAAAATGCAAATTGAGCGAAAAATAAGATCGATGCCAATCCAACCATCAATAAAAATAGGCCAAGCACAGTGCGGAATTTCCATTGTGTTGCAGAAGATTGTAAAAGATTCATATTGCGCCAAGAGATCACAGCATTGCATGTTTGGACAAGGAGAATGATGTATTGAATTTGTAAGCAGGAGTGAATCGCCAATGCGATGTTTCCCACCAAAGAAAGAACCCAAAAAGATTTTGGAGCCACACTTTTACCCTTTCTTTCGCTCAAGATCCACTGCAATAGAAAACGAGCGGTGAAGGGGATGGTTGCAAGAAATCCTAAGGGATATAAAAATTCACGCCATTCTTCCATTCGCTAAACACCTCTCTCATTTTTTAATACAATAACGGAGACGACGACGTCGCATCCAAGCAACTGCCCACATATCTACAATTGTATTGAAGGAGCGGTTAAAGAGGTTGTATTTGGTTTTTCCTTTTGTTCTTTCCCTGTGGTTTACAGGAATCTGAGCGATTTTAAATCCTCTCATCGCAAAAAGAGCCGGTAAAAAACGGTGCATTCCATCAAAAAGTTCGATTTCTTCTAAACATTTCCTTCGGTACACTTTTAAAGAGCATCCAGTATCTGTCATCCCATCTTTGCACACTCGACTTCGGATGAAATTGGCAACTTTTGAGATGATTCGTTTGAAAAAAGGATCTTTTCTTTTCTTACGTTGGCCACAGACGAGATCGAAATGCTCTACGTTTTGTAACAATTTGGGGATATCTTGGGGATCATTTTGCCGATCTCCATCCAAAGTAATGACGAAAGCACCTCTGGAGGCTCGAAATCCGGCATCAAAGGCGCTTGATTGGCCATAATTTCGGTCAAAGGTAATGACCCTAAGAAATGGTTTTTCCTGTTGTAGTTTTTGCAACAGCTGGTCAGTTCCATCTTCGGAACCATCGTCAATGCAAAGAAGTTCCCAAGCTGTATTTAAACCATTCATTACTGGTTCGATTTCAGCAATTAATTCTGCAATATTATTTGCTTCATCTTTAAGAGGAATAACAACAGAATATTGAATACTTACCATTTTAGGTTTTTTCTCTCATTTTTTATACTGTAAGTGTATCAAAAATCACCTATTAGACGCAAATACTAGAATGCCTCTATCAAATCATGAGGGGTTGGCAAAACCGAAACCTCACGTTCGGTATGGCTACCTTAGGATTTTTTGCTGATGAATCGTCTACTAAGAAAATGGGAAAGAGGCGATATCTTTTCCTTACTCATGTGTTGTTTGTTCATTCTGGGAGTTTTGCCAAAATTCGTAAATTTTCATCACGTCAGGGTCCTTCATCGCTCTTAATTTTAAGAAGGATAACGCTTCTAAAAAATCGGTACTATTCATAATTTTGTGTTTTCGAAGCCTTCGCTTTCCATGAGGATCGAGCCGGTATTGCATGATCAAAATTCCAGCGGCACTTGTACTAAGTCTACGTGGAAATTTTGAAAACGATTTGTCCACAATGTCTCGTAGGATTGAAAAAGTTACATCGGCAATTTCCCCAAGATGCGGGGTGATTTCTTTTGCCAAATATTTTTCATGAATTTCTTTTTCTAGAATTGGGAAAATAAGGCAAGCAATCATCACAGAACGATCAACTACTGGACGGAAAGATTTTTTTTGAAGTTGATCTGCTTGAGATAAAAGGAGGTAGATTTTTTCTCCCTCGTCAGAATCTAAAAATTGCCCCAACCAAGGAAACAATAGTTCTAAAAAGTTGTGATTTTTCAGCAGTTTTATAAAAATTTCTGAATAGCCAGACTCAAGCATTCGAAGCATTTCTTCAAGGATGCGAGCTTGGGAACTTTTGATAATGGTATGCTTATTTTGAATGAGCGCTTCTAAAGTTTCGGGATCAATGGTAAATCCAAAGCGTGCTTGAAACTTTAGCAAGCGTATCATCCGCACTGGATCTTGATTAAACCTAGCATGCGGGTTGCCGATTGTTCGCAAGACACCATTGCGAATATCCTCCCAACCGCCAGAATAATCGATGACACTGCGGTCTGTCGGGTCGTAAAATAACCCATTCATGGTAAAATCACGTCTTAATACATCTTCTTCAGGAGTTCCCCATTCATTGTCATGGATGATAAGTTCATTCGATTCGATATTCCCAGCGCGGAAGGTAGATACCTCAAAGATTTTTTTTCCAAAACGGATATGGGCCAAACGAAATCTACGACCGATAAGTAGGCAGTTGCGACGAAACACCGTTTTGATTTCTTCTGGCAAGGCAGAGGTGGCAATATCAAAATCTTTCGGTTTTATCCCTTTGAGAAGATCGCGAACACTTCCGCCGACAAGGTAGGCTTGGAAACCAGATAAGCGAAGCTTTTCGATGATATAGATCGCATCGGGGTCAATGAAATTCGACTGGATGTCGTGTTCTGAAGTATGATAAATCTTTGGGACCACTCGGTGTGACACTCCTTTTGTAGATCCAAGCGAATGCAATGATTATGTTTAAGCAAAAGTTAAAATGCAAGGAATTGGAGAACAAGGGTTCATTACAATTCAAAGCAAAATGGGATGGCTTCTGAGATGAACGTTACTTTAATATTATTGTAAATTTTTTTATAGGTAATATAACCGCAGGGTAGTTTTTTGTATTTGTTCACGTTTTGCTACAATACAACACAGAGACACAAAGACGCAAAGTTTTTTCCACTTTGCGTCTCTGGAATTTTAGCGATACGTGAACACTTACCCAAGGGAAGTTGTTTAAATTCTTCCCATTAACAACAAAATAACAAGAATAAGTAAAACGATACCTAAAACACCACTTGGACCATAACCCCAATTCGCACTATATGGCCATGTAGGAATGGCACCAATTAATAAAAGAATCAAAATAATAATTAAAACAGTTTGTAACATAATTTCTTCCTTAATGTTATGATTTTTTACTTGGAACTTTTGCTCCTTTTTTTCTTGCCTCGGAAAGACCAATCGCGATCGCTTGTTTACGGCTAGTAACTTCTTTTTTACTTTTGCCAGATTTTAATTTTCCAGCTTTCATTTTATGCATTGCTTCCTTTACAGTTGATTGTGATTTTTTGCTATATTTTGCCATAAAAAATACTTCTCCTTCTAGAGTCTAGCACGATTATTTTCAGATAGTTTTGCATATTACATATAAAATTTTTTGTACACAAAATTTTGCTTGATTTAGAGCAATAAGGGGAGTAAATTGGGGTGGATTGCAACCCAATTTGGGAAAAAATACAATGAGTCAAGAAAAGGTAAAAATATTTGGTACAGATGGTGTCCGAGGGCGTGCAAATACGTATCCGATGACTGTTGAAGTGGCGCTTGCTTTGGGAAGAGCCGCTGGAAAAATTTTTCGAAAACACGAAGGGAAACACCGCGTAGTCATCGGCAAAGATACCCGTCTTTCTTGCTATATGTTTGAAAATGCATTGATTGCCGGGCTTTGCTCGATGGGAGTGGACACTTTGATGCTTGGACCCTTTCCAACTCCTGGAGTTGCGTTCATCACTCGAGCTTATCGGGCTGACGCTGGAATTGTCATTTCTGCCTCTCACAATCCATTTTATGACAATGGGATCAAATTTTTCTCTGCAGATGGATACAAATTGCCAGACGAAATAGAAAAACAGATGGAAGAATTGATCTTCCGCAATGATTTTCTTGATTCATTGCCTGGCGTTTATGACGTGGGAAGAAATACCAAGGTGCACGATGCAGATGGCCGTTACATTGAGTTTGCAAAGGCTACATTTCCGAAAACGATGAACCTCAATAAAATAAAGATTGTTCTCGATTGTGCGAATGGTGCCACTTACCGAGTCGCTCCCTTGATCTTCCAAGAGTTAGGAGCGCAGGTGCATATTTACGGAAACACCCCGAATGGATTGAATATCAATGAAAGGTGCGGCGCTTTGCATCCAGAAAATGTTCAAAAGGCCGTCATCGACCATAAAGCAGATGTAGGTATAGCGTTAGACGGCGATGGGGATCGAATCATCATGGTCGATGAACATGCGCAAATCATCAATGGAGATGTGTTGTTGGCCATTTGTGCAAAAGATATGAAAGATAAAGGAACGCTGAAAAACCATAAAATGGTTTCAACAATTATGGCCAATTTTGGCTTTCTTAAAACGATGGAAGAGCTGGGAATTCAGGTCGTTCAAACTCAAGTTGGCGATCGGTATGTCATTCAGGCGATGAAGGATCATGATGCCAATTTAGGGGGAGAGCAAAGCGGACATTTGATTTTTTCGGAACACAACACTACTGGGGATGGCCTTGTCTCTGCACTGCAGGTTCTAAGAATCATGAAAGAAACCGATAAGACGCTGTCAGATTTGGCTTCTTTGGTCTCTCAGTATCCACAAGTTACCCTCAATGTGACAGTTTCCTCTAAGCCCCCTTTAGAAACTCTGGGAGAAGTGCAATTGGAAATAAAAAAAGTTGAGGAAAGATTACAAGGTCAAGGGAGGGTACTTGTCCGATATTCAGGGACTGAAAAAATTTGTCGTGTGATGATCGAAGGACCCCAGTTAAAAGAAGTAAACGAGATGGCCAATCAAATTGCTTTAAAAATAAAAGAAAAAATCGGGTAACAAATACTTCCCTCAAATTCAAGCGAAAAAGGAAACATAAATGTGTGGGATTTTTGGATATATTGGTATTGGAAATGTAATCAAAAAGACGATTCAGGGCCTAAAAAAGCTGGAATATAGGGGATACGATTCTTCAGGAATTGCGGGAATCAAAGACGGCAAAATTTCTTATTCCAAAGAAGTTGGCAAAATCCATGTTATGGAGGAAGCGGTCAAGAAAAACCACTTAGAATTTGAAGTTGCCATTGCACAGACAAGATGGGCCACCCATGGAAAACCCCTTCAAAAAAATGCTCATCCCCATTTTGACAATGCCCATTCTTTAGCCGTAGTTCACAATGGAATCATTGAAAATCATAGCGCCCTTCGAATCATGCTTCAAGAAAAAGGGGCTGTGTTTGTTTCTGATACCGATACAGAAGTCATTGCTCATTTAATTGCTCATTACTACCAAGGAGACATCCTAAAAGCGATAGAGCAAGCCCGCGTCCTTTTAAAAGGAACTTATGCGGTTGCAATGATTCACAAAGATTTTCCAGATCGGATTTTCGGAATCGCTATGCAAGCTCCTCTCGTAATCGGAATCGGAAAACAAGGATCTTGTATTGCTTCTGACTCGAATGCTTTTGATGAAGAAATCGATGAAATTGTGTATTTAACCAACGGCGAAGTGGGAGTCGTAAAAAAAGATTCGTGCAAAGTTTATGATAGTTCAATGATCCAAATCACGAAAGAGACCCGAAGTTTGTTGCGTAACATGGATGAAGTTTCCAAAGGAAAATATGAGCATTTCACTTTAAAAGAAATTTTTGAACAACCTGATACCCTCCGAGCCTGCTTATCTTTTCGGTATTTAGAAGATTATGGAACAGCTATTTTTGATGAATTACAAAACCTTGAATTTGAACTCTCAGCTACGGAAAGGATCATTATTCTTGCTTGCGGCACTTCGTATCATGCAGGGATGACTGGTGCCTACTTGCTTGAAGATCAAGCCAGGATTCCTACACAAGTGGAAATTTCTTCGGAATTTCGTTATCGAAATCCTGTGATTCAAAAAGGGACACTAGTCATTGCTATTAGCCAATCCGGTGAGACAGCAGACACTTTAGCCGCAGTGAGAGAACTAAAAGCCAAAAAATGCCCCGTAATCGGAATTTGCAACGTACAAGAATCTTCTCTCACCCGAGAAGCGGATGCAACCCTATTTTTACGAGCCGGGCCTGAAATTGGGGTTTGTTCTACCAAAGCTTTTACAAGCCAAATTGCCCTATTGAGCTTATTTTCTTTGGCTATGGCTAGAATGAGAAACATGAGCAAAGATGAGGGAAAAGAATTTTTAGAAGAATTGTGCTCTCTTCCAGATCTTGTCCAAAAAGTATTAGACCAAGAGGCTGTGATTCAATCATTAGCAAAAAAATATGCTCCGTTTGAAAACTTCTTTTATTTAGGAAGAAGATATATGCTTCCAGCCGCTTTAGAAGGGGCTTTGAAATTAAAAGAAATTGCATATATCAATGCCAACGGTTACGCCGCAGGAGAAATGAAGCATGGACCTATTGCTTTAATCGGTAAAGATGTTCCTACTGTTGCCCTTTGTGCTAACAAAGAAACCTATGAAAAAATGTTAAGCAATTTGATGGAAATCAAGGCCAGATCAGGGCCAATTTTTGCTGTTGCAGAAGAAGGGGCAGAAGGTCTTGAAGAAATCGTCGATGATGTTTTATGGATTCCCAATACAAAAGATGAGCTTTCGATTGTCCCTATTTCAGTCGTTTTACAATTGTTTGCTTATTATGCCGCAAAAGCTCGAGGAGCAGATATCGACCAACCTCGAAATTTAGCAAAATCAGTGACAGTGGAGTAGAGAAATGGGTAAATTTTGGAAAGGAACACTTCTTATCTATCGATCAACCTCGAGCAAAATTGGAGTAGAGAATGGGTAAACTTTGGAAAGGAACACTTCTTATCTATCGATCAACCTCGAGCAAAATTGGAGTAGAGAATGGGTAAACTTTGGAAAGGAACACTTCTCATTGCAGGAACTACGATTGGGGGAGGAGTATTAGGTCTTCCAGTTCTAACCAGCCTTGGCGGCTTTTTTCCTGCAGTTATTCTATATCTAGTTTGTTGGCTTTTTATGATGATCACAGGTCTTTTGACGATTGAAGCCTATTTTTGGAATGAAGGGGACCCAAATCTCATTTCGATGGCGAAAAACACCATAGGAACCTGGGGCAAGATTTACACTTGGTTGATCTATATTTTTCTTTTTTATTGCCTCACCCTAGCTTATACTGTCGGTTGCGGACATATTTTTAATTCTATGTTAGGCGAAAGTGTTCCCTCTTGGGTAGGACCTGTAATTTTTGTTCTTATTTTTGCCCCTTTCGTATTTGCTGGTGCTCGGGTTGTAGGAGTATTAAACATTCCACTGATGGCTGGATTGTTATTTTTTTATGGCGCATTTGTGGTCATAGGCCTTCCCTATGTAAATTTAGAAAATTTAAAATATTACGATTGGACTCATTCGATCAAAGCTTTACCTATTGCCTTTGCCGCTTTTGGATTTCATGGAACCGTTCCGACCCTCTGCAGATATTTAGACAGAAATGTAAGTCATGCGAGGTTTGCCGTCATTGCGGGAACTTTCATTGCTCTCCTTTCTTACATTGTTTGGGAGTGGTTGATTTTAGGAATCATCCCAACGTTTGGTCCAGGAGGCCTTGCCGAAGCGATCGAAAAAGGGCAAACAGCGGTGGAGCCGCTTAAGCAACATACCGATCATCCTTTCATTTATCCCATTGGACAAGGGTTTGCTTTTTTTGCATTGGTCACCTCTTTTTTAGGGGTCACTTTAGGGCTTCGCGATTTCCTTGCAGATGGTTTGGGAATCCAGAAGACGGCTCAGGGAAGATTTTGGATTTGCGTGATGATGTATGTTCCTACTTTGTTTTTAAGCATTACCTATCCAAATATTTTTTTAGAGGCTCTCGATCACGCAGGGGGAATAGGGGGAGCCCTTCTTCTTGGATTGCTTCCCATTATGATGGTTTGGTATGGAAGGTATGTCCGTCATTATTCGAGCCCTCGCGCCGTTTTTGGTGGGAAAGCTCTATTAATTCTGCTAGCCCTCTTTGTACTGTTTGAATTGAGTTGGGAATTCGCGCACATTTTTGGATTACGTTAACAAAGAGAAATTTGAGACTTTTAATCGCTGTGACTTACGCAACTAA
>Ga0206882_1009_pt1 | contig 11156 bp, 13 predicted proteins | sample Alteio_BWOrgCont_4_FD_152908 | JGI IMG/M metagenome (GOLD analysis project Ga0206882, IMG submission 152908) | Enriched cells from forest soil in Barre Woods Harvard Forest LTER site, Petersham, Massachusetts, United States -... | ecosystem: Environmental > Terrestrial > Soil > Temperate forest > O...
GTTATGAGCCTCGTCGACGATGATGATATCCCAATCCGCATTCTCAAGGTTCGTTCTGTACTGACTATTCTGCTTTAGCGTATCAATGGAGATGATGGCTTTGTCATAGAAGTAAAAGGGATTTTGATTGGCCGGTATCTTTGAACGAATCCTCTGAATCCCTACGGAATCCAACCGAGTCAAAGGAATGGTAAAGCGCGTCCAAAATTCCTTTTGGAAGTGCATTAACATGCTTTTGGTTGCGACAACCAAGATTCTTTTTCCGCGTCCTCTTCTGATAAGTTCGCTTACAAGGATTCCCGTCTCAATCGTTTTCCCAAGTCCTACGCCATCGGCAATTAGAATTCTTTGACGAGGCTTTGAAAGAGCTAATGTTGTCGGTTCAAGTTGGAATGGCAATGTGTCGGCAGCACAAAGATCGCCGAGCGCGATTTCCTTTCCGGCCGGAGGCGATTGGCGGATTAAGCTTTCGATATAGAGTCTGGATGCAATAAAGCGATAACTAGTGTCGCGCACCAATTTGGTCTCAGAAGGATTTAAGACCTTAATTGGTTTTTCATATTCTGTAAGAAAAACACGTTCTTTGTCTCTGACGATTTCGGAAATACCTATAACGGTAAGCTTTTGCCCTTTGCTGGATGTGCGATCAACCCCACGGATAAGCCATTCTGCGTCCCTGAGGACGATGCGAGCCCCCTGTGTTAGAGGTGTGTTTGAATTCATGATAAGCCTTACTATTTAATTCTATCGTGCAAAAGGATGAATTATAGGCATTACCTGAATATTTGTAATTCTGAATTAAAGATTGAATAATTTGAGGTGTAAAACGAAATACTTGGAGTTTGGAGTGTGTGTGACTTGTCACCGCTTTTTGTGTTCGATGTCGACTTGTCGGCATCGCGGATGTCGCAAATAGGGGATTATGCTTTATGTTTCCAATTCTGAAGTTTATGAGTCATGGAGTTCCCACAGATTTTGCAAAACCCTCTCCACTGCCATGAGCTCTGTTGCTAATTTTCCTCTTGCAGTTCCTTTTCTTTTAACCTCACAACACGGTCTATCCTTTCAGTGTTTTAGAAAACTAAACACCTACATCCAGATGAGCTGATTTCCCTGAAGAGTGGCGCTAAAGCGGTTCAGACACTCATCCGTTGCGTCTCATCTCCTTTCGGATCTCCTTATAAAGATGATTGCTTGCTTATGTAAGACAACGTGGGACTCTCATTGGTCAGTATGTTTCATCGTTTTCCATAGGTGACAGCAGCCAATCACTTGGATTGTTTGATTTAGGCTAACCTTAATATGCTAATCAGAAGATCTCAGGTAGATCTTAGCGCTTCGCACAGGCTACGGAGGCTCGCGCACAACTCCCGGCCGACACTGCCATCCACCACAGTATAGTTACTAAGCCCCTTCGATTTTTCGCCTTGGAGTGATTTCTCACTTTGCTGCGATAGCTGGCTGCATACTCGCTTTCCCGAGTAAAGGCTGAATTCATCGGAATACGCAAGCCCCCTGGAGTACTGCAAGCAGGACACCATGTTAATGATTCAGCTACATCTATTAAAATAACTAACATAGTAAAAATCTTGAAACTTTTGATTAATATTGTGATGGCTATCTTTGAATGCAAACCCCATTAAATAGCCTCTCTGACAACATCGAAATAGTCTTCTAACTTCATCCATTCTCGATAGATTGAAAACCCATACATTTTTGCATGATTGAATAAATCTTCAGGGTATTCTTTAAGAGCTTCTTTAACTTGACTTCTTATCCATTCATGCTCATCTGTTAGGTTGGTAAGTTGACTAATAAACAAATCATCAGGATGCTTCGAAGATAAACAAATTAGAGCCAATAGACACCTTAAGAATGGCATGCGGAACAGATGTCCTGAAAAGAATCCAGCCCCTTGGTGCCAAGATAAACTTTGAGACCAAAGTATACTTTCTTCGTTTATTGCACTCATGTGAAAGGCGGCTTTAGCATCGCTCAAGTTTAATGATTTCAACAGTTCTGCTAGAATAGAAAGGTAGGAGTGATCTTTTTTAGTAAACAGCCAACTCCCACAGCCAAATAAAGTCACAGAAATTCTATTTTTCACCCAAACATGTGCTTCGTTTTTAGTTGTATATGAGCATGCCTTAATAGCTTTCAACCTACCATCATTTTGACAGTGAGATAGAGTTTTTAACATTCTTCGACATGCCTCTACATCCTTGAGTTCAATGCATTGGTATAGTATTAAATCAATTCTTGAAAAGATTGACTCTAGAAACATTGCATTTTTATCTTTTAAACCAGTGTGAAAAGAGGCTTCAACTAAAGAACGGACTAAGGTTTCTCCTGTCCATGTTTGCATGACATCCGAAAGCAAGAAGTCACGATATTCGTGTAATTGATCTAACTCTCGAGAAATTATTATAATTTGATCTAGACATAATGACCAACATTCCGCAGGGTATTTGTCCTGTAAAAAAATTGGACGACGGATAGGACTTAATAAATTACGAAACGACTCGGGATGTTTATTACGGGCAGCCTCAGCTGCGGTAGCACCTACTTCAGGAAGGAATCTTTGAAGTGTTTCAATGAGTGTTTTACCTGCCCCTTCACTACGCCATCGGATTATTGTTGAATTATCATCATCACGAATAGACTTCTCTCGATCGGTTAGGGCTAGCGCTAATCCTTCACAAATGGCAATTAAAATCAATCGAACTGATTGGGATTTATCCATGGATCGTGTTCTATTTTCATGGATTACAGCATCCATGGTTTCGTGAAGAAAGTGCGAAAGCTCTCTTTCAGCAAGGTGTAGTACTTGCATCCACCCTGGAAATCTAACTCTTCTTGCTATTTCTAGTAAGCTAAGTACCTGCGTAAGCCTACGATCATCGGCCTCTTTAGTACAAGACGCAATTTGTAATATTGGTGGAATTAGAGCAATTAAACTTAATAAGAGGATTCCACTTAATGGATAAAGATAGCTTACAGGCATAAATGGGAGAAAGAAAAGAACTTCACATGTCAAAACTAGTAATGGCATAAATGGAATTTCACTCAAAATTAATACGCCGCGATTGGAGTTGTCTTGCTTACTACCGCTTATTAACAAGCATATGAAACCAAATAAAATCGCAAGAATTCCGATAACAATAGTTGCAAGTATTGAAATTGAATCATTATTAAATTCAGTAATGATAGGGATATTGACATATACTCCTAGGCCTATAAATCCTAGGCCTAATAAAAGACTTAACAATATCCCTCTGAGGGCTGGATACCAAAGGTAAAACCAAATAATTTTTACAATTCCGTTGAAGGTCAAGATTAATTTTTTTATGTACTTACCGCTTAATATTCGTAAACTATTAATTTTATCTGAGATCATAAACATACTCTTTATTCATTCCTTTTTCTTCTAAAAAAGATCTTATTGCCAAATTGAGAGACTGGTTTATGATAATTTTTTCAATGGAAAGATAATAGTCTATTGGATGCCTCAAATCTCTTTGAAAAAGATAAACCGCTTTTTGTTTTTTTGGTTTCTGGTCATCTAAATCATTTAATTTATGAAGTGGATCAATAATGCAAGGAGTTATTTCACTATCAGCCTGTATGGCTGAAAGCGCTTCTTGAAAGGAAAAAAATGTAATGACACTTTTCTTTTTTAGACAGAATATTGCGCCACTATCATCTGGTTTATAGGAGCCAAAATATAGAGCAATCCAGGGATTTTCTGAAAATTCTAAGGTGGGTGTTGGAAGATCTGGTATACAATTTTTTATTTTTCCTTGTTTTGGATTCTGCTGCACATATCGAATAACCTCAAAGATTGGATCTCCCTTATCATTAAGAGGCCCTGTAACGTCTTCATGTGGTTCTATAGTTTCAAGAATTATTTGATGATATTGATGTAAATTTTTAGGACTCCAATATTTTAGCGGTGGATGCTGTGGAATATAATTCCGTGGCAGCTTCATTGTTTCGCCTCGAAGTTCGCGAGCTAGGGTGGAATTTAAGAGTCGATTATGCGGAGATTGTCCCCGAAATAAGTAATCATCCTTTCTTTGTTCTAATAGTTGTATAAGTTCATCTAATGATTTTGGCTCTAAGGACATTTTGATCTACTCCGGTACCTTGCAATTCAAACAGAATTGCAGAAACTCCATTTGCTGTCTATCACCAAATCGAATTTTATTGATTTGGTGATGTCATTTCGATATGATAAATTTATCACCTAATAGGATATTCAAAGATGCAACATTCATTCATAGGACGTAAAAGAGAGCTCCTAATGCTTGGTGAGCTTTTTAAAAAGAAAGTAAGCCAGCCTTGTAGTTATCCGAGGGAGACGGCGCATTGCAAGAACCGCTTGGCGCAGGAATTTGCCAATAAAACCCCTCACTACGTTTTTTCTGGACTTCTCCTAACAAAGGGTATTTCTGCTGCTGATCAAAAAGAAGAATTTGCTCGCAATCCCTCGATATCCAAATTCTAGACCCTACCGAAACCTTCCCTTTCAATTTAGTTGTCATATTCAACCAGTCGCGATAGATATTCCACCCTAGGGCGATTCCCGTAATGACAGCGAGAAAAAGGATATGATTTATGCTGATCTGATCCATATACTTCTATTCAACCTTTGATTCAGGCAGCTTTCCGGATTGTTTTACTAGTTTTTTTTCTTCGGATTTTACCAAACGTTCGAGTTTCTTAATGTCTTCTTCTATAGGTAAGTTTTCTGGTTTGATACCACGATGGGATAGCATATCGCGAACGCTTTGGTTGTTTTGTACATGCTCACTTGTTATTGTTGTTTCCCCTTGTAGATCCTCTTGCAGTACATTGTGATTGGTCATTTCTGTTGCTAAATTCTTAGCAGCGATAGTCAACGTTGGAAGGAAATCAGCCAGTGGACGGGCTTGGGTAATTCCATATTTACTTTTCATGGCCTGAGTGGTTAGTCCACCAAAAAGAGCAAAATCGCCTTTGGAACGGATACGTCCAAAGCCAGCGTCATCTACACCACGTTCATAAATGTTTTGAGAGAGTGTCTTTTCTGATTCCCTTAATTTCTCTCGAGCCTCCAATCTACTTTGTAGAAGCATTCGTTCTTCAATTAGCTCCTGTTTGCGGGTTTGAAGAGCAAAATAACTTTGAGCAAAAGCGATGGGTTCCTTGCGAGGATCGCCATTCTGTGCAATCAAGTAGCAGGCATAGCGGGTGAGCATGAAGTCTTCGATCGATCTTTCAGCACCACTGCCCAAGCGGACCATTTTCGTGACGCCACGAAAATGGTTAGCTGGATCGTAACCAGTTGTTTTACAAGATTCTATGGCTCGTTTTATGGCTACTATAAAGTTCTCCCATCGATTATAGCCGAGGGGCTCCTGAAGATCTCTAGCATACCAGAATTCGATTGTTTCATCTGGGACCGTTTGTGCTAAGGCATCAAATTGACTCTGTAGCTTGTTAATCATTTCGCCTTTCATTAGAGAGCCTCCACCGCTGATCTTAAATTGAAAGCCCGACTCTATCAAAATTCGCAGATTGTGTCAATCACCAAAATAAATTTTCTTGATTTGGTGATATAGGAGTGCTAATATGTTCATATCACTAATTTGGAGGTTTTAGATATGGGGCATTCATTTGTAGGGCGAGACAAAGAGCTTCAGATGTTGAGTGATCTTTTCGAGAAAAAATCTGCAAGTCTTGTAATTATTCGTGGAAGATGTCGTGTTGGAAAGAGCCGATTAGCCTTGGAATTCGCCAAAAAAACGCCTCATTATGTATTTTCAGCACTTCCACCAACAAGTGGAATTACAGCAATTGATCAAAGAGAAGAATTTGCTCGACAAATGCAACGCGAAATGAAAATTCCCCTTCCAAGAGTAGATGATTGGGGCGATTTGCTTAGGCTTCTAGCACAACAAGTACAGAAAGGCAAAACAGTAATAGTCTTAGATGAAATAAGCTGGATGGGATCTAAAGACCCTTCCTTTTTGGGTAAGCTTAAAACAACATGGGATCTTTATTTCAAAAACAACCCTCAATTGGTTCTTATTCTTTGCGAATCCATTTCAAATTGGATCGAAGAAAACATTCTGAACAGCACGGGTTTTATGGGAATTTCTCTTGATATTATTTTAGAGGAATTACCGTTAATTGATTGCAATGAATTTTGGAGTCCAGAGCAAGAGAAGGTGTCTTCATTTGATAAATTAAAAGTTTTATCTGTAACTGGTGGTGTTCCACGATATCTTGAAGAAATTCTACCCAATCAAAGTGCTGATGTTAATATTCAAAGATTGTGTTTCCAGAAAGAAGGAATTCTTTTTACCGAATTTGAGCAGATTTTTTCAAATCTTTTCTCGTCGAGAAGTGCAATATACAAAAAAATCGTTGAAAGATTAGCTGAAGGCCCCTCCGAACTTAAGGATATTTATACGGCCTTAGGTGTTAAAAAAAAAGCGGTGTTGTTTCTAGCTATATGACTGAATTAGTTTCCGCTGGATTTGTCTCACAAGATCACACTTGGCATCTTAAAACAGGTGTAGAGTCAAAATTAAGCCGTTATCGTCTTAAGGATAACTATTTAGGGTTCTATCTTAAACATATTGAGCCCAACAAAAATAAAATAGAGGAACAAGAATTGAAATTATTGCCTGACTGGAACGAAGCAATAAGCTTGCAATTTAAGAACCTCGTGCTTAGCAATCGATTGTCTTTACAACAACTGATTGGCGTCGATTCTTCTGAAATTATAAATGGCAATCCATTTTTTCAAAATAAAACAAAGAACAGACCTGGTTGTCAGATTGATTTCATGATCCAAACCAAGTTTGGAACTTGTTATTTATGTGAAATTAAATTTAGCGATGAAAAAATCAAGAACAACATCATTGATGAAGTAAAAACAAAAATTCACAATCTTTCTTTACCGAAAAATATTTCAATAAAGCCGATTTTGATTCATGTAAACGGAGTTAATTCAGAAATAGAGGAAAGTGGTTTCTTTTCTAAAATTATTAGCTTTAACGATTTTTTCCAGAAACAACAAAAACAAGTAAAGCATGCTAGAGATGGTAGAACAGAATTAAGAAAAATTCTTCAGATTGTCCCACACATTGAAAATGATTTTATCCGGGTTATAGAATCTTATAGCACCCCCATCGTTTCACCTAATTTTGATGAGCCCCTTAAAACAAATCATGGGTGTGGAACATTTGTTGTAATTAACAAGAATTATGGAATCTTAACTGCTGCACATGTAGCTAACATTTTCATTGGACGAAAAGACAATCTTATCTACATTCCTTTTCAAGATGAACTACACCCGATTACTTATCATCAGATTGTCCTATTACCTGATATTGAAGGAATGGCAAGTATTGATCTAGCCTTTATTGTGTTAAACAAGGAACAGCAAATTTTAGATTTCGGTAAATTATTCTTATCGCTAGATCAGGAGTGTCAAATAGTTGAAGAAGGAAAATTTCTAGAAATGCAATGTGGTTATTATGCCGTTCCAGGACAAGAGAAATATGTAAATTACTCAAATACAAGGCCAATTTTAAACTATGAATATAGTGGTGTTTATTTGGGTAATCCGGATAAAGATTCATACTCTAAAAAATCATTTTATTTCCCCATATCCTATCCTCAACATCTTCAGGATAGAAAAATTCCTTTCGATCAATTTTTTGTAAGCTTTGAAAGATGGAAAGGTATTCCCAATAGCTATAGTGGGACAAGTGGGAGTGGTTTTTGGGGGGCAGAACAAATGATAGATGATGATAAGCAACTCCGTTTAGTCAATCCCAGATTAATAGGGGTTATGGTAGAAGAAAACAGAGTTTTCAGAAAATTAGGAGTTAGAGGCCCTATCTCTTTATATAAAATATTTTTAAAATTTTGCGTCACAGCATTAGCCACGGGGAACGTTGATCAAGCTCTTAATGAAATTTGTGTTTCCGAATAAGGAGGGAATTCCTCAATCAACCCCCTGGAAGATGATTCGAGGGTTGAGTTGCTGCCTTAGCTTGTTCACGGCACAGCTGCAGTTGTTGAACTGCAACTAATCCTGAGTTATATTCCAGCTCATTTTCCTCAAAAACTTGCTCTGCCTGTTCTCGGGTAATTAACGATCCTTTTTTAGAGAGGCGCTTTACTACAGCATCGATCTCAGGCTGTACAGGGAACGATCGAATGGTTTCGATCAGAATCTCGGCAATGATCCCTTCGGACATCGTAATGATTTTGTCTTCTTGTTTGGATGTCATTATGATTTACTGCTTTTATAGATTCGCTTGATCTCAGGAAGGAGTCCTGCTATAAATGAAAGGGGTCAGGCCTGCAATTCTGCAATTTTCGCGTATACAAAAAGTACGAGATGATGCGGAAGTTGCGCTTAAAAAAAAAGCGATCAGAAGCAATGCTGTGAAATAAATGGCTCGTTTAAAACGATATCATAACCCCGAAGAAGCTAGAGCTTTGTATTCCATATACTCATCAAAAGTCGAATCCCATGAGGAGTTAGCAGATCATTAAAGCTCAACAAATTGCAGAATTGCAGGCCTGACCTCGATCATCTATTTGACAATCAATGAGATTTTCAATCATTCGGTTAATTTATATTTTTGTAGTCTGCTGTTTGGTTTCTCAGTGATTGTATAAACAATTCAGCCCTGTTTTAGTAGGGGCACAAGCACTTTTTTTAAAGCTCCCGAAATATGCTTATGGCCAAGACATTGAGAGAGTTCACTTTTGGATAGGGGACCATTTTTGAGCAAATTAAGTACTGCATCTTCTAACGACTCGGGCCTCGACTCAGGCCTTGACTCAGGCCTTGACTCGGGCCTTACTTTTTCGGCTTTACCTCTTTGCTCTTCTGGTCTTTTGCCAGTGGAAAAGAATGAGGAGGGCAAAAAAGTAGTAAAAACAGATTCAGAGCGCACTTCCCAGGTTGCCTTGGGATTTCCATTTTCTTTACACCAATCGATAATGTTGAGCGTACCCATTCCCCACTTTTCAATTACCCCGGCACGGTAAAATACGCTAGCGATGATAGGATTCCATGGCTTAGGTTCATGCGGTCTTGTCAGTTTTTCAGGAGTCATATCGGAATGAAAAATTCCGGGATTGATGATTTCCAAATGGTCATCATACATTGCAATGGCAACAGCGCCACCTGGAGTAGTGTAGTCCCTGTGGCAAATGCTGTTTGCGAGGGCTTCTCGTGTAGCAAGAGGGGGGTAAAGAGGGTAATCCTCCCGAATCATTTTCCCTGGTACAACACGCCCGGAGATAGGGACATGATCCAGTAGAAACGATTCGCCGCGTCTCGAAAGATCAAAACCATTTCCTCAATAATTGCGCACGAATAACAATCACAGCCTTGTCATTACCTATGGAGAGAGTTTCAATTTCCGGAAATGCTGGTGGTTCAATCCTACGTAATTCAAGAGAGATATCCTCTAGGGTTTTTGCTGTTAGTTGTTGGCCGGTGATTTCACCTTTGTCTGATACGCCAAAAAGAAGAAATCCTCCGAGTCCATTAAGTAATGCACAAACAGTTTTAGCGGCTTCGGTACGTTGCCCTGTCGTCTTTTTAAACTCCAGATTTTCTGATTCGCCTGCTGCGACCAGTTTTTGTAGTTCTTCCAAAAGCATAGTTATTCCCTATTCATAGTTATTGACTCACAATTGTTTCAATGATGGGTTGAAGAACTTTTTCAACACGACAAATTTTAGCATAATCGTAAAGCTTATCAAGATCAGTCCGTCCTTTTCTCCAGTACCCCTTGAATGCTTCTAAAACAACACCCATTTCGATTTTTTGTCGAAATTTAAGACAGTCAGCTAAAGTTTTTTCTGCATTATAAATTTTAACTAGAAAGCCGCTAACTACAATCGTTTCAACGCCAGACTCATAAGCGTTTTTGGAATACCAAAAGTAACGCGATGGAGGGTAATTTGGTTTAGGAAGCCTTGAAGTTCTGGGTAAAGCTATATAGACAAAGTGAGGAATTTGAGTTGTCAGTTCATGGTGGGCTAAAGCTGATATTAGACAAACAATCCCTTGGGGAATTCTTTTTGTAACCAAAACTAGATCAGGCTCCGAAAAATCAGGCATAGAAGCTAATCGGAAAACCCCTCGACCTAATGACTCGAGAACGCCCTCGTCTCGTAATCTGTACAAATAAACAGGATGTATCCCTAATTTTATTGCTTCAGCTGTACGCAAGATGCCATTGTGCTGCCGAAAAATTTCTATGGGATCATTTTTTCTTGGTTTCATATGATAAAAATGTTTGCACTTATTTAATTCTGTGTGCATTATTATCATTTAGCGGATTACTCGTCAACCTCCATTCTAATATTCCAGCAATTCCGCGCGTCGCGCGGATTGGCATTTGCTAAAATTTTTCTCGCAGAATTTTAGCATCAATGCGCCATAACACAGTAAAAAGATTGGCTTGTATCGGGTTGCAAGGTGATGGTTGCGGAGCAGGCAAGTTAGAATGGACGATACTTTTCCGCTTTGCCTGAATGGGCAAAAAGTGCAACAGCCCAGGGCATCGCCCTGGGTAAGGTTATTTAATCATATCAGCCTGAAAGGCTGGAAGAGTGGAGGCTTTAGAAATACGATAAAATGGGTGACAAATTTTGCAATTGGAGACTCTCTGGCAGCCTTACAGGCTGCAATATTTAATTAACCTCACCCAGGGCGATGCCCTGGGCTGTTGCACTTTTAGCCCATTCGGGCTAAGCGAATAAATATGACCTAAAATGTAGCCAGAGTCAATTTCATTAGAAGCAATGGATTGGCTCTTCACAGAACGACAAGTTTTTTATTTAACCGTGTAAAAAGAAAAAACCACTAATCAATTTTCACCGATTACAAGGGAAATTTATTTTCACGCGGAATTGCTGCTAATATTCTTAGGATGAACGATGCATACAATGAAAGGGGGCAGGCCTGCAATTCTGCAATTTTCTCGTATACAAAAAGTACGAGATGATGCGGAAGTTCAGCAATTCCCGCTAAATCTGTCGCTGCTACCGCAGCTAGTTTTTTTTCGAATACCACCCCACGTTTCACTGCAGGCCTACCGGCCTTCCGTTTCACGCGTGGCTCCCCACTT
>Ga0206882_1150_pt1 | contig 11046 bp, 8 predicted proteins | sample Alteio_BWOrgCont_4_FD_152908 | JGI IMG/M metagenome (GOLD analysis project Ga0206882, IMG submission 152908) | Enriched cells from forest soil in Barre Woods Harvard Forest LTER site, Petersham, Massachusetts, United States -... | ecosystem: Environmental > Terrestrial > Soil > Temperate forest > O...
CGCCGCTAGAAAAAAATGAACCGTCCGCAATTTTTGTTAATTTTTTATCTGCCGCAGCCTCCTCCTCTAAAGTTTCTTTAAGAAGATCGATTATTTCTTTATCAAAATCCAAATGTTTAGCAAAGCTACGCAGTGTTCCATAAGAAGCTATTTCATAATGCTCTACTTTTTGCGCTGCACTTATAATAGCCGCATCTAATGTTGAAGATTTAGTTCTTTTCGTCAAAGCATCAGCCTCGTGAAGCAATCCCTTCATAGCTTCACAAGTTTCTTCTCCATGAATACCAAGAATTGAAAAAATCTTCTCAATTCTCGTTACTTGATTTTCAGTTTCTCTTAAATGGTTTGTCAAAGCCTCTTTTAATTCTGGCAAAGAAGCTATTTTAATTAATTTTGGAAGTGATTTAACAATTTGATTCTCAGAGCTGTGCATATCTTTTAATTCTTCAGCAAATAACTCGTACAATCCATTTTTCATACATCCTCCACATATTAAAATTTCTAAAATTTGAGCATGGTTCGAAAATTCTCCGACGAATAAGGCCGTTTTCTTATCTATTTTTTGGTATTTCTTGGTACTGCCTGATTTTCAATAGATTTGACGCCTTCGATATCTTTTAGCTTGTCATTGATTTTTTTAATATCATCATATTTTTCAACTGCTCCTATTATTACAACGTCTCCATTATCAGTTTTGATTACTAGCTCTTCGTAACCTTTACTAAACCATCCCCCCTTCAACTTATCGCGAATTTTGGCATTAATTTTCTTATCTGATTCTGTAGCAGCATAATCTTGAGAATATTTCTTATCTTCTTTTCGAGACTTGGAATCTTCTTTATTGTTTACGACTTGAATTTTATTGTGAATCTCCTTAACACCATCGATTTTTCTAACATCGTCTTCAGCTTTTCTTTTTTCATCTAATTTCTCTACCGTTCCACTTAATGTCACCACCCCATCGTTCACTTCGTAAGTTATGTCTTTATAAGCACTTGAAAACCATCCTGTAAGAGCATCGTTAATTTTTTTTGCAATTTTATGATCACTAGGGTTGCCGCTATCAGTTCCTTGTTCTCGAAGGGCCATTTGATCCTCATGCATGAAATGAGAATACCCCTGCTGTCTTGTATCAGATTGATAACCTGCTGATAATAAGGAGGCTGATCCTAATATAAGTATAGTTAGCGCTGTTTTCATTCTTCTTCTCCATTTTTAAATTATTAATGGACATGTTATTCTTTAACGTCAGGCTTGTATACTGCATATTTGCAAATATTTTGCAGATTGTCAAATGTTTTTATGCAATAGAGTTATGTGAACTTGACAACGTACTAGTCTGCGTAAAAAAATATTGATTCTAAAAGACTTTTGAGCGTTTACTGAAAAAAATAATGCCTTTATCAACCTATATCGTTAATGCCATGCTTTCAATCGAAAAACGACTTTTACAAACCTCTGCCGAAAAGCATTGGAAAAAAATCGGAATACGCCATCACCACGGCATCAACATTCCTCTTTTTTCATTGCATAGCCAAACAGGGTCCGGCATAGGGGAATTTATGGATTTGCTACCGCTTATTCCATGGTGCCAAAAAATTGGACTAAATATCATTCAGCTTCTTCCCTTAAATGATACGGGCAAAGACACAAGCCCATATGGCGCTATCTCTGCTTTTGCGCTTAATCCCATCTATCTTAGCTTGGCTCATTTGCCTTTTCTGGAACGTTTTCCGGATCTACAAGAGATCCTTAAGGGTATAAATTCCCACCCTTTTACTCAACGCATCGATTATACCGGGGTTTCCCAAAACAAAGAAAATTTTCTTAGAGCCTATTTCCAAAAAGCCGCGCCGTTAATTATCCCAGGCCTAGAGTATTCTCAATTCATTCAGGAAAATGCTTTCTGGTTAAAAGGATTTGTCTTGTTCAAATCCTTAAAAACTGCTCACTCTTGGGAGCCCTGGGAGAAATGGGAGCCCGAATTACAAAACCCATCGGAAGATGCATATGAAAATCTCTTTAAAAAATTCGAACCGGAAATTAATTATCACAGCATCATCCAGTACCTTTGCTTTCAACAGCTAAGGAAGGTAAAAGCCTACGCAAATACCCATGGAGTGCTATTAAAGGGAGATATCCCCATTTTAATCAACAGGGACAGCGCAGATGTGTGGCAGCACCGCTCCCTTTTTCAAATGGAATATTCAGCGGGCGCCCCTCCGGACATGTACTCGCAAGAAGGCCAAAATTGGGGTTTTCCCATCTATAATTGGGAAGAATTGGAAAAACAAGATTACCATTGGTGGAAGCTTCGTTTGAAAGTGGCCAGTTTATTCTACGACATCTATCGCATCGACCATATCGTGGGTTTTTTCCGCATTTGGGCCATTCCCCTAGGATTGCCCGGAAAAGAAGGCAAGTTCACCCCTGAAAATCAGGCATTATCGATTCCACAGGGTACAAAAATCCTGCAGATGATGCTGGAATCTAGTCCTATGCTGCCTATTGGTGAAGACCTTGGCACAGTCCCTCCGGAAATTCGCGTGGCAATGAGGTCTTTGGGAATATGCGGAACCGCAGTCATGCGTTGGGAAAGATTTTGGAATGAAGATAAGCGGTTTCTCAAACCCAACGATTATCAAGTTGAAAGCATGACTACCGTTTCTACCCATGATTCGGAAACGCTTGCTGTGTGGTGGGAAAGCTTTCCGGAAGACGCTAGAGAATACTCCCGTGGGAAAGATTGGGTATTCACTTACGAATTGGACAAAAAGCATCAATATGAAATCCTGTGGGACAGCCATCATACAGCGAGTTTATTTCACATTAATTTGCTGAATGAATATTTGGCTTTAATTCCCGGGATGACATGGTTCGACTCCATAGATGAACGAATCAATATCCCTGGGGTCGTTTCTCCGCGCAATTGGACTTATCGTTTTAAACCCTCCGTGGAAGAAATTGTCTCTCACGAGGCGCTGTATCTGCTTCTGTGCTCTCTCATCAGTTGAAATACTAGATTTTGAATTCTGTATTCTGTATTCTGTGCAATCAATACAAAAGGACAAAGGACCAAAGGAACCTAGTACATTGTCAAACAAATTTGTGGGTAAATCCCGATTTTGAGTCGCCCTACGGGCTCTGCCTCTTCTTATGCTCTCCCACAGCTCCTTGCGTCGCTGTGGGCTATTTAACAGACGCCCTAGGCGGGCTTAGGGCTGTCCACAGTCCAGATTAGACTCGGTTCAAATATTTAAACTATATTTCTCGAGTGTTTTGCACAGCCCTAAGCCCGCCTAGGGCGTCTGTTAAATAGCCCACAGCGACGCAAGGAGCTGTGGGAGAGCATAAGAAGAGGCAGAGCCCGTAGGGCGACTCAAAATCGGGATTTCACCCACAAATTTATGTTTGACAATGTACTAGCTTCTGCGATTTCAATGACTGTCCCTTTGGTCCTTTGTCCTTTTCGAGGTAATTTTAAGGTTCAAATTCCAATGTCACGATTAAAGTTCATTCTATACTTCTTCTTTCTTATTCCCTTCTTTTTAGAGGGAACTCCTGCCCAAATCAAAACTCTTTACAACAGCCTAGATCCAAAATCGGTCTCCCAACATCTTGCCTTCTACCAACTGTATCCCAACAGCGAGGAAGGCCGCAAAGCTCTAAGTCTAGCATGGAAGCTCCTATCGGGAAACGCACACTCCTTCGATGATGCCATTCAACAATTGCCTTATCTAACTTCTACGCTAAATACTTTAATCAACTTAATTAACCGGCAACCCCAAGAGGAAACACCGCAGCTCAATGAAAGCGAACTCAAGTTAGTGGAGCACTTAGCCCAAAACCTTCCGAACAGAAAACTAAAAGGACACCAAGCTAAAAGCGAAGCTGAAGTGCTGGCCTTAACGACTGAAGAGATCGATCTAGCCCGCGGCCTATTCCTTAGCCAATTTGAAACAACGGGAGATGTTTTAAGCAAAATTCGCAGTTATGAAGCCTTGCTAGATCTGATGGCTTTGCAGATCCTCGCACGCACACCTCTGCAAACGCCGCCTGAAGATAAAATTCAGGCCATTAACGCATTCGTTTTTGAAGAGATGGGCTTTCGCTTTCCTCCTCACTCCCTTTATGCTAAGGATATTGACCTTTACACCTTTCTCCCCTCCGTGCTTGATTCACGCCGCGGGGTTTGCCTAGGGGTCTCCATTCTCTATATCTGCCTGGCGCAACGGCTTAACCTGCCTCTGGAAATGATCACTCCGCCTGGCCATATCTACGTGCGTTATCGCGAAGGCAACCGCATCATCAACATTGAAACCACAGCCCGAGGTATAGATCTCGACTCAGAAGATTACTTAGGCATTGACACAAGATCTCTGCAACAGCGGAATGTCAAAGAAGTAATCGGATTGGCGCATTTTAACCAAGCCTCAGTCTTTTGGAAACAAGAAGATTATCCAAAAGCCCTCCAAGCCTACCAGAAAGCCTTGCCCTATCTGCCAAATGATATGCTGCTACGGGAACTGCTGGCCTTTAGTTTTCTTTTGGGAGGCTTTAAAGAAAAAGGGGAAAGCTTGCTGAAGCAAGTCAAAAATCACCTTCCCGACTATTCCGTCTCTAGTGAGAACATGGCCGAAGATTATCTGAATGGAGCAGTAGACATTGAGGGCATTAATGCCATTTTCTTGCACGTGGATGAAACCCGCGAATCCATTATTAAAAAACGCCAAACTTTAGAAAAAGCAATCTCTCGATTTCCTAAATTTCGTTCCGGCTATTTTAATCTGGCCATTACCTGGCTGCAGCTCCATCGCGAAAGGGAAGCTTTAGAATGCCTTAAGACCTACCACACATTAGATCCCAATGATTGCACAGCAGAATATTATTTGGCCGTGCTCTTGGCCAAAAGGCTTGATTACAATAAATCTTGGGAACATCTGCGGCAAGCCGAAACTCTTGTTCATCAACGTAAGCATGAGCCTAAAATCTTAAAACACCTGCGCAAAGAACTTTCGCAGCTCTGCCCTGAATAAGGATAAAACGCTGCCAAAGCCCTCGGTTAGTCACACAGATTTAACCACAGAGTCCACAGAGGCACAGAGGAGGGCTAGGCTAACTGATGAGTTAGCCTAGCCCTCCTCTGTGCCTCTGTGCCTCTGTGGTTAAATCTGTGTGACTAACCGAGGGCTTTGGCAGCGTTTGCTAAATAAATAGCCCAATATTACAATACAATAAAGGTAAGTCAGAAAGGGAGGATTTATGAGCCCAAACTTCACCGATGCCGTCACTAACGCTTTACAACAAGCGTTTGCTGAAGCCCAAAAACGCCAACACACCGAAGTTACCGAAAACCATCTTTTAGCAGCTTTCTTGGAAGACCCGGAAGGTTATTTCATTTCCGTGCTTGACAATCTCAACACAGACCCGCGAGCCCTGCTGCAGGAAGTTGCACAATATTTAGACAAACTGCCAACCTTTAGCGGCACATCGCCCCAGCCTCCTACGACTTCCCGCAATCTCCAAAGCCGCATCGCCGACGCTCAAAACATTGCCCAGCAATGGAAAGATTCCTACGTAAGCAGCGACCACTTTTTAATCTCGTATTGGAAAAATGGCGGAGAAACCTTCCAAAGTTGGAAGCAAAAAACCGGAATTTCTTTCAAAGATTTAGAAGCCCAAATCAAAAACATCCGAAAAGATAGGCATATGGACTCACCAGCCGCCGAAGCCAGCCTCCAAACCCTGGAAAAATACTGCAAAAACCTGACAGCTCTAGCCAAAGAAGGCAAATTAGATCCTGTCATTGGCCGCGATGAAGAAATTAGAAGAACCATGCAAGTTCTCAGCCGCCGCACCAAAAATAATCCGATGCTCATCGGAGAGCCGGGAGTAGGCAAAACTGCCATAGCAGAAGGGCTGGCTCAGCGCATTGTTCAAGAGGATGTGCCTGATTCCTTGAAAAATAAGCAGCTCGTTGCTTTGGATATGGGAAGCTTGATTGCCGGCACGAAGTACCGAGGAGAGTTTGAAGAGCGTTTAAAAGGCATTCTGCATGACATTGAAAAAAGCGAAGGCCGCATCATTATATTTATCGACGAGGTCCACACATTAGTAGGCGCAGGTGCTACAGAAGGGGCCATGGATGCAGCCAATCTCTTAAAGCCGGCCCTCGCCAGAGGGACTCTGCATTGCATCGGGGCCACCACCTTGAATGAATTTCAAAAGCATATCGAAAAAGATGCCGCTTTGGAAAGACGCTTTCAGCCGGTCATGGTGAATGAGCCCAGCCTGGAAGATTCTATAGCCATTTTAAGGGGTCTGCGCGAACGCTATGAAATATTCCACGGCGTACGCATCACCGAATCCGCTCTCCATGCGGCTGTTTTTCTTTCTTATCGCTATATAACTGACCGCCAGCTGCCCGATAAGGCCATCGATTTGATTGATGAAGCCGCCAGCTTGATCAAGATGCAGCTAGGCAGCCGCCCTCTGCCCATTGATCATAAAGAAAGAGAGTTATCCTCTCTAATTGTGGAACAAGAAGCTTTGCGGCGCGAAAACACGGCTCCAGCTAAAGCGGAAGTTGCCAGGCTCGAAGCCAAAATTGCTGAAATCAAAGAGGAATTGTCAATTTTGCGGCAGCAATGGGAGCAAGAAAAAAAGCTTATCCAAACCCTGAAAGATAAGAAAAACAAGCTTGAGCAATTGCGCTTTCAGGAAGAAGATTGCGAACGCAAAGCTGACTACAATAAAGTTGCCGAGCTGCGTTACAAAGCCATACCCGAATTGCAAAAAGAAATTGAAGCCACCCAAAAACAACTCAATGAAAAGCCTAATCGCCTATTACAGGAAGAAGTGGATGAAAATTTAATTGCGCATATCGTGTCTAAATGGACCGGCATTCCTGTGCAAAAAATGCTGGAAGGTGAAGCCAAGCGATTGCTGCACCTTGAACAAGAGTTGGAAAAAAGGGTCGTTGGCCAAGACTTTGCAGTCAAGAGTGTTAGTGAAGCGATCCGACGCTCCCGTTCCGGCTTAAGCGATCCGGGCAGGCCAATGGGGGCATTTCTTTTTCTTGGACCGACAGGGGTGGGTAAAACCGAGCTGGCCAAGGCCTTGGCGGAGCAATTGTTCAATCAAGAGGAAGCCCTGATCCGATTGGATATGTCGGAATATATGGAAAAGCACAGCATCTCCAAGCTGATTGGATCCCCTCCCGGCTATATAGGCTATGAGGAAGGGGGGCAGCTAACTGAAGCCTTGCGCCGCCGCCCCTATTCCGTGGTTTTGTTGGATGAAATTGAAAAAGCGCATCACGATACCTTCAACATTTTGCTGCAAATCTTTGATGACGGCCGCCTGACAGACAGCAAAGGGCGTACAGTCAACTGTAAAAATGCCCTATTTATCATGACCTCTAACATTGGGTCTGAGCAGCTGATTGCTAAAATGGAACATTCGCATACCGGATTGACTAAAGAAGCGATCATGCAAATTGTCGAGCCGTACGTAAAAGCCCATTTCCGGCCGGAATTCATTAATCGTTTGGATGAAATTCTGCCCTTTTTGCCTTTGAAGAAAGAGGATATGAAGAAAATCGTCATCATCCAGCTTAACCATTTAATGAAAAGGCTGCAAGACAGACATATCACCCTAACCTGGAGTGAGGAAGTTGTCGCACACTTGGCAAAAGAGGGTTACGACAGTGTCTTTGGCGCTAGACCTCTAAAGCGCTTGATTCAGCACGAAATCGCGAACATGCTTGCAAAGGCTATTCTGGAGGGAGCTATCCCTGGGGAGAGTGCGATTGAGCTCACCTTTGAAAATAAAAAAATAAATTTTCATGTTTTAGAAATGGCTAGAAGAGACTAGAGAACACTGTCAAGGTTAAATTGATATTTAAACGAGTTTCTTGAGCATTCTTGTTTTGCACTCCCGATTTTGAGTCGCCCTACGGGCTCTGGCTCTTCTTATGCCATCCCACAGCTCCTTGCGTCGCTGTGGGCTCTTCAACAGACGCCCTAGGCGGGCTTAGGGCTGCCCACAGCACAGATTAGACGCGATTCAATATTTAAACTATACTCCTCAATTGTTTTGCACAGCCCTAAGCCCGTCTAGGGCGTCTGTTGAATAGCCCACAGCGACGCAAGGAGCTGTGGGATGGCATAAGAAGAGCCAGAGCCCGTAGGGCGACTCAAAATCGGGATTGCGAATAAAAAAATCCAGGAAATCTTTTTAAGTACCTCTGTTCGCTCCAACCCTGGCTGTAACATGCGGCCCTTCAAGCTTACTAAAAAATAGATTTAGACAGTAACACAACAATTATAAACAGTTAAACGTTTACATTTTAATAAAATTTTACTATAATTGCGTTAAATAAAGTCATAATAGAATAAAAATTAAATAATAGAAAATTAAAGGAGAGTTTCATGAGAATATCAGATGCTGGAAAAGCCGCTTTTGAAGTTCTAGGTTACATTCCCGTTGTAGGGCTAATCACTGCGGCTGGACGTCAATTGTATAGTATTGGAAAACGCATTGAACACTATAAAGCCTCAGGTGAACCCTACGCTCTAAGTCAGCTAAAAGTAATGACTTGCACGATAACAATTGCGGAACAGAAATGGCTTTCATTAAGTGATGCTGTTCCATTTATGAAATTAGGAATTAAAATAAAACAATTGATTCTTAAAGAAGAGGGAGCCCATAACTTAGATATTAATAGCTGGGCGTCCACTGAAGAAAAAATACAAAAATACTGGAATAGAATTCAACCCGGAGCTTGAAGGCCCCTCGCACAAATCACCTGCGGTGCTTGATTTTGTTGAAGCCATTCAAAGCAGCTACGCGATACCCCTCTGCATAAGTGGGATAATTAAATATCTGGTCAATGAAATAGTCAATTTTGGCATTAAAACTCTTAGCCACTTGCCCGATATGAATCACCTCAGTCGCACTGCGTCCAATCACATGAATGCCTAAAATCTCCAAAGTTTCAGCGTGAAATAAGATCTTAAATAATCCGACATGATTCCCGGTTATATGGCTCCGCGCAATTTCGTAATAATAAGCGCGTCCCACTTCATAATGAAAACCCAAATTCTTAAGTTCTTCTTCGGTATATCCGCAGCTTGAGATTTCGGGAATGGTGTAAATACCTATCGGATAAAATGTAGGGAAATGATGCGTTTGAGCTCCAAAAGCATGCCGGCCGGCTAATCGGCCTTGTTCCATGCTAGTAGAGGCCAGAGAAGGGCCGCCAATGACATCTCCTACTGCATAGATATGCGGCACTACCGTTTGAAATAAAGCATTGACGGGAATGTACCCTTTTTCGTTAACAGAAATGCCCGCATTTTCAATATTCAATGTATCCACATTAGCAACTCTTCCTAATGCATAAAGCAGCACATCTCCTTCCAAACTGGATCCGTCTTTAAATTTTACAAGCGCCCGATCCCCCATTCTCTTGACCTCGACCAACTCCTTCTTGCCCATAAACTTTAATCCAATATCTGTCAACGCCGTCTGAAGATGGATGCCGATTTCGCTGTCCAACAATGGCAAGATATGCTCCTTTTTATCTATGACCGTGACTTCACAGCCTAAAGCTCCAAAAAAGCTGGCATATTCTGCGCCGATAATCCCTCCCCCAAGGACAATCATCGTTTTAGGCACCTGATCTAAACCGAGCAAACGGGTGGAATCCAAAATGACTTTATCATCAAAAGGAATGTGATGGGGATTGCGCGGCTTGGAACCGGTAGCAATCACAAAGTACTTAGCTTTAATTTGATAGAGCAAGTGATAATCTTGATCCACAACCATCATTACACGTGGATTTTCAAAGCGTGCGGTGCCTTGAATTAAGCGTATATTATTCTTTTTGAACTGCCGGACGACCATATTCCTTTCATCATCAATGACCTTATTCAATCGGCGGTTAAGATCATGAAATGTGATCTCCTTCAAAGTATCTTCGTGGTCGACAAACCCTCGTTCATGAAAACGGGTTAGGTCAAGAATGGCTTCACGAAGGGATTTGGAAGGAATCGTGCCGTTATAAAGGCAATTCCCCCCAGGCTGGTTAAATTGCTCCAGGACTACTACCTTACCGCCTAATTTTGCCGCTTGTATCGCTGCTTTTTGTCCGGCAGGACCTGATCCGATCACTGCCATATCTACAACAACTTCTTCCATTTTCTTATTTTTGAGTTTTGCAACTCCCTCCGATGCATTGTCTATTTATATAATAAGTGTTACAATAAAAATAAATCGAAAGGTTTTTTATGACTAAAACTAATTTCACGAAAGTAGAAGAAGCCCTAAATGAAGGGTTGAGAAAAATGACTGCCAGCCATCTCCTGGAAATGGCGGACTCCTCAGCCAAAACCGGAGGCGTAACCTCGAATCCATTCCAGGCAGCTATCAAGAGGTTGATCGCGCTTTTGAAACACGATCTAAAACAACTTGAAAAGCAAGATCCGGATTTTTATCAAAATTTGGGGTTAAAAAAACCGGGCCTCAAAAAACTTCTCAGTGATCCTGAACACCTCACTCCCGAAGATTGGGAGTCCATCAAGCAAATTAAAGAGAAAATCGATCAATACAAACAAAAAACTCCGGCGCCGGCTGACGAACAAATTATCCAAAAGGAAAGACGCAAGCACATCAACAAACGCTTTAACATCAATGAAAAATGGCTGCCGCTGAAGTAAGGAAAAGGTAAGGGAGTGTGCAGCTATTTTGTGCTTGTTTTATAAGAGTCGCTTTGTTATTCTAACTTTTTTAATAAGCGATTGTTGTGGAGATTATTATGTCAAAAGTTTGTGAAGTTACAGGCAAAAAACCATCACGTGGATATAAATACGCCATTAGAGGGATTGCGAAAAAGAAAAAAGGCATCGGCCTAAAAGTTACCGGAAAAACAAAGCGACGTTTTCGTCCTAACTTAGTGAAAAAGCGCTTCTGGCATCCGGAAGAGAATCGATTTGTGACCCTGCGCCTTTCAACAGCAGCTATGCGCACCATCGACAAGCTCGG
>Ga0206882_1153_pt1 | contig 10955 bp, 9 predicted proteins | sample Alteio_BWOrgCont_4_FD_152908 | JGI IMG/M metagenome (GOLD analysis project Ga0206882, IMG submission 152908) | Enriched cells from forest soil in Barre Woods Harvard Forest LTER site, Petersham, Massachusetts, United States -... | ecosystem: Environmental > Terrestrial > Soil > Temperate forest > O...
AATCGTCCAACATTTTTGAAGAAGCTGCAAAAAAAGGGAAAAACTCCCCTAAAAAAGAAAAAAAAAGCTATAAAATTGATTCCAAAGCTGTAGATAAAATGATTGCACAGATGAAGGAGATGAATAAAGATCTTCAGGAGCAAATTGATACTCTCTGTAAAAAAACAGGCCTTTCTTTTGAAGCCATCAAACAACTAACTGAAAATCACAAATCCATGGATCCCAATGCCTGGGGCAAGATGGCTCAAGCCAAAAAGGAATTTGAACAGAATGTCGCCACAATTGTTAAACAAGATAGCAAATCTGCTCCCAAAAAAACCCAAGGGGAAATCGCTAAAGAACGAAAAGCAAAAACCTTAGGAGCTCGTAAAAAGTGGATTCCAATGAAATAACAATCGATAGTATCGATCTTTTTATGCCTCCCCGCAGCCAATACGGTGTGCTTCATCATTTCACAAAGAAATTAGGCGAAGCGCTGCAGCGACAAGGCGTTATCTGCCGCTTATTGGAAGCCCAAAAAGACAATCCCAAGCCTTTTTTAGATCAAATTTTTAATAATCCTCCTGATTGCACTCTCTCGTTTAATGGATTGCTCCCGGATGATCAAGGCCGTTTTTTTTGCGACATGATTAATATTCCACATGTCGCCTGCCTAGTCGATTCTCCAAACCACTTCTTTGATTTAGTCAAAACCCCGCTAACAATTATAACCTGCGCGGACCGATTCTTCTGTGATTTTTTTGGCAGCATGCAAGCTCAGAAGGTTTTTTTCATGCCCCATGCCGTCGAAAAAGAGCTGGAGACTTCTGAGGCCTCCTTATACGACCGCCCTTACGATGTCGTCATGCTATCCTCCTATATCGACTATGAGCGCATCCGCCGCTCTTGGCATCAGCACTATCCGGCTGTTCTAGCTAAGGCTTTGGATGAGGCCGCTGAAATCACTCTGTCCGATCAAAAAACTTCTTATATCGAAGCTTTTGTTCAGACTCTAGATAGGGCTTGCCGCAAACCTAATGGACCCGACCCGCGAACCATCAATTTTGTAGAAACCTTGGATGTGTTAGAAGACTATATTCGCGGCAAAGACCGCATGGCGCTCCTTCAATCCATAAATGATTTTAAAGTCGATCTCTTCGGCTTTTACGAATCCCCCCTTCATCTGTCCAAGGATAATATCGTCCTTCATGAAGCGGTGCCTTTTACCCAGGCTTTAGAAATCATGAAAAAAAGCAAGATTGTCTTAAACAGCTGTCCGACTATTAAAAACGGAGCCCATGAGCGCATTTTTGCTGGGATTTTAAGCGGAGCTTTAGTTATTACCAGTGAGAATCCCTATCTGAATGAAAACTTTCAAGAAGGAAAAGATATCGTTTTCTACCGGCATAAAAAATGGGATGCCGTCAATGAAAAAATTGCTCAGTATCTCGCCGAAGAAAAAGAACGGATCCAAATCGTGAAAAACGGGATGCGGCTCGTCAAGCAAAATCACACGTGGGATCAGCGCGCAGCGAAACTGATTGAATACCTCGGCAAAGTTCTGCAAAAATAAATACTGAAAAAAAACAAAAATCAAGGCCCTTTTATTAAGAGCCAAGATTTAAATTCCAAATTCCAATGCACTAAAAAAACTTTCGTAGAGGCGCAATGCCGAGATCTACGTGGATCCCATCAAATAAAGTGTTTTCGACACTGAGGCCAAGCAGCGGGGAATAAAAACCGACGGCTAGCTGATCACCACCAAGAGTCTTTTCTTGACAGCGTGTAGAGTTCCGCATAAATAGACACTTCCCAGAACTAACATATTTCGTAAAAATGCAAATGGCAGCATCTGATACACTCGGCACTTCGTAATCAATTCCTGTTTGTTTGACTAAGCGAGCGATGAGGGCTTGTTGATCCGTATACTTTTCATCTCCGCCGACAATGTCCATTGCCATCAGAGCCCAATGAGATTTAGCAGCCGCTTGATTTTCATGTTCATTACTAGTCTTCCATTGGTACTTAGTGGCATGCCCCTTTTTCGGAGCCTTCACAAGCTCTTCCAAGGTTTTTAAATTGAGGGGCTTTCCATTAACAGTTTCTGGGATGAGGACTAGCATGTGGGTCTCTCCGACTTTTTTTTCCGGCCAAAAAGGACACTGGCTTTTAAGAATCTTATGAATGTCTTTTGGAAGAGGAGGTTCTTTTCCAATATCTCCAAAATAAGTTTCCCATTGCTTTTTATCAAAGGCTTTCCATAAGGCCTTATCACTTGCCAGCACTTTCCATGCTTTGCTCACTCTACGGCATTCTCTAAGCTCGTTGCTATTTAAACAAGAAAAGATTTTAAGACTCACTTCTTGCGCATGTGAATCCACAAAATCAATCCTTTCGCAAACTTTGGGCTGCTGAAAGTATTGGCTTAAGCCACTTGCAATACTACTAATATAAGCATACACCTTAACACCAACTTTATTTATAAAGATTTATTCTTCAAACAACGATGAAAATTCTACTATTTTGATAGAATAAACATCAATAAAAAAAGTTATTGCATTTATTTTGTTGATTTATGTAAAGAATATTTAAAGTCGATAAAGGTTACTTATGGAATTAGAAAAAATCGGTTTCTATACATTTGTTCGGAGCCAATATCAAGTCCTCAATCATTTCACCCAAAAATTGTACGAGGCTTTTTTGCGGACAGGCTTACAATGCCGGCTATTTCATGATACCGTCGAATCACTCAACACCCTTTTTTCCGATCCTCCCGATTTATTAATCGGATTTAATGGGATCCCCTACTTTGACGAGCATAATTCATTCCCAAAACGACTAAAAATACCCCATCTGGCATGCTTAGTCGATCCCCCGTATAGATTTTGGAAGCTGCTCAGCGAACCTTATGTCATCCTGGGCTTGGACGACAAATATTTTTGCCAAATGCTGGACCAAGCCCATTTTCCCCACCGTCTTTTCCTGCCGCACGCGGTTGAACCTGAGCTTTACTCTGACGAAAAGCAAAAGCCAATTTATGACGTCGTCATGCTAGCCTCCTTCATCGACTACGAGCAGCGTAGAAACTCCTGGAAAACACTCTTCCCCTCTAACGTTTGCCGCATATTGGACGAAGCGATTGAAATGACGTTCGCCGACCAACACACATCCTTTGTATTGGCCTATAATATCGCCTTGAATAGATGGAAGGATGTCCCTAAAGATCTAGATTTTGCGATCATCCTTAGCGAATTGGAAATGTATCTCAAAGGCAAGGACCGCGTCGATCTCTTGAAATCCATGCATGATCAGCCCGTACATGTTTTCGGGGCTTTGGGCGATTCTATGTCATGGCAAGACTGCTTCAGCTCGAATATCATCTTCCACGGACCAGTGAACTATCCGAAAGCTTTGGAGATCATGAAACAAAGCAAAATCATCCTGAATAGCTGCATTAAAAATAAAAATGGAGCCCATGAACGGATTTTTACGGGATTGATGTGTGGGGCGTTAGTCCTTACAAACGAAAACCCTTATTTGCAAAGCTATTTCACAGATGAGGAAAACATCTTATTTTACCGCCATGAAGAATTACCTAAAATCTTAGATAAAGTTAACAAGTACTTAGAAGATGAATCTGCCAGACAAAGGATGGTACACGATGGAAGAGAGATTGTTCTAAGGCATCACACCTGGGATCAACGCGCCGCTTCTTTGCTCAAGGACTTGCCTCCGCTCATCCAATCACTTAATGACCATCCCTAATGCGAGAAAGAACCACCCTGCTAACAATGTTACCCCTCCGATGGGTGTAACGGCCCCAAATATCCGTATGCCCGTGAGAGCTAAGCAGTATAAGCTTCCGGAAAAAATCAAAATCCCAGCGATAAACAGACATCCGCTAGTAAAGACATAACCGTTGGTAAAATAACCGTACAGCCAAGCCACTAAAAATAGAGTTAAAGCATGATACATTTGGTATCTTACACCCACTTCAAAAACCGAAAGTAAGTCCGCGCTTAATTTTTGCCGCAAGGCATGCGCGCCAAAGGCACCCAGCAAAACCCCTAAAAATCCACCCAAAACCCCGCACAACACAAAGAATTTCTGGGAAGCGAGCATCATATCTTTATCCATTCCAATCCCCCGCTATTAAGCTAGAATTTCTATCTTGACAGTGTACTCGTACACTGTCAAGGTTAATTGATATTTGACAGTGTACTAGGCTCTATCCTGACTATCCTGCCGCTTGCGATCCTGCGTATCCTGTTCTTTCGTTCTTTCCATGGAGCTCTTCTAACTCTAACTCTCAGTCTCATAGACCAGCTCGAACTTTAGCCCCCTCAAAAGAATGATGGTTATTATGCTCCCTGTGATAATTAATTCTACTCTCCAATAAAGATTTATTCTGAATATTTTGAAGCTCAATTTTATTCATAAGCACCAAAAGCTGCTCTCTAAGCGAGATCAAGCTCGGATTTTCCCCACCCAATAACTCAAATAAACTTAATAAATAATCCCCAATATTTGAATATTTTGTATGCTCCTCCTGATTTTGCCGAACCTGTGTGATGTGAGAACCAAGAACAATCAATTTTTCGCGAAATTTGCGCAAAGATTCAATCAGAACCGTACGTTGCGCTAAAATACCCTTCATGCTCAGCGGATCATTAAGCTCAATCACCTGTTGCTCCGCTTGCATATTGCCTAAAAGAGTCCGCATCAAGTGAGTCTTTCTTAACAATAAGTCTTGCAATTGACTTTCTAAAATTTCTATTCGGGCTTCCTTAACCATAACACCCTCCTCTTTTCTAAGAATCGGTTTAGTATTAACATGCAAAAAACATGCCATCATTTTTTCACTTCGGGAACTTTTTGCCATTTTTTATGCTTTGGCTTACAATCTGTTTCAATATTTATCGGTTTAATATGCAGGCTTTCGAAAACACAAAACTCAAAACCTGGTTTTTGAGGAATAAAAGAGATCTTCCTTGGCGCGAATCCCCCACCCCTTACGCGGTTTGGGTTTCCGAAGTGATGCTTCAACAAACCCAAGTGGCAGTCGTGATCCCTTACTTTGAACGCTGGATGGATCGCTTCCCTACCGTTCGGCATCTAGCAGGAGCCCCCCTGGACGACGTTATCAAGCTATGGGAAGGGCTAGGCTACTATTCGCGCGCACGCAATCTGCATGAAGGCGCCCGCTACGTGGTGGATCATTACCAGGGAGAGCTGCCCAATTGTGAAGAAGAGTTAGAAAAGATAAAAGGCTTAGGGCCTTATACCGTGGGCGCCATCCTAAGTTTTGCGTTCCACAAAAAGCAAGCCGCGGTGGATGGCAATGTCATGCGGGTATTGGCCCGCTATTTTTTGATCCAAGAGGATATTTCTAAAACTAAAACGATAAAAAAATTGCGCCTCATGGCTCAATCCATATTGCCGGATAATGAATCTTGGATCACTAATGAAGCTCTTATCGAACTCGGCGCCACTGTATGCCAACGCAAGCCCAAATGCATCCAGTGCCCTCTGCAAGGTTCATGCCTCAGCTATTCTCACGGAATGACCGCCCAGATCCCTTGTAAATCCCCCAATAAGGACACAATAGCCCTGCACCGATCAGCCGCCGTCATTTTCTACGGAGATCAATTTTTAGTCAAAAAAGTTCAAAAGGGAAAAGTCATGTCGGACTTGCATGAATTTCCTTACTTCGAAACGCCTCCCGGAGGGCTCGCGCCTGAAGACCTGCAGCAAAAAATTCAAGAGCAATTAACTCTTCGCGTAAAATTAGAGCCCAGCCCCAGCTTCCCTCAGATTAAGCATACGTTTACGCGCTACCGCGTTTCGCTGTCTACCGCATGCTATCGCTGCCTTTCTTTTGCAGAAGTTGAGGGATATTCCTGGCTGCCGATGCCTAAGTTAATGCAATTGGCATTTTCGTCAGGCCATCGCCAAATTCTTAACGCGTTGAATCTTTCGCTTTCCGATTAGCTTCATACAGCTTCAGATATTTATAAAAGGCGGTATGCGCATTATACGATGAGATCACAAAACCTTCATAGCCTCCTAAAAAGCCGCGTTTTAAAATATAACTTTTAAAAAAAGCAAAGAAGGCATGCGAGACGGCTTTCAGAGGAGAGGATTTCTTTTTCCCTTGATATTGACTGGCGAATAAGTGGGAATAGGATTGCATTTTAGCTAAAAAATCAGAGATCGATCTGTAAGAATAATGGCGCAAAGCTGATTGCAAATATACTTGCTTCATATGCGCATCAATAATGGACTCATGCACATGCGCATCTGTGAACCGTGTTTTGTTGCGATTATATAAACGTACGACGCGATCAGGGTACCACCCGCACCATTTGATCCATTTGCCGTTGAAATAGTTGTCGCGGGGAAAAGAATAGACACAATTTTCATCTAGGGCGGCAGCTAAAATTTCGGAGGCCAGCTGTGGCGAAACGACCTCATCGGCATCGACGGATAGGATCCAGTCATTTTTGGCTAAGCCGGATGCGTGGTTATGCGTGGGCCCAAAACCAAAAAACAGGCCCTGGTGTATTTTGACATTGCTAAATTGCCGGGCAATCTCTGCACTATTGTCAGTAGAGCCATTGTCGTAAATGAGAACCTCGTCAAAATTCCGCAGGGCAGTCAAAACTTCGCAAAGGTATTCGGCGCTATTTTTAGTTAGAATAGTAACGCTAATCATCGGTATCCCATTAAATTTCTTTGTTCCTGAATAATTTTCGGCCGCTCAAGCTATGATATTTAACCTTCTGCCTAATTCGCCTATTTCTCATTCATTCCGATCATTTTCAACTAGCAAATCCTTTATATTCAAGGATAAATTTGCAGTGTGGCTTGTGAATTGACAATTTTATTGCACTATTGCCGGATAATCGGCAGGCTGATAGCATTTTATTCAAAAAGGATGAACTTCATGTCTACAATCATAACAAAACCCGAGCAAGTAGAGCCGCTGAATTTTTTAGAACTCAATAAACGCCCTCGCAGAAACCGTAAAAGCGTCGCCATCCGTTCCTTAGTGCAAGAAACCTATCTTCAACCGAGTTGTCTGATCTCTCCCTTATTCGTCTTGGATGGCCATCAACAAAAACAAGCCATCGGCAGTATGCCCGGCATTTATCGTTTCTCGCTAGATCTGTTGGTTAAAGAAGTGATCGAACTCTATCAGCTTGGAATCCGTGCTGTCGATCTCTTTCCGGTGATTCCCACTGAAAAGAAAAACCGCCACGGCTCAGAAGCAGTCTCTTCAAATAGTCTGTTAATTAGGGCGGTATCGATTTTAAAACAGGAGATCCCCGAGATGTGTGTCATGGTGGATATCGCCTTAGACCCCTTTACCGATCACGGACATGATGGCTTGGTCAACGAGCGAGGAGAAATCGTAAATGACCTTACCTTAGAGGTGTTAGGGAAAATGGCGGTATTGGCGGCGCAGGCCGGAGCCGATGTTGTTGCGCCAAGCGATATGATGGATGGACGCGTGGCTTTTATTCGCAAACAATTGGATTTAGCCGGGTATTCGGATGTGAATATCCTGGCTTATGCGGCAAAATATGCGTCTTCTTTTTATGGGCCTTTTAGAGAAGCGCTGAATTCCGCCCCCAAATTCGGAGATAAGAAAACATATCAAATGAACCCTGGAAATTGGCGTGAAGCGCTCTTGGAATGCACGCTGGATGAATCCGAGGGGGCAGACATGCTTTTAATTAAGCCCGCTTTAGCCTACTTGGACATCATCTGCAAAGTCCGAGCGATAACCTATCTGCCTTTAGGAGCTTATCATGTCAGCGGCGAATACGCTATGGCCGTTGCTGCCGCGCAAAATGGCTGGTTGGACCTTGATAAGGTTTTAACGGAGAGCCTTTTGTCCATTAAACGCGCAGGGGCAGATTTTATCATTACCTATGCGGCTAAGAAGGTTGCAGGGCTTATAAGAAGCGGGTTTTAGGTGCGGTGAGGCTAGTGGGAATATAATCAATCGTTAGCCAGAGCAACGATGGACTAAACACAATGGACATAGTGGACATTATGGACATAGTGGTCACAGTACGTAATGGACTATTCACTTGAACATTGTCTACTTTGTCCACTATGTCCATTGTGTCTATAATGTCCACTTTGTCCACTATGTCCATAATGTCCATTGCGTAGTGACGATTATATCGGCCTTTCAGGCCTACTAAGAACCCTTTAAACAGGAGGCCTAAAAGGCCGGCATGCTACAGCCCAGGTCGGAGTGAAGCGGAAGCTGGGTGAACTAAAACCCACCCACCTGTACTCTCTGTGTTCTGTAGATTAAACTTTACCATCTATCTCAAATAGAGATCTATTAGATAACAAAACATTTCATCTTAAAAAAATATCCTAGCGCCTAGCACCAATCTATTTTTGCAAATCCTGTACTGTAATTCTTAAAATTAAATCTTTTACTTTCCTGAAAAATCAAACTATGTGGTATAATAGTCATTAGTGATTTGTAATAGCCTATTAATAACAAAGGAAACTTATGAATACAAGCTTTAATGCTTCTGATAACCCGTTAGTTCAAACAGAAGCTTTGGTGGATAATATTAATAGTAGCCTTAAAATCGCCGCCGATAATTTGAATTCAAAAAATCTTGTTGTGAAAATCCACAAGACTACAGGAGAAATAGAGACAAAGTCTTACGCAAATCCTTTGGCAAAAAGAATTTATGTTTTAAGGATCAGACTAGCTCAGCTGTTGCAGGGTAAAAACTATGCGGATGTTGTTGAAGTTGGATATGGGCGTAAGGCTAAAAAGATGCTGATGTTAAACTTGAGTGATAAATTTAAAGATCTTTCCAAAAACATTGTTGATATAAATAAAAATAATGAGTTTCCAAAAAACATTTATGAATTCGAGCGATTCTTAGACGACGTAAACAAAGAAATTGAACCTTTTATTGATATAGTTACAAAAATATTTAAACCTCTTTCTGAAAAATCAGGATCCGACTTAGAAGTTTACAACCAACAAAGCGAGGCTTTCTTAAAATGGTCAAGTTATTATACTAGTAGTAAGCAAACTATTTCAACTTATACTAGGCTTTGTGATGACGTCAAAGGATTAAAAAATTACCCAATACTTACAAATCGAGAGGTAGATCTTGCTAGAATCCAGGTAACTATTGGTAAAATAAACGAATATCAAATTAAGTTGTCAAATATTCAGAGTGCCCTTAACAACTCAGGAAAAGATAAACTCAATCCTAACTTAATCGAAGATTTATCCAACGAAATTCAGGAGGAATCTCTAGCTTTTATAGAGAATTTATGTTCCCAGGTTAACTCCGATTTGACAACTCTAGAGACCCTACAAGACTACGAAACGCTTGGAAAATCCATAGATGAAGTTAAGAAGAAAATACAAGCCCTGAATCTGAATCAAGCTAATCAAGATATTCCATTTCTTAAAGGAATAACACAAGGTTTAATTACAGTTGTCAAAGATCACATAACAGCCTTAAATGAAAAGTTTAGTTATGAAATATCTAAATTAGAAAAAGAAGTTGTTAAAATAGAAAACAAAATAAAAGACAAATCAAACAATACAGCAAAACTAAATGATGACAAGAATACACAGGACAACCAAAAATTCAATACAGCTATAAAAGCTCTTGCCAATTTGGATATTCATGCTAATGCTGAACACGACACGATTAAAGAGATCATGGCATATATAAAGTCCTTGAAATCTCATGAATTCAAACAAAATATGGACCAACAATTGAGTACTTCCATTATGGAAAAAGCAACTGATGAGATATCTAGAATTAAAAATGATCCACACTATCAGTCAGGACTTAAGACTCTTCAAAATTTCCAAAACATATCGAATGATATTAGTATTGATGATTTTAATTACGAAAATGAAATTAAAAACAAAAAAAAATCTATTATACTGAAATTAATGACATCAATTGGTAGAGTTACAACAGAATTGAATGGAGAGTCAAATAAAGAAGCCAAAAAAGAAGTCGAAAGATTAAATGTATTGCTTGATGAATGCCGCAAAGAAAAAGCAGACATTACCGATAAACAGATATTAGATGCGCAATACATTGTTGACACGTTGATAGGAAAAATACCTGAAAATAAACAAATAATTATAAATAGAATAGTTTCTACGATTACTGGGAATGAGATTCCTGAGGACAAAAATGCAAACGAAGTTCTTAAAACTTTTATTGAAACCAAACAAAATGAAATCGTTAAATTAGAAAAAGAGTTTAAACAACAAACTGAACATCTGGAAAACACTACTGAAAACAAAAAAGAAGCTTCTGAATATCTATTAGAATATCAAAAAGACACTACTCAATTAATAAAAGAACTTAAAGGCAACAAAATCATCGAGAGTATAAAAAACCAAAAAAGTAAAGGATTCTTTAACAACATATTTGGATCAAATAAAAAAGATGAAACAGGCGAATTACCTTCCATTGAACAAATAACCAAATATCAAACAGAACATAAAGACATTGACCAGAAAGAATTTGACATCATCAAGAAAAAGTTAGAAATCGTCCAATTTAAGAACTTACAATCAACCATGGAAGGTCTCAAAATTGCAACTGCCTACATCAGCAGCCTTTTTTCGCTTGAAGCAGTTGAGTTAGCCTTAAAAGATGACAACTCTGAAATTGAAAAATTAAAATCTCAAGTCGAAGAAAAGAATGCAGAAATTGAGAAGAACCGTTCACATTTAACACAGGCTCTTGGAACACTGCCATGAGTAAATTGATATTTAAACACCTCCAAAAGCTGCACTCTCGATTTTGAGTCGCCCTACGGGCTCTGATTTTTGTTGTGTACACCCACAGCTCCTTGCGTCGCTGTGGGCTAATTAACAGACGCCCTAGGCGGGCTTAGGGCTGTGCAAAACAATTGAGGAGTATAGTTTAAATATTGAATCGTGTCTA
>Ga0206882_1154_pt1 | contig 10948 bp, 9 predicted proteins | sample Alteio_BWOrgCont_4_FD_152908 | JGI IMG/M metagenome (GOLD analysis project Ga0206882, IMG submission 152908) | Enriched cells from forest soil in Barre Woods Harvard Forest LTER site, Petersham, Massachusetts, United States -... | ecosystem: Environmental > Terrestrial > Soil > Temperate forest > O...
CCATAAATTGTTTTAGCTAGTCCACTCCAACTTGTAATGGAGCCTGCGGCATCGGTAATTACAATCGCGTAATCCGGTATATTACTGAACATAACACAAACAACTTTATCAAAGTTAATCCTTGGGGGGATGGTTAACTCAGAATCCAGGTTCTTCAATAGCTAAATTTTTACATGTTTAGCAACGGTGGGTTTACAACTTCTGGTTTTAAGTTTTTATAAACCTAACTATTATTTTTCGCATTAAAGAATAAAGCATTTAAAAATAAAAAATTTGCTTCAGCGCGTATAATGGCGGCTGTCTTATAATTTAGAAGACAATTCAAAGGGGTATTGATTTGTCATTTTCGCCGGCACTCCGGCCGGCCTTCAATGCAAAAATTACAACGTAAATATTTAATTCAAAAATCTAGTGCAGCATGCATTAAAATCATGAACTTTAGCAATTCCATTACGTATAACCAATTTATAACCAATAACCTGCAATGAGCGCCTATAATATTTTTATAGTGGAAGACGATACCTGGTATGGCGAAATATTGCAATACCACATTAGCTTAAATCCTGATTATAAAGTAACCCGGTTTGAGACCGCTAAAGACTGCCTTAACAAACTGTACCTACAGCCTGACCTGATCACAATTGATTTTAAATTGCCCGACATGACGGGCGATAGGCTGTATAAAAAAATAAGGGAGTCAAATTCGCAGGTGCCGGTAATTATTGTAAGCTCGCAGGAAAACATAGCCGTTGCCGTTAACCTGTTAAAAATGGGCGTAAGCGATTACCTGGTAAAAGACGAAGGTACCGAAGAGCTGCTATGGAACAGTATTATAAGGATAAGGGAAACACAGGCGCTTAAACAGGAAGTAGCACAGCTTCGCGAGGAACTAGGCCAGAAATTTTCATTTGAAAAAACGCTTATCGGCCAAAGCGATGCCTTAAAAAGGATTTTCGGCATTATGGAAAAAGCTACTAAAACCAATATAAACGTATCTATTTCGGGCGAAACGGGCACCGGTAAAGAAGTTGTTGCCAAAGCTATTCATTATAATAACGAACGCAGGAAAAAACCATTTGTAGCGGTTAATATGGCCGCCATTCCTTCTGAATTGGTTGAGAGCGAGCTGTTCGGATTTGAGAAGGGGGCTTTTACAGGCGCTGTGGCACGCAAACCCGGGAAATTTGAAGAGGCTAACGGAGGGACGATATTCCTGGATGAAATTGCCGAATTAAATTTAAACCATCAAAGCAAACTATTACGGGTTTTACAGGAACGCGAAGTAGTACGAATTGGCGGTAACGAAAAGATAAACCTGGATATACGCCTGATTGTAGCAACCCACAAAAACCTGGCTGAAGAAGTAAAGAAAGGAAATTTTCGCGAGGACCTGTATTACCGGATAATGGGACTGCCTATTGAATTGCCGCCATTACGCGACCGGGGGAATGATGTATTGATCTTAGCCAAGTATTTCCTCGACGATTTTGCAAAGCAAAACAAGCTGGGCGCTATAACCATTGCTGAAGATGCCAAAGAAAAGCTATTACGCTACCAGTTCCCGGGCAATATCAGGGAGCTGAAAAGTATTATTGACCTTGCAGCTGTAATGTGTGATAATAACATTATTAAAGCAGGCGATATCACCTTTAACGCCATAAGGCGCGACGATTCATTTATAATGGAACAGCAAACTTTAAAACAACACACCTGTGATATTATAAAACATTACCTCAAAAAGAACAATAACGATGTTATAGCCACGGCCAAAATGCTCGACATCGGTAAAAGCACCATTTATAAGATGATGCAATTAGGCGAATTGAATTAAAAAACATCTCAAATTTCCGCAGAGCGGATATATTTCCATAAGCTGGAACGCAATACTTATTCGTCAATATATATCTTATTGATTTTCAACACGATATAATATATTTTTTATTTGGTACAGTTTTGATGCATTGTTTTGCCAAACGTGTTACATGTGCCTTCAAAAAATGGTTTATTGATTATTTTACAAAGTCATAAAAAATGATAATCCTATTTATAATTACAACCTTTATTAATGCAATAAAGGCAAAACGCGGAAAAGAAGCCAGGCTTGTTACGGTAAAATCGAATGAGGCCCACAGGTTTAACTTTTACCGTCGTGGTTGATCTTGAGCAAATAACTTACCAATAATGGCCGGCAACGAAGAACTATACGATCTTTCTCTATTAACGGCTATAAGCCGGGGGAATGAATTATTCTTAAAAAAAATGGTAGACATTTTTTGCGGCGATACGCCGGGAATGCTGCAAAATATGATGGATGCCTATTACGCCGGCGACCTGGCGAAAATGGGCGAAATTGCACACCGGATAAAACCAAGCATTGATAGCCTGAAGATCAGTTCATTAAAACAGACCATCCGCGAAATTGAAAAAATTGGATCGGGCGAAATGAGGGCGACAGGACTTGAGGATATATTAAATACAGCAACAAGTACTATAACCGAAGTAATTAGTTCACTAAGGGAACAATATCCTGCTTCAACAACTTGATAAAATGAGGGCGGCACAAAAATTATATAAAAATGGCTCGTATGATAACCAGCATGGCGATGAATTGACGGGGAACGGGGCTGTGCTGGTTTTAGCCTTCGGCGGTAAGGGTGTGCTGGAAACGGATAGCATTTATAGCCAGCTAAAAGCGGATCATCCCGGGGCCGAAATAGTAATATGTTCCACATCGGGAGAAATTTTTGACGATGCGGTTTATGATGATACAGCATCGGTAGTGATAATGGAGTTTGAAAAAACACAGCTTAGATCCGCAAAAATTAATATTAATAGCGCATTAAACAGTTTTGAGGCGGGCAAGGTGTTATTTGAGCGCCTAAACAGCAAAGGCCTGGCTTACGTGTTGCTGCTTTCAGATGGCGGCTCGGTAAACGGAAGCGAACTAGTGAGGGGTATTGAATGTGTTAACCAGGGCAAAGTACCGGTAACGGGCGGCATTGCCGGCGATGGTGATAAATTTAAATACACACTGGTGGGTTGTAATGAAGAGCCTGCGCGGGGAAATATAGCCGCCATTGGTTTTTATGGTGATAGCTTAAAAATAGGGCATGGTTCGTTAGGCGGCTGGGAAATATTCGGGCCCGAAAAAAGGGTGACCCGTTCGGTTTCGAACCGACTTTATGAGATCGATAACAAAAGTGCCTTGGAAGTATATAAACAATATTTAGGCAAATATGCCGATGAACTGCCGGGGTCGGCGCTGCTGTTCCCGTTATACATACGGGCCGACGGAAGTGAAAGTTCGGTAGTGCGTTCTATTTTATCGATAGATCATGACGCGCAGTGTATGGTGTTTGCGGGCGATATACCCCAGGGAGCACATATCCAGTTCATGAAAGCCAATTTTGATAAGTTAATTAATGCCGCTAAATGTGCCGCAGATAACACGCTTAACCGGATCCCGGGAAAAATTTCGGCTAAACCGAAGCTTGCATTATTGATAAGCTGCGTAGGCAGGAAACTGATATTAGGAAACCGGATCGACGAGGAAGTTGAAACAGTAAAAGAAGTATTTGGGAATGATACCTTGTTGTCCGGTTTTTATTCGTACGGCGAGATTTCGCCGATTAATTATAATACAAAGTGTAAATTGCACAATCAAACGATGACAATCACAACTTTTGATGAAGAACCAATAGCTGATGGCCTATCACAAATTACTGCAACGGCAACTTAATAAATATGCGGCGGACGGTAATATTACGCCTGAAAATTTTCAACGCCTGGTTGAAACGGTAAACGAATCCTACCTGGCTTTTGAAAAAGACAAAGAGTTGTCGGACCATGCCTTTACAGTTAGCCAGCAGGAATATGTGGAAATAAACAGCCTGCTGAGGGAAGAAGTTGTGTTAAGGCAGCTTTCTATACAAAAACTAAAATCTATTCTTGGGCATTTAGTATCAGAGAACAAAGAATCGTTTACCGAGAGAGACGATGACCTGCTCGAAATAGTCGACCAATTGAACGATGAGATAAACAGGCGAAAAGAAGTTGAAGAACAATTATTGCTGGCCAAAGAAGAAGCTGAAAAGGCAAATATTGCCAAATCAAATTTTTTGTCTGTAATCAGCCACGAAATACGTACACCGCTTAATGCGGTGATCGGAATGGGCCATCTGCTCCATAAAAACCAGCCCCGTCCCGACCAGGTTGAAAACCTGAACGCCTTAAGAATATCAGCCGACAATTTATTGGTGTTAATAAACGATATACTTGATTTTAACAAGATAGAGGCAGGCAAACTTGACCTTGAGGAAGCGCCTTTTAATGTTAAAAAATTGGTTAAAGATATCGTCCGGGCAAATACAAACGGGGCCAATGAGCGGGAAAACGGCATTTCATTATTGATAGACGATAAAATTCCCGATTACTTCCTGGGCGACTCCCTGCGGTTAGGGCAGGTATTAAACAACCTGGTATCAAACGCAGTAAAATTTACCCAAAAAGGGTTCATATCAGTGCGTGTTGACCTTGCCGAACTAAACGCCGGCACAGCAATTATCAAATTTTCAGTTATTGACACGGGTGTTGGCATATCATCTGAAAACCTGCGTGGCATTTTCCTGCCCTTTATGCAGGCTTCCTCATCCACTACCAGGAAATACGGTGGCACCGGGCTGGGCCTGGCCATTACCCGCAAAATTTTGCAATTATTAAACAGCGATATTGAGGTTGAAACAAAGGTTGGTAAAGGGTCGAATTTCTTTTTCAGTGTTGAGCTTAATATTGTAGCAGCCGACCCGGCAAATCCTTACCAATACGATATTATTGATTTTGACCTGAAACAGGCGCGTATATTGCTTGCTGAAGATACTATGTTTAACGTACTTTATGCCACCCAGTTGCTTGAAAGCTGGAATTCGCAGGTTAAAGTAGCCGAAAACGGCGCGCTTGCTGTTGAGATGATGAAAACCGGGCAATTTGATTTAGTGCTGATGGATTTACACATGCCCGTTATGGACGGCTACACCGCTACTGTTAAGATCAGGGAATTTAATGCCACCATCCCGATAATCGCCCTAACGGCATCTGCCACCATCGACGTGAGGGAAAGGGTAACCGAAGCCGGTATGCAGGACTATGTTACCAAACCACTTAACCCCGATGATTTTTACGTTAAGGTGAGAAGATATTTAAGCTGATAATAACGCTGCACCGCTTTCAATTCCGCTCTTCTTCAGGGAGCCAGTTCCATTTTTTTGATCACCCTGTACCAGCGATAGAAAATTGACATCATCCTTAGAAAGTTCATATAAGATGCCACGCCAATAACCTGCAGTAAAATAACCCAATACACATTCATAAGCATGGCTGCAAAAAACGAGATGAGGAGGACACTGATATGGATCTTCAGTATCTTATTTGTTGCCCTTGAATGCACCTGGTAATGTTTGGTAAGTAAGTGATGGAGATGTGTCCGGTCGGCATGGAATGGCGATTTTCCTTTTTTTATCCTGGTGTAAAATACCCGCACAGCATCTAAAACAGGTATCATACAGGTTCCGGTAACTAACGCTATAAACTCCGAGGTAAGCCTTGATCCATTATCACCCGCTTCGCGTATAAAATTGATACCCACTGCGGAGATAATCAATCCGAAAACCAGGGACCCGCTGTCGCCCATAAATACCCTTGCCGGCCGCCAGTTATATTTTAAGAACACTAACAATGTTGCGCATAGCGGCAAAAGTAAAAATAGCCATCCCCCTGCTGGCAGCATAGTGCTCATACACGCCAATACCGATATATTTATCAGCGCCATACTACCCGCGAGGCCATCAATACCGTCCATTAAGTTAAATGCGTTTGTTATGCCTGTAATTATTAGTATGGTTAAAGGGTATTGTATAAATACAGGGAGCTCGTGGACCCCAAAGAGCCCATGAAATGAAGTTACCCTTGCTCCATCCCAGGCGACAGCAAACGCGCATAGTATTTGAAGTAAGAGCCTTAGTTTTACCGAAAGGTTGCGCCTGTCATCAACAAGGCCGGTTACCATAATAACCAGTACCGCGGTAACCATTGTAACGTGAGCTACTATGAATGACTGCAATGGTTTCGAAAATATGGCAACTACGCAAATGCTTAGTACCACCACCAGGCCGCCAATGGCCGGCACAGGATGCCGGTGAAATTTTCGATGATCGGGTATATCAACCAGGCCAAGCCGGGGGCTAAGCCTGATCATAATCGGGAAAAGAATAATTGCAGAGGCCAGGCTAAGGCCTAAAGAAAAAATAAGTTGTAAAAGTGAACTGCTCATGGCTTAATAAGGTAATTATCGGTTTTCGTAAAAAAATGCGGGCGATTGAAAGTGTCCCAGTTCAAATTGTATCAATTTTTCGCCAGACAATTTTTTTGAAATTTTGGGTGTAAGTTTTCTCTTTTGCGGTGCCCGTAAGGCGCTTAAGATCATGTATTCATACTTATCGGCAATAAGTTTCCAGTTGTATCGCCTGTGGGCAATTTCGCTCATGGCCTGTGCAACTTTTTTCAAATCTCCTATCTTTTTGATGCTGATAAGCTCCAGCAATTCAGCTTCAGACCTAAAATACAAAGCCTTTCCTTCAGTTGTGGTCCTGTTATATGATACGCCGTAAACCATCATTGGCAGGCCAAGGTACATAGCTTCAACCAGCGACGGATTTGTGCCGCCCGCGCTGTGCCCGTGTACATATAAATAACAGTTACCACGCAATACATCGAGTTCGCGCTGGTTATAAATAGGATCGAGCAATATAATATTCGGAAACTGAGAAAATTGGTCGCGGATCTCTTTCCCATAATCACTGTTATTCCAATTACCAACCATAACCATATTATGTTTAGGCAACTTTGAAAACGCGCCCAATACCATAGCGATGTTATTTTCAGGTTCAATGCGGCATACTTTAAATGCGTAGGGGTTCTTTAGGAAAGGATATTTCTCTTTATCGGCGTGCGTGGGCGCTGCTTTTATGGTGTGGTCGGCGCCGTATTCAATAATATTGCTTAATGTTTTATACCTGATTGCGGTGTAATCCTGGATAGACTCGTTATCGGCAATATCGGCATGCGAAAATTTAACTGCCATCCATTCGGCGGCCCATAAATACAGGCGGGCCATTTTGCTCCATTTGTTGCGTTTCCACTCTATCCCGTCAATGGAGATCACTATTTTTTTGTTGGTGAAAAGCCGCACGAATGGCAGCATAAAACCGCCGCTTACGCCCAGTATCAGTAAAATATCGGCATAAAATATGGCGTGTAAAATGCTGAGGCAATCGTAGATAATGCTTTGGGCGCCGTTCGCATCGAGCGGCAAATAAATGAGCCGCGCACCTTTATAGCTTTTAAGCCTTTCGTTTTTCGCATATTTTTTCCCGGAACAATAAACGGAAATATCCCATTTTTCGGCTAAATTGTCAACCAGGTGATCGGCCAGTGTTTCAAACCCTCCGTAGTTTGCCGGAAGGCCTACGGTACCGATAATGGCTATTTTTTTATTCTTCATTATTATTTGTGTTTACTGTTATTTACCAACGTTGTGCCAAATACTTATATAATTGTTTTTCAATTAGTTACAACGAATAATATTTTTATGCATTCCATTTTATAGATTAAGCTTCCAATACAGCAACCTTGTCAAAAATCCTGTCAGCAACCCCAAATACGGTTTTAATTTTCTGACTGAATGCTATTTGTGAGAATTCCTGCGCCTTAAACCGGGCCGCCAAAGCCATCTTTTTATAATAAGCTTCGTCGGTATATAAATGAAGTATTGTGTGTTCGATCTTTTTAATATCGCGCGAATCAGCATATACGCCCTCAACGCCGTCTGTTACCAATTCGGTAACACCACCAACCGGCGGTACAATTACCGGCAGGCGGTAGTACATTGCTTCTAATATCGTCATGCCAAAGGTTTCTACCCATTGGTCGGTTAACGAAAGGTTAATCACTATATGGGCACCTTTATAAAATTTCGCTGTGTTGCTTTGCACAGGGTATATCATGCAGTTTGCGGGCGCATCGGTTTCTTCTTGGAATAAAATCACTTCGCGGTGAGGGGCATTTAATACCAACCTGAAGGTAATGTTTGGCAGTGCTTTAGCCAATTCAACAAATTGATAAATACCTTTGTAGGCCTTTAACGAGCAAAGCATCAGTACAGTAAAAGGGAAGTTTTTATGGGGCGATACCGCATTCATTGCTTCTTTAGTGAATGAATCGGGCAGCGCGTTGTATACCACGCGCGACTTTTGAGAAGGAAAAGCAAACTGGCTTTTGACAAACTCCGAAACAAATATGATTTCGTCCAAACATAGTGTAGCAATTTTAACCAGCAGTGACCTTAAGGCCCGGGGCTTAATGCTAACCTCATGTACGTGGTAAATTACCCTGCAACCCCTGCATAGTCCCGCCAACGCGGCGCCGAAGGGCAACAAAGTATTTATGTAAACTGTATCCTCCTTTTTAAGTGTAAAAAGCAGGGTCGAAAATAAAACTAACTGCGACCACGTGAACAAAAACAGGGTAGTGAATTTATTAGGGCTCCATTTGTAAAAAATATCATGATGGCTTACCCCTTCAATATTACTTAATATACCGCTGCCCGATGGGGTTGAGGTAAAAAGGTGAACTTCATAATCTAAGGTTAATATTTCGAGTGACTGGCGCAGCACCAGTGGGCTTCCGCTGAAATCATTTAATAAATGAACGGCTATTAATCTTTTATTTTTCATTGTTATAATTGATTTTGTTTAAGGGCAGTTTGGTAAACGTTTTTAAGCATTTCGCCACGTACATCCCACCTAAAAAGGTTGTTATACTGCAGTTCGGATAATTGCCTTTCCTTTAGCCTGGAGCCATTATTCCAGAATAGTTCGGATATTTTGCGGCCAAGCATGGTGGCTGTTAATTTATAAGTGCTGTACGGAACGGACATGGACGAGGCCGGGTGCAGCATATCGCCGGGACCGGAATTTTTTAAACAAACTACCGGTAATCCATAACTCATAGCTTCGGGCACTACCATGCCTGCACCTTCGTGCGATGGGAAAAGAAATACGGAGGCGGACCGGTAAATATCGCCAACTTCATCTTTTGCTATCCATTCAATAAATTCAACTGCGTTGCCAATACCTTCTTTTTCCACTATTTTTTTTAATAGAATTTCATCAGGGCCTGACCCAACCAGCGTAAGTTTAACCTTATGTTGAAAATCGGGCGATAAGGTGTTATAGAACAGGGAAAAGCTCCTGATGGTGAGGTCGAACCCTTTTAGCGGGACAAACCTGCCTACAGAAATTACCCTAAAAATACCGGTGGCTAACTGCTGTTTGGTTTCGTCTTTATCGGCAGCTACCGACGGGTGAATAATATAATTTTTTGTTAACCTAAGCTTTTTAGCTGCCTCGGTGTTCATACAGATGATAACGGCCGCTTTATGCTTGCAGATGGCTAAAAACGGATCGAAGTGCCAGGAAATATTTTTGATGAGCCATAACAACCTGTCCTTTAAATATGCCCGTTTGCCGTAAACCGGTAAAATGTATTCGCGCGGGACCTTGGCGTGATGGCCAACATGGCCCCATACCATGGGTTTGCCCAATATCCATAGGAACGATGGTGTCCAGTCGTTATGAAAATTTAGATTGTGGACTATATCCACATTGAGTTTTTTTTGTTTTAGCCACAGTGCCAGGGTAAGTTGCCATCCATAATAATATATCATGCTCAGCAACGGCCCTTTTTTCCACCGGCGTGCCCAATGTGGCCAATCGAAATACAGGAATGAAAGCTGTGAAAAAACTTCGCACATTTCGGGGTGTTCCTGTATGTACTTTTCAATTGCGGGGCGGTTGTTTTTCCGCGTTACAGCAATCACTGTTTGGTACCGGGCTGCCTGTAGCAGCATGTTCCATCCCATGGCATCTTCCGACCCTTTGTAGGGGTTTACGGCATAAGCGGTTATAAGTACCTTTTTCATGCCTGTAATAATTCGGATTCAAGCTTCATCAACTCGAATAATGTTATTTTACCGCGGCGCTTTAAAAATTGGGCAGGAACACCGGCAATTACGCTGTCGGGCGGGAATGATTTGTTGACAACCGCCCCGGCCGCTATTACACAGCCATCGCCTATCCTTACACCATCCAATATGGTAACCTTGCTACCTATCCAGCAATTTTTTCCAATACTGATCCCTTCGCGGCTTACGCCCTGGTTGCGGATCAGTTCCTGGGGGTTTTTAAAAAAATGGTTTTCGGGGTGGCAGCTAAAATACTGGCCTATGATGCAATCGTCGCCAATGCTTAAACCACCGGCCCCGCCGAGGTAAGCATACTCGCCAATGCCAACGTTGTTCCCAATGGCAATAAATTCGCCGATATGGTTTAACGAAGTTGCCACTATTACACGGCTAAATGCGCCTATGCCTACATTGTTGCCAATACGAATGCCCCGTTTACCGGCTCCGGCTATATAAACAAAATCGCCGGGTTTAAAATAGCTGCCCCAGGTTACCCGCGACAGGAAACTAAACCTGACACCCCGCCCTGCCATCATCCTTTTTGGATTCCGGAATCGGAATAACAATTTGGCGCCCCGTAAAAGTGCCACTAATTGGGCGAATGCAAAATGCAGGATCTCGGCGATGGTCAATGATTCATCGAACCTGAATAATGGATTGCGCAATCGTATCAACCTTTCAAAGAATGCTTTCATAGTTCAGGCTTTTAATGTGGCTAAAAATTAACCCAAGGGTGTCGGGCAATTGATTATTTTCGAGGGGTATATAACGCGCTTTTTCCGAGTTGTTTTTTAATTTATTAAACAGGGTAAGATATTTTTTGGTGAGGCAGCGGATAGTGGGGGCATCCAACTCCTGTTTCCGTTTAAGTAT
>Ga0206882_1155_pt1 | contig 10932 bp, 11 predicted proteins | sample Alteio_BWOrgCont_4_FD_152908 | JGI IMG/M metagenome (GOLD analysis project Ga0206882, IMG submission 152908) | Enriched cells from forest soil in Barre Woods Harvard Forest LTER site, Petersham, Massachusetts, United States -... | ecosystem: Environmental > Terrestrial > Soil > Temperate forest > O...
AATTGATGTTTGTCTGACAACCAAAATCTTTCCCTTAAGCATTTCCTCTCAATGAAAAGGTAGAAGAATTTAAAATTAAATTAAAAAATGCAATTGTTAAAAAATTAAATGAAGGAGATGAATATGATGATACGGTTTATCTCTCAACAGATTCTGGACCTGAGAAGTTGCTTGACACTGTTTTGATAGAAAGTGGCATTTCCTGGAAAATTTATGAGCTTTGTAAACTGTTTCCTCAAAAAACAGGGACAATAATTCAAGCTTGCGATGAGTCAAAAGAAATCAAAATCCGAATGAATTCTTAACTCGGCTTTGTACAGTTTTTATTTAGTTCGTCCAATTAGCTTTTGTTAATTGGACGAACTAGACCAGTTTTTACAACAGCTCGATGTGTTTAATAACATCGTTGCAGTCGTAAATGACCTTGATGGAATAAAACTCATTTTTACTCATGTAACCTTCCATTGGAGTCCCTACAACTTCCCAAAGGCCTGTCGTGCAAACATCCAAAGTCCCATGCATGACAGCCCTGGCTGTTGAGCCTTTTTCCTTTTTAACGGTATACACTTCTATTAAGTCGCCATCCATAGTGCGCTCAGCAGATACAGGCATCGCCCCTGCCGCTAAAACTTGACCGCGAGTATTACAATTTTGTATTGTCTCTATTGGCGTCCCTTCTTTTTTGGCAGCCATGACAACTGAACAAGATGAAAACATTCCGGCTATTAAACTTAATAAAACTAGTTTTTTCATAAAGCACCTCACTTTTTAGAATTATCAAAACAATGAAAGTGAGATTTTATCAGCGCAGAAATATTTGCATCAACAAAATAAAAAACTAGTAATGTTAACTAAAATTTCTATTCAGGGTCATCGCGCAAATGAGCCCCTATCCTTAAAGGAGAGAAGGACTAGTACATTGTCAAACATAAATTTGTGGGTAAAATCCCGTTCTTGAGTCGCCCTAACGGGCTCTGATTTTTGTTTTGCACACCCACAGCTCCTTGCGTCGCAGTGGGCTATTTAACAGACGCCCTAGACGGGCTTAGGGCTGTTCAAAACAATCGAGGAGTACGGTTTAAATCTTGAATCGAGTCTAATCTAAACTGTGGGCAGCCCTAAGCCCGTCTAGGGCGACTCAAAATCAGGACTGCAAAACAAAAAAGCTCAAGAAACTCATTTAAATATCAATTTACGTTTGACAGTGTTCTAGGGCATTGAAGATAAACATGAATTATTTTTTCCAATATTGATGTGCGGCCTTGGAAACCTTTTGGCATACTTTAGGAGCAACTTTTGAACCTATTTTTAACCCAAGGCCTGTAACTCCAATACTTCCAGATAGTGCTTGAATAAATATTCCCATTAATTTAAATCCTACTAAACTATCATTTCCTGATTTTTCTACTGTATAATCCATGTACGCGCCTAAAGCATATCCAGGGATAGAGAGGCTAATCATACCTGTTCCAACTTTACTGCAAATATTTGAAATTGTCATGACACATCCTTTTTCATTGTTTAATGTTACTTAAAATTGTACAAAGCCGAATTACTGAGAAATTGGTCGAAAACTTGTTTCCCTGTTAAACTTCGTATGCAAGCCCCGGTAGGACAGGTACGTAACACAGGACACCGCTTTTTAAAAGTACGCCCATAAGGGCACTCTCCTTGAAAAGACAAATGCTGAGTCCCTTTAGGTTTAAATTTAGATGACGAAGAAGCTCCAAAGACGCTGAACGTCGGCGTAGCCGTCGTTCCTGCCAAGTGAAGCGGCAAGGAATCCATGGCAATGATAAGATCCATGTTTCCCATCAAATTTTGCAGGAGCGGCAAAGGCAGTTTATCCACTACTATGCTGCACTCGGAAAACCGGCTGTGAAATTCTTGCGCCATTTGCTTCTCTTCAGCTGTTCCCCAGATAAATAGAAAACAGCAACCAAAATGCTCCTGCATATGCCGTAGAAATTCTGCAAATGCCTCCCTGGTAAGCTGCTTGTTAACCCAAGCCGACCCGGGACAAACCAGTATTTTAGGCCCTTTCTGAAGACGGTGATGGTCAAGAATCTGGCCAAGCAATGCTTGCTGCTGGGAATTGATTTTTAGGGCGATGCCTTGATCCTCTTCAAAAAAATGATCTCCAAAATAGCTTTGAACAAGATGCAGGTAATCATCCCGAATATTTAGCCCCTGTTGAGGATTAAAACGACGGTTAGTGAAAAAGCAATTGGGCCATTCATGCACTGTGCTCCAGCCAAAACCAACCTTAATTGGACTTCTAGCAAAAAAAGTCACCAAACTTGACTTCATATTTCCTTGGAAATCAAATACCGCATCATAGCGCGTCGTCTTAAGTTCTGTATGAAAAGCGCGTATCTCCTGGCGATGAGCGGAATCAAATAGCTTTCGGCGCCACCCTTTTGTATTAATAGTAAGGACACGATCTACAAAAGGATGCGCTTGCACAAGCTCGCTAAAAGGCTTTTCCACAACCCAATGGATAGAGGCGGCCGGAAGCTTTTTGCGCAAGCAGCTCAAAGCTGGAAAAGTATGGATGATATCCCCTAAAGCAGAAGTCTTAACGATCAACAGTTTCATGAAAATCCTTCAAAAATGCATCCGACTGCTAACTGGGCTTGTTCAAAATCAGCTGGAATCGGAGCCGCCACCCTCAATTCAATGCCGGTCTCCGGATGGGGAAACGCCACCTCTTTAGCATGCAATAGGATGCGCTTGGAACGATATGGGCAACGAAACTCCCGCCCATACTGGTAATCCCCAAGAATAGGATGGCCTATCCCACTTAAATGCACGCGAATCTGATGCGTACGGCCCGTCTCAGGAAAACATTGAAACAGGGAAGCTGCCTTCCCCTTCTTTAAACATTGCCAAACCGTTTTGGCATAAAGTCCCTTTTTTTCGGACACTTCTCCCCAAAGCGTTTGGCCTTCGTAACTATGCAATTTTCCCAAATAGTTTTCAATCACGCCCCCCTTTTTCTGAGGAACGCCATCGACTAGCGCATAGTATTCTTTTTTAACGCTCATTTTCTTGAAAAGGGCGATCATCGCTTGTTTGATAGCCGGCTTTTTGGCAAAGATCACGGCACCTGTTGTTTCCCTGTCTAAGCGGTGTACGAGCTCAAGTGTTGGGTGATATGAGCGTAGGAGTTTGGTGAAACTGTCATCAGAAGCAATACCGAAAGGCTTGTCATAAACTAACAGAGCCTCATTTTCATATAAGATGCGTTGAGCGTCAACTTTTAGCTCAACAGATGGAATCCCTTCAAGGTCCTCTATCCGAAATTCCACTACGTCCCCTGCCCCTAAAGGAGCTGACGCAAAACGCTCGGTGCGGCCATTTATCCGGCACAAGTTATTCTCTATGCCTTTTTTCAATTGGCGGGCAGAATAATTTTCCGCCAGCTTGTCTTTAAGAAAAACCAAGAGTTTAACACCTGATTCATTCGAAGCAACAGTCCATCTCTGCATTTTTCAAACAGCTGGGAATTGTTCAAGAAATCGCCAGTCATTTTCAGTAAAAAGCCGAATATCGTGGATGCCGTACTTAAGCATAATGAGTCGTTCCACACCCATCCCCCAAGCATAACCGCTATAAACCTCAGGATCAATGCCGCCATTCTTCAAGACTTCGGGATGCACCATCCCCGCGCCAGCGACTTCCAGCCATCCGGAATGCTTACAAAGCGAACAGCCTTGGCCGCTGCAATTCAAACACCGAATGTCAACTTCCATGCCGGGCTCAACAAAAGGAAAATAACTAGGACGAAAACGTGTTTCTATATCTTTTTGGAAAAGCGCCCCAAGGAATTCATGCATTGTCGATAAAAGATCCGCAAAAGTCACTCCCTGATTAATATAAAGAGTTTCGACCTGATGAAAAAAAACATGGGACCGCGCAGATATCGTTTCATTGCGATAGGCCTTGCCGGGAGCAATAATACGGATCGGCGGCTTACACTGTTCCATAATTCTGGCTTGAATGTTGCTGGTATGTGTCCTAAGCAACACATTTGGAGCGATATAAAATGTATCCTGCATATCTCGGGCAGGATGATCAGGCGGAAAATTCAGGGCTTCAAAATTATAGTAGTCCGTCTCGATATCCGGGCCATATTGCACTGAAAAGCCCATGCCGACTAATATGTCGATCATCTTATCGAGTTCTTGGGTAACGATATGCTTGCGGCCTAGATGCCTGCGTCTTCCGGGAAGCGTCACATCGATTTTTTCCTGATCCAGCTGTTTCGTCTCTTCATGCTCGATCAGCGCCTGACGTTTTTCTTCAAGGCTTGCGGTCAGCTCTTCTTTTAAATCATTGATGTGCTTGCCGAATTCGGGGCGTTGTTCTGGCAAGACCGTTTTAAGTGCCTGCATTAAGCTTTGCACCGGTCCCTTTTTGCCCAGATACTTGACTTTCAAGGCCTCCAAATCGGCTGATAAAGCTGCCGTTTCGAGATCCTGTAAAAAATCTTGGCGTATTGATTGAATTTCCGTTAACACAAACTCTCCTGAGATATTGAGATTGCGAAACTCAGTTACATGAAAAGAAATGCGCCCTTCGCTCAATGAGGAAGGGCGGCTTTATTTTTTAAGCCAGAGCGGCTTTTACGTGCCCGACAACAGCTGCGAAGCTGTTGGGATCGCGAACAGCCATATCGGCTAGTATTTTTCTATCTAGTTCACATCGTGCTTTTTTAAGTCCATGAATAAACTTGCTATAAGATATTCCATGGATTTTGGCAGCAGCGCTAATGCGCATGATCCACAAACTGCGAAACTCTCGTTTTTTTTGTTTGCGATGGCGGTAATTGTAGGCTAGCGCGCGCATGACCGCATCGCTAGTTAAACGCAAATGATTTTTGCGATCGCCTACAAAGCCTTTTGCCAACTTGTGCAGTCGTTTTTTACGGCGATGTGAAGCAACAGCATTGGTTACTCTAACCATAGCTTAATCTCCACTAACTTTTTTTCATAATGTTTATACACACATCAAGCGCTTATACGTCTTTAGTTGTCCATCGTCCACAAGAGCAGACTTAGACAGTTGACGTTTCCGCTTGGGGGATTTCTTGGTCAAAATATGCCGCTTGCCAGGACGCCCTCTTTTGAGTTTTCCTGTCGCGGTCAATTTAAATCGGGCCGCAACGGCCTTTTTGGTTTTCATTTTAGGCACTGCATATCTCCTGACTAAATGCCATTTTGGTTTCTAATTCACCTGGCCATTTGTGCTAGCTTCAGTCGATCTTTCCGCTTCAGAAGACTCGCCAGCACCAGCCTTGGTTGTCTCTTTCTTTTTCTTGGCTCCGGGTGCCAAGACTACTGTTAAGACACGTCCAAACATTTTCAGAGGCGCTTCAGCGGCGGCGATATCTTCGAGATCGTCGCATAATTTGCGCATGAGCTTTTCTCCGATATCGGCATGCGCCATTTCCCGGCCTCGGAAAGTACAAGTCACTTTGACTTTATTTCCCTTCGAAATAAATTCTCGTGCATGCCTTAGTTTTGTTTGTAAGTCATGAGCGTTAATATTAGGTTTAAGCTTAACTTCCTTAACCTTAATCTGGTGCTGCGATTTCTTGCTTTCTTTCTCACGCTTGGTCTGATCATAGCGGAACTTGCCATAGTTAATGATCTTACAGACCGGCGGATTAGACCCTGGAACAATTTCCACAAGATCCAAACCAGCAGCTTCAGCCATTGCCAAAGCTTCATGCAAAGGAATAACGCCTATTTGTTCACCTGTTTGGCTGATGACACGCACTTTAGGCGCGCGTATTTCTCTATTGACTTTCAAACCGACTTTTAACTCCTATTTAAGAGCTTTGACCACTGTTTCGCCAGAGAGGCAACGCCACTGCGCTTGCCGAATTTTCTGGCCTTTCAGCTGAACAAAGCTTATTTAGGTTCCCGAGATTTTCTTGGGAGTGATTTATCAACCTCTTCTTGACTTAATCGCTCGAGAAAGGCTTCTAATTTCACCCCAGATTTCATTTCTTCATGATTACAGGAACGTACACTTATTAAACCACTGTTTTCTTCTTTGTCCCCTAGCACGATGGCATAAGGAACTCTTTCGCGTTCTGCCGAGTGTATTTTACCGCCCAATCTCTCACGGGAGTGATCAAGGCTTGTCCGGAACCCCATCTCTTCAATTCTAGAATGGACTTCCGCCGCATACTTCATATGCTTCTCGGCAATTGGGATGACCCTGACTTGTTCCGGTGCCAGCCAAACGGGGAATAACCCACCGTAATGTTCAATTAAGACTGCAACAAAACGCTCAAGGGACCCAAACATTGCCCTAGTTATCATCACTGGCATATGCATTTCATCATCCGGCCCTTGGTATCGCAATCCAAAGCGTTCGGAATAATTAAAATCTATCGATATCGAGGGGCCTTTCCAGGAGCGCCCCAGGGAATCGGTCAAATACGCCTCTAAGCGCGGTCCGCTAAATGACTTCCCCATCTTATCGATTTCGTATTTAAAACCGCAAGCTTCAACGGCCTTCACTATCCAATCGATGCTTTTGATCCAGCCATCTATGGTACCCGCAAATTTCTGTCCCCGGTCAACCAAATACCAATGGTACCCAAATCCAAATATCTTAATGGTTTTATCAATGAATTGCAAGGAAGAAATTAACTCAGACTGAACTTGATTGGGAGCACAGAAGACATTGCCTGCGTCAGCACAATAAGAACGCGCCCGCATCATCCCCCACAACTGGCTTTCTTTGCCTTGGTTGTAAAGCTGGGTGCATTCGGCATAGCGAATGGGCAGCTCTCGATATGAGTGCAATTTCAAACGAAAAGCCCATGCATGCAAAGGGATCTGGCTAGGCGAAGCTGCATAATCATAGCCATCTAAAACAAAAGAGGGAAAGACGCCTGAAGCTAAATCCGGCGAGTCATAAATGCCCGACTTTTTCAAAAATCCAGCCTTGACCACTTGGGGGGTTGCCAACTGCTCGAAGCGTTGTCGGCGATGCTCTTGGCGCCACCAATCCAGTAATATTTCCCGCAGTCTAGCCCCTTTGGGGTGCCAAAGCCAGCTCCCAACGCCGATTTCTTCGTGAGCGCTGAAAAGGTTCATCTCTTTGCCGATTACACGATGGTCGCGCTTTTTAGCGGCTTCATTCATTTTCAAGAATTTTTTCAAATCCTCGGAAGTTGGAAATGCTGTGCCCTGAATCCGCGTAACCTTCAATTCGCCTACTTGAGCAAAAGAAATCGTGTGAAAAGTGACTTTTAGAAGCTTAAAAGCCGTAACCCCTTTAGCCTGATTGAGATATGGAGGAGAGCAAAGATCGTAAAAATCGCCTATCTTAACTAGTTGTATGATATTTTCGGGTTGTTCGCTTATTTGATAGGCACGAAGGGTTTGGCCGTGATGCTGAAAAAAATTGGCTGCATTTTCGCGCATCATTTCAAAAGGCTGTATGGGAATATTTTCTTTGATAAAGAACCGCATCCGTTCTTCAAGGAGAAGGAGAGCTTGTTCATCCAAAGGCTGTTCTACGGAAAAATCGTAATAAAACCCAAAATCTGTGCAATGCCCTCCCAAAAGCTGAGTATTGGGAAATAAATCGCAAACTGTAATAGCTAAATATTCAGCCGCTGTTTGACGCAAATCTTGTAAAAACTGGGGCATGTACACACATAAGCAAGGAATGTATGGGATATAGCTGACTCGAACAGCTGACCTCCACGATGTCAACGTGGCGCTCTAACCAACTGAGCTAATACCCCATTGTTGAAGTTTTTAATGTTACCCTTGAGAGGGAATTTTATTCAAGAGAAAAAGAATGGTGTTTGATAAAAGTAAGGATAGCCTCCCTATTTTTTTGTGAAAGCCCTTTGAGTTGCTCTAAATCTTCAGGCTTGGCTTGCAAAAGCTTTTTCAAGCTGCCGAAATGACGCAGAAGCGAAAGCCGCTTCGCCGGCCCTATACCCGGAACGTCATCAATACTGCTTCTTAAAGTCTTTTTAGAACGTCTCTTCCGATGAAAAGTAATCGCCGAACGATGGGCCTCATCCCGTATTTGCTGCAACAAGAAAAGAATTGGAGAGGTGCGCTTTAACAAAATTGGATCCTTGATATTTGGCAAAAAGATCTGCTCGGAACTCAAGCCTTTGTCATGGCGGCTTTGTTCTTTAGCAACGCCAATGACATCGATGGAAATGATATTCAACTCAGCCATCACCTTCAAAGCTACATTAAGATGTCCTTTGCCTCCATCTACAATGAGCAGATCCGGCAAATTATTTTCTTCCTTGCCGCGCTTGCAGCGGCGCATCAGGACTTCGCGCATAGTCAAATAATCATCCGGAGATTCTGTTGTTTTGATTTTATATTTGCGATAGCGGCTGCCATCTTTTTGTCCATCTGTAAAGGACACGATGGAAGCAACCGGATTGGTGCCGGCCAAATTGGAGTTGTCCAAACACTCGATATACCGCGGATAATGGCTCAAATGCAAACGCTCCTGCATCTCCAACAAGGTTTTTTCACGAATAGCTTGGGTGTCTTTTTCTCTTTTAAAGGCGGCTTCCGCGTTAAGATATGCCATTTCAACTAAGGATTTCTTTTCGCCTCGCTGTGGAGAAAAAATATAAACTTTACGGGGTTGATTCGCCGATAGAATATCAGCTATTACCTCTGCATCGCTAAGAGGGATTGGCAAGAGTATTTCTGCCGGAAATGGCTGTCCGGCTTTTTCATAATGCTGTAATAGGAAAGACTCTAAAATTTCCTGGTCATCTTGAGCGATCTTAGTAAAATTAAAGTTCCGGCTTCCAACCAATTTGCCTCCGCGGAAGATCATTTGGCTTAAAATCACCTCTTCTGCCTGCCTGAAAATAGCTAAAGCATCGCTATCCACCCCTAAAGGTTTATCAACATTTTGTGTTTCAATCGTTTTCTCTATCTGCCGTATGGTCTTAAGAAGCATGCCTGCTTTCTCAAATTCGAGGGCATCGGCATAGCTATCCATTTCTTGGTACAAATCTTTCAAGACTTCTTTATCTTGCCCTCTTAAGAATTTAATCGTGCGCTCGACATGGTGGTCGTACTCTTCTTTTGTGCATTTATTGACACAAGGGGCAATACATCGCTTCATGTCGTATAAAATGCAGGGGCGCGTACGCCTGGCTAATTCTTGATCTGAACACTGACGCAAAGGAAACAAACGATGGAGCAAATCCATCGTTTGCCGCGCTGCACCGGCACCTGTATAGGGACCAAAATAAAGGCCATCCGGCTTGGGCTTTCCTTTGTAGCGGACAAGTTGAATGCTGGGCCAGCGTTGTTTATTCGTGATCTTCAATGCGATGTAACTTTTGTCATCCTTGAGAAGAACGTTATAGGGTGGCTGATGTTGCTTAATGAGAGTGTTTTCAAGGAGCAAGGCTTCTTTCTCAGAGGTGACGACGATTGCATCGATTTCCTCAACCTTAGAGACCAAAAACGGAATCATAAAGCGTCCGTCGCCTCCAGGCACAAAATATTGCCTTAAACGCTGACGTACATTATTCGCTTTCCCTATATAGAGCACATCCCCGCCTCGTTTCTTCATGAGATAAACGCCTGGCTGGACGGGGAAATTATCTAATTTTTTTGGATCGAACATAATGAAATTATATTGAAAGAGGGAATTGCGTTCCCTCCGAAATTAATCTATTTCCAAAATCCTCTTAACAATGGCAGCATAAGGATAATGGGCAGTAATGTTTTGGTTGGTGTTGCAGGTGAGGGTGATTTCGAGGGTCCATATTTGTCAATACCGGTTTGCACCAAATTTTTGACAAAATCAAACACCTGTGATACCCACGAGACCATGGTTTTAAAAGCATCGGGGAAATAAAGCCATATAATGTAAAAAAGAACACCAAAAAATATGAAGTTAAAAATAAATTTCATAGATCCTCCTTTCTTATGGTGTACTACTCACATTATAACAAATGAAAGAAATTTAAAAATAGAATCCATTCTGATCCGATCCGATCCTGGCAAGATAGGCAGAATACCATCCCGCAATTAAATAAACAGGATAGGCAGGACACCATTCCCCCATTTATAAACAGGATATACAGGATAAACATGATAATCGATCATTTTAAAGCTAGCTTAACATGCTTATCCTGCCGCTCGCGATCCTGCCTATCCTGTCTACTTACGGAGATACAACTTCTAATTTCTCAGATTTCTGATTTGTCTTCTCTAGCATAGCAAGCTGACCGCAAGCCGCAGCGATGTCGTCCCCTTTCGTATAGCGGCACGTATTGACAATTTTTGAACCGAAAAGGACACTCCTAAATTGTTTAACAGCTTTTTTCTCCGGCCGCTTTAATTTCAGCCCTTGGACCGGATTATAGGGGATCAAATTTACCGTACATTGCTTGCCTTTTAACAAATGAGCTAACTCATGGGCATGATCCGGATGGTCGTTAATTCCTGAAATCAACGTATACTCGTAAGTAATGTCGCGCTTAGTCTTTTGTGTATACTCATCCATCGCCTCCATAATAGTTTCTAAAGGATATTTCCGTGCATAAGGAATAATTTTCTGACGAATATGTTGATTGGGGGCATGCAAGGAAAGCACCAGGTTAACTTTCAAATCCTCTTCCGTAAAGCGCTTAATTCCCTCTACTACGCCAACCGTAGAAACAGTAATCCGCCTTAAGGAAATGTTTAAAGTGTTGGGATCGCTCAACAACCGTATCGACTTGATTACAGAGTCGTAGTTCTTAAAAGGCTCCCCCATTCCCATATAAACAACATGGGATACGCGCTCACCTTTAAGCGCCAACCACTGCTGAATTTGCAAAACCTGTTCCACAATTTCAGCTGGATGCAAATTACGAAAAAAGCCTTGCTTGCCCGATGCGCAAAAAGCACATTTGGC
>Ga0206882_1156_pt1 | contig 10873 bp, 9 predicted proteins | sample Alteio_BWOrgCont_4_FD_152908 | JGI IMG/M metagenome (GOLD analysis project Ga0206882, IMG submission 152908) | Enriched cells from forest soil in Barre Woods Harvard Forest LTER site, Petersham, Massachusetts, United States -... | ecosystem: Environmental > Terrestrial > Soil > Temperate forest > O...
TACGGTCGTTAATATTAGTAGCCAGGCCAAACGCGGTTAAAAGCTTTCCTATCCGGTCGCTCAAAACCGGCTCCTCCATGCCATATAGTTTGCCGATAAAGTCAAGATATTCTAAAGGTGTAAGGACATCATATAGTTCGGCATTTTCAGGGACGTAGCCTATCAATTTTTTTATTTCGAGGGGATTGTCAGCCAGGTTCATGCCATCAACAATAACTTCGCCTGTAAAATCAGGGATCAGGCCGGTTAAAATTTTAACGGTTGTTGATTTACCCGCGCCGTTTGGCCCTATGTAGCCGATAACTTGTCCAGGGAAAATATCGATAGAAAGGCTTTTTAATACCTGTTTAGCTTCATAAAACTTTGACAGGTTACGGATTTGGATAATGGGGGTTTCGCTCATAGGTGCTTTTTAAAAACGTGTTAAAATACAAATTTTCTATTAACTGGGCATAACTTTATGAACGGTCAGACTTTCGAAGTTTTCAAAACTTCGGAAGTCTATTGCCATTTGTGTATAACTAATCTAATGTTAAAACATTAAAATAATATGAATGTCACATTGTCATATGTACACTTGTGGCAAGCAATTTGAATAGTATATATTTGTACGAATATTAAAAAATAAAAATCATGGCTTTAGAAATAACTGATGCAAACTTTGAAGAATTGGTACTTAAATCAGACAAACCGGTATTGGTTGACTTTTGGGCAGAATGGTGTGGCCCTTGTCGGATGGTTGGTCCGGTAGTAGAAGAAATTGCTAAGGAATATGAAGGCAAAGCTGTTGTAGGCAAAGTAAATGTTGATAACAATCCCGGTATATCTATGAAGTTTGGTATCCGCAATATACCTGCTTTATTGTTCTTTAAGAACGGGGAAATTGTTGACAAACAAATAGGCGCCGTGCCTAAATCTGTATTAGCAGATAAATTGATCAAACAATTAGCATAACCCCATAAACAAAGTATTAAAAGCGTTCCGGTAAGCCGGGGCGCTTTTTTTTTGCGCTTGGCTCTGTGGCTAATTTTACCACAGAGGGCACTAAGGGAAATACACAGAGCGACACAAAGCTAAGCTTGCTGTACCATCGCCAGCATTTCATTATCTGAAACATAATCCTCCAGGCAAATGGTTTGCTTTTTTATGCCGGGCATATCCATAAATCCTTCAAAAAGTACAGGTACCTGGTCTAAGTTTTCCCGCCAGTTATTTAGGGTAGCATACAGGTATTTTCCTTTAGGGATGGCATAGGTGGGCATACCGATTTGTTCTGCTTCGCCTTTAAAATTCTCTTTTACACAAGCGCGGTAAACCATTTTATCACCAACACATTCGCTAATACCATATACATGCCGGTCTTTAAGTCCGCCTGGGATTTCTTCCAATTTTTTAAAACTATCAGTGATGCCTTGCGGAAATGTTTCTGCCTGCACATACATTACAAGTATATCTTCTGCCAGTTCCTTTTCTTTTACTTCCATAATATTAAATGTGTAAATGAGTTATAGGTTATTAGAATCAAGAGACAAGAATCAAGAACCAAGAAAAAGGCCAATAACAATCTTGTCTCTTGACTCTACTCCCAAATATATATTTTGTTTTATTTGGCTGCAAATATGGATTGTTATACATTAGTGATATGGTTAAATTAAATGATGATCAGCACATACGGCAATTAGCCAACCTGGAGTTATTAGCAAGGCAGGTAGTTGAAGGTTTTATTACCGGCTTGCACCAAAGCCCGTTTCATGGATTTTCGTCCGAGTTTACCGAGCATAGGCTATACAATAACGGAGAATCGATAAAAAATATCGACTGGAAGTTGCTGGCACGTACTGAAAAATTGTTTGTTAAGCAATTTGAAGAAGAAACAAACTTGCGCTGCCAGTTGGTGCTGGATACTTCATCATCCATGAATTTTCCTAATAAAGGGATAAATAAGCTGCAATATTCAATATATGCCATCGCGTCATTAATGTACCTGTTTAAAAAGCAGCGCGACGCGTTTGGATTAACCCTTTTTTCGGATAAGATAGACTGGATAAGTGGTGTGAAATCAACCACAAGCCACCTGTTTCATTTATATGCCGAGTTAGAGAAAGTATATCAAAATCCAAAAGAAAACACAGTCACCAATATTACCGAGGTATTACATCATGTTGCCCAGGAAGTTCACCAACGCTCAATGATCATTATTTTTAGCGATATGCTGGAGAATAATATGAACCCTGAGAAATTAACCGCTTTATTTGCAGCCATTCAGCATTTGAAATATAACAAGCATGAGGTAATTATTTTTAATGTGAACGATAAACACAAAGAGTTCGACCTGGGCTTTGATAACCGCCCCCACCATTTTATTGATATGGAAAGCGGCGATGAGGTAAAGGTTCACCCCGGTAAAATACGTGAATCATACCGCACCTCATTAGCTCAATACCGCCATGAACTGGAGCTAAAATGCGCCCAATATCGCATAGATATTATTGATGCCCCTATACAGGAAGGCTATAACAACCTGCTGAAATCGTATTTAATCAAAAGGAATAAGATGATTTAGGGTAGTTGTAAATGTTGTAGTGGTTGTAAATGTTAAATATGTTAAAACAAATAAGCAACCACTTTAACTTCTACAACACTTACAACCTCTACAACTAACTGCAACCAAAATTAAATTACCCAAATCAATTATCTCAACTTACTGTTACTAAATAAACGTATCCATTAATATGAGACTTTCTGTTGAGCGAAAACCCATAAGAGTAAATCCCGATCCCAAACGTGTAATAGCCAGGTTCTTTTTTAATGGGAATGACCGTGCAAAAGAGGTTATCCAACGGGTAATGGGTATAAGCGAGGAAGATGCCTTTAGTATTATTTCGCCCTTATTGCAGGAATACTCTAAGCGCCATCGAAATATAACCCGTGTTTTAAACCGCCATTGCAGTAAACTAAAGCCGCTTTTTGCAGAACTGGATATTGATTTTGATACACTTACTGTTTACCGAAAGCTGCTTGTCGGCTCTTATTTTACGCACGAGTATTCTATTGAATCGGCCGCTTTTTTCAACCCGTCTATTGTACAGGATCCTGATCAAACCGAATTACAGGAAGGCGACCGGCGGATGATCATGAGCTTTAGGGCTGTAGGCGAGGGGCATATTTCGTCTATAACTTTCAGAAGAGTTTTGTTTGATAAATATGGTAATATTACCGTATTGCCTGCCGGAAATTATATTGATGAGGCCGAAATTGTGCGCAACGCGGTATACAATAAGAAGCTTTTTTTTGATAAAGCTGCCATCACCCAGATAAATATTGCTGTACTGGAGGAACTGGAGTCAAAACTCGACCACCATTTTGAGTACTCCAACCTGCGCCGCATCATTCTTGACTCGCAAAAAGGACAGGAAAGCGATATGAAAAAACTGGAGTATGATAAAGTGTTATGGCTGGCCGATTCTTACTATGAAATTGTTTTTTCGCTGGATACCGATATATCCGACAGGGTAATTTTCCCGATATCCGAATATGAACGCAAGGGTATTGAGGATGCCCGTTTTGTTGAATTTAAAGCGGATGATGGCACTAGTATTTACTACGCCACCTATACTGCTTATGATGGCGCGTTGATAATGCCCAAGCTGTTGCAAACCAACGATTTTTATAATTTTAAGATCATGCCGCTATACGGCGCCGGTGCGCAAAACAAAAATCTTGCGCTTTTTCCCCGTAAAATAAACGGTAAATATGTAATGATATCGCGTATTGATGGCTGCAATAATTACATCATGTACTCGGATAAAATTAACATTTGGGAGAAACCTATTTTGCTGCAACAACCCAAGTTTACCTGGGAATTTATACAGATAGGCAACTGTGGTTCGCCAATTGAAACAGAGCTGGGCTGGATAGTGATTACCCACGGTGTTGGCCCGATGCGCCGTTATGTACTGGGCGCAAGCCTGCTTAAACTGGATGACCCGGCGGTTGAGATTGGCCGCTTAAGCGAGCCATTGCTTATCCCCAACAGCGAAGAGCGTGAGGGCTATGTGCCCAATGTTATTTATTCATGCGGCTCTATTGTAAATAATGGTAAGCTGATCATTCCTTATGGACTTTCAGACTATTCCACCTCATTTGCAGAAATAGATATGAATGATTTAATCAATAAGCTGATAGAAGAAGGAAAAGAGCAAAAAGCGGCCGAAAAGAAGCACGCCACAGTTAAGGCAGAAGTAGTTTCAAAGTAAGTTAATTTCGCGCGTAACGACGAATAACCATTTACTTGACCTGTATTAAAAAATATACATCAGTATATCCCTTTATGCGTTTTCGGATGATTGTAATATCAAATTAATTGCTTCCTGGTAATTACAGGCTATATTTTAAGTTATTTGATACTTTGGCATAAGCATTGTAATTGATAGTTAACCCCTACTAAGTTAATATTGTGGTTATTACAAGGTATATTATATGAAAGGAAAATTACAAAAATGGATCACTTTAGAGAAATAAAAAATAACCTGACCTGGCATAACGAAGGCAAATTTGAGGTTGAATTAGTTAACGGAATAATTAAGAAACTTAACTTTTGTGAACCTGGCAAAGGCCCTCAGGACCTGGGAAAAAGCCTTACGTCGACAAATTATAAATACCTGCAGTCGGTTTATAATTGCCTGGGCGATCTGTTTGAGTTTATTGAAGAAGAAAATAAACGGTTGGGTTATAAATATGCCCGTGAGGTTGAAATTGCAAGATACCAGCCGGATGGGTTAACAGAAGATATTTACACCATGTCGTCCGAAACTAAATTGAGGCCATTGATCAATTATGACCATCAGCAGCAGATGGATTCATTAACAGAACACAATGAACAGCAACATAACCAGGATGATGACCGGCAAGATATCGAATTAAGCGCCTGATGCCAGTATTTGGTAGTAAAGCCCTAAATAATCATCCACCATCTTATCGCACGAAAATTGCGAGGTTGCCCAGGTACAGCATTTTTCGCGGCTGATATTTTTAACCTGGTCAACGGCTTCAGCAGCTTCATCAACGGTATTTACTAAAAACCCCGTTTCTTCGTGCTTAATTAATTCGGGCATGGAGCCGCGGTTAAAGGCAATAACAGGCGTACCGCAAAGCATCGCTTCGGCAACGCTTAAGCCAAAAGGTTCATTAAAGGTTATGGGATGGAGCAGGGCAAGGGCATTACCTAACAAAATATTTCGCTTTTCGGGGCCGGCGCTGCCAATATATTCAATTTGATCGCTTAGCTGCGGTTCAATTTTCTCTTTAAAGTAATTTTCATCCTGTATAATCCCTGCTATTAATAACTTCCGCTTACTTTTTCTGGCGATCTCAATAGCTTCTGCTGTGCCTTTATCAGGATGAATGCGGCCAAAATATAGCAGGTAATCATCCGGCAGTGGATTAAACGTAAAATTCTTTGTATCCAAACCATTATAAATAGTAGCGAGGTAATTCAACTCAGGACTTCTGTCTGAATTGCTGATGGATACATAATGTCCTGTAGAATTATACTTCTTGTAAACAGGTATGATTTTCGGCGATGAAAAACCATGTATCGTGGTTATTACAGGGGTTTTTATCAACCCGGAATAAGTTAGTGGCAAAAAATCAAAGTTATTGTGGATCAAATCAAAATCGTCTGCTTTTTCTATAAGTTTGCTGATGTGCAAACACTCTAATACCTTAGCATCCTGTGTGCGGTCTTCCTCATAACCTTGTGCGCAAACAGATTCAAGTTTACCCGCGGTTATGGAGTCGCCGGTAGCAAAAAGCGTTACATCGATACCCCGTTTAATTAAGCCTTCGGCTATATTTGATGCAACCTGTTCCCACGGCCCATAATGCCGGGGCGGTGTACGCCAGGCAACAGGCGATAATACCGCTACCCTCATCTGGCCGATTCGAGTAGTTTAGTACTCACTTTATTATACTCGTATTCCAGTTCAAACGCTTTTAGTACGGTTAAGTGTGATATTAAATAGGCTAACGTACTTTCTGCTCCCTGGTTACGGTTTATACCTGTTGGCAGTAATCCGTCGCAGCAGCCTTTTGTTTCATGGTCATATAAGGGTGCGCGCAAGGTATTTTCGCCCAAAAACCAGCGATAGCATAAAAACATCTTCTCAATATATTCCGGCCTGCGGAACGTTTGATAAGCCTGGAAATGCATCATTACCATAGCCATCGTTTCAATCGCCTGCTGGTCAAAAGTTGGGAATACACCACCGCGATAATGCCAGCCGTCATTACCAACCGGGCTTAAATAGCCATTGGCCAAAGTCAGCTTATCTAAAAAGGCCATCGTTTTTAAAGCTATTTTTTTAACCTTATCGTTCCCGGTTATTTCGCACGAGTGTAATAAAGCCAGCGGAAGTATGGCATTATCATAGGTCATTTTTTCTTCAAACCATTCCCAGTCTTCAGCATGGTTATTTTCATAAGCATCTGCCAGTAATTGGGTAAGCCGGGCCATTTCATTAACCATGCCCTCATCGGTAGGATATACGCTTAGATATAAGCAAATACCAATAACAGTATTTGCCATGCCACGTAAATGATGCAAGGCTTTAAAATGCGGGAACGATTTATGAAATATCTCGGTTGCAAACTCCCGGTACGAGTTACTTGAAGCGCAGCCTATTAAATAGCCCAATGCCCAGATGGTTCGTCCAAATGAATCTTCCGAACCTACCTCATCCAGGTATTGTCGGTTAAAACTTAAAAAATTGCGGAAGTTACCATCCTCTGTTTGCATATAGTGGATATAACTTAGATATACCGGCAAAAGTTCAAACGCATCTTTACTATTATTACGCTCGTAAGCCATTAAAGCCATAATTAAAGCCCGTGCATTATCATCAAGGCAATAACCCTCCTTTAAGTTAGGTATACCATATTTTGCATGTTGAACTATGCCGGTATCATCAGTTAAGCGCAATACATGCGTTAAGCTGAATTTGGGCATGATCTCTGGGTCAACAATGCTGTTTTTTAATATCTTGTCCCTAAAGTCATGATCAAAACAGGCCTCCTGTGCAACCTTTATATATTCAGCACCTATTACCGGCCAGCGCAGGTGCAGGCCATATTCGTAGGCGTTTTCTTTTAATTCGTCCAATAATTCATCATCATCTAATAATTCAATAACGCTATCTGCAAGTTCTTCGGAATTTTTAAAATCAAACAACTTGCCGCGGTTATGCGCTAACAATTCTGTGGCATGCCAGTAAGGCGTTGAAACCACAGCCGCCCCCGCGCCAACCGCGTAGGATAGTGTGCCGCTGGTGATCTGCGCCTCGTTCAGATAAGGCGTAACATAAATTTCGCAAGCGGTTAGGTATTGTATCAATTCTTCTTCGGCTACAAACTTATTAATGAAGCTTAAGTTTTGCGACACCCCCAATTGCGCGGCCAATGTTTTTAGATGGTCGCGGTATTCCTCTCCCGAATTTTTTATAACGCCCGGGTGTGTATTGCCTAACACTACATACATTACATCCGGGTGCTTTTCTGCAATTTTTGGTAATGCCCTTACAACAGTTTCCAGCCCTTTGTTGCGGCTTATCAGCCCAAACGTTAAAAGTACACGATGGTTTTTGAAAGAGGTTAAGCCGTTTACAGGGTTCACAGCGGGCGCTTCCAGGTCGGGAACGCCATGCTCTATGATCTGTATCTTTTCGACAGGAATATCATAACTATTGGTTAAAAACTCCACCGCACGCTGGCTCATTACAATTATTTTTGCAGACTGCTCCGCAATTTCCCTTATAATTATCCGCTGTACATAGCTTGGCTCCTTTAATACGGTGTGCAGGATGGAAATCAGCGGTTTCTCCAGCCGGTTAATAAAGGGGAGTATATATATGCCGCTTTCGCCGCCGTATATGCCAAATTCATGTTCTAATATGCAAACATCAGCACTACTGGTGTTTATGTAATTAGCGGCGCGTATATAATCTTTTTGATGGTTTTGGCGGATAATGTATTTAACTTCTTCCGGGTATTCATATTCATTTATATTTTCAGAGTCAGTCATCGCTACCACAAAATCACCTTTTAACAAACTTTCCCTTTCCGGAAAATTGGCAGCAATAGCGCGCACCAAATTTTGATTAAAGGTTGCAATCCCGCATTCGCGTGGCGGATAGGTTGATATATAGGCTATTTTCATATTACGGATGCAGTATTAGTTTGTATAATTTAATGACTTAAAAAGTGTGCAGTGATTGCCGGATAAACCGCGTTTATACCCTTTTGGAAACACTTTTTAATGATTTATGTATGAAAGGCATAAACCATACCAATCTATTGTGAATATTAGCTACGGAAGTTAATTAGAAAGAAAAACGGCTAATTTCTGACGAGTTAGTCCTTAAGGCAGTAATTAATTGATTCAATAATAATGTTACAAGCCGTCCTGATCTCATCATTAGTAATGATCAGCGGCGGCGCTATACGCATGGCATTGCTGCAATGCAAAAACCAATCGGTTATTACACCCAGCTCAATACAGCGGTCAATTATTTTTTTATTGAGGTCAAAATTTTCCAGTTCAATTGCCAACATCAATCCCTTTCCGCGCACTTCCTTTATAGCAGGATGAACCAATAATTCACGTATTAACACTTCTTTTTCTGCAACCTGTGTGGCTAAGTTTTCATGCAGCAATACTTCAAGCGCTGCAAGGCCTGCCGCGCAGCATACCGGGTGACCGCCAAAGGTGGTAATATGGCCAAGTATGGGATTTTCCTTTAGCGAATCCATTATAGCGTTCGACGAGATAAATGCGCCAACCGGCATGCCGCCGCCCAAAGCTTTGGCTAATAATAAAATGTCAGGTACTATACCAAAATGCTCAAAAGCAAATAGCCTGCCTGCACGGCCAAAGGCGGTTTGTATCTCATCCAGTATTAACAACGCGCCTGTTTCATCACACCGCGCCCGTAACGCCCGCATGTAACTTTCATCGGGCACACGGATACCTGCTTCGCCCTGTATAGTTTCTATAATTACACAAGCGGTTTGATTAGTGATGAATTGCAGATCATCTGCCTCACTAAAACGGATAAAATTAACCCCCGGCAATAATGGACGATAAGCCTGCTTATATTCTTCATTACCCATTACACTTAACGCCCCATGTGTACTGCCATGATAAGAATTATGAAAAGCGATGATCTGCTGCCTGCCGGTAAAACGCTTGGCTAATTTTAAAGCGCCCTCTACAGCCTCGGCGCCTGAATTTGTAAAATAAACCGACTGTAGGTTATCCGGCAGAATAGAAATGAGTTTTTCGGCAAACCGTACCTGTGGCGTTTGCACATATTCGCCATACACCATCAGGTGCATGTACTTATCCAACTGGGCCTTTATTGCATTAATAACATAAGGGTTGCAATGGCCCAGGTTGCTTACGCCTATCCCCGAAATAAGGTCGATATACGCTTTTCCCGCCTTATCATACATATATATGCCTTCGGCACGTTCAAACTCCAGCAATAGCGGGAAATTGGTGGTTTGCGCGTTATTGGCTAAAAATAATTGGCGAAGGGTTAACATGGCGCAAAAATACTAAAGGCTTACCACTTTACGCGGTAAGCCTTTAGAGATTTAAATCTTAATACTATTTTAATTGACAGGGGTAGGGCCGTTTGATTTTTGTTCCCTTGATATTCTTACGGCCTCATTATTGAATTCCTGTTCGCTTTTAAAAATAACGCTTACCTTTTCGGGGGGCATTATTTTTGAAAATTCTTCTGTATAATGTTGTTTAATATCAACCAACTCCTGTTCATATTCCATGGCTTTGTTTACCTGGTCGGTACCGTTTGCTTGCGCGGGAGAGTTATTGATGCGCTGTAATATCAATACAGCGGTTTTTTCCCGCATATATTGCACATACAACGCTTCAAATTTGATAGTTTGCTCGGGTGGAAGCGCTAATTGCATACTAATATAGTCTAATCTTTTCTGCTGCATCATTGTCACTTTTGGAAGCTGCTGCTTGTTTAAGCGGTTTTCTCTTACCCTAGGCGGCGGACGACGCATAGGACGCACAATTATTTGAGCAATAGCGCCACAGCTTATGCCCAGGAATAGTAGCATAAAAAAAATGTATCTGCCAAATCTGTGGGTCATAGCTTATTTCTGAGTTCCGTTTGCATTATTCTGCAAACCATTATCTAATCCAGGATCATCTACCGAAGCGGATTCGGCTTCGGTACTTGCAGCATTCAGCACCTCATCAGCGTTTAGCTCCAAATATTCCTGTATTTCATTAGCCGGTACTTTTGATAATTCCTTATGCAGGTACGAGCGGTTATGAATAGCAGTGGGCGAAAACACAGTTTGCAACAAAACACCTGTACCAACCATTACCATTAAACAAGCCGCAGTGGCATATTTAAACGCGGGTGAAGAAAACATCCTCACCACAATACCGTTGCGTTTTGCAGTATCCTGGTTAACTGTTTTATTTAAAATGCTTTGGTTTAATTGCGCAAAATAATTGTGCGGAACACTTAATGTTTCATCCGCGTTCATTAATGCTTCCTCAACAAATACCCGGCTTTGGATTTGGCTGCTTAAGTCCTCAAAATAATTTTGCGGAACGGTAAAACCTGTATTTTCAACATTTAATGCTTCCTCAACAAATATCCTGCTTTGGATATTACCGCTTAATTCTTCAAAATAATTTTCAGGTACGGTAAAACCTGTATTTTCAACATTTAATGCTTCTTCAACAAATATCCGGCTTTGGATGTTACTGCTTAATTCCTCAAAATAATTTTCAGGAACAGTAAAGCCTGTATTTTCAGCGCCTAAAGCTTTT
>Ga0206882_1158_pt1 | contig 10775 bp, 9 predicted proteins | sample Alteio_BWOrgCont_4_FD_152908 | JGI IMG/M metagenome (GOLD analysis project Ga0206882, IMG submission 152908) | Enriched cells from forest soil in Barre Woods Harvard Forest LTER site, Petersham, Massachusetts, United States -... | ecosystem: Environmental > Terrestrial > Soil > Temperate forest > O...
ACTCTTTAAAACTTTCCGATCATGAGTAATAGCTTTAACTACGGCACCGACCGCTTAACGGTGGGCATTTGCCTTGACCTTGCAAGAAAGAAAAGAAGAGGAGTGATTGGCGCGGATGCCGCAAAACATATAGGTGCATCTCAAAAGGCGGTGCAGGAAATTGTACATAAACAAATACCTGTTTACGGCATCAATACAGGCTTTGGCCCGTTATGCGATACCCATATTTCGGAGGCCGATACCGCATTGCTGCAATCAAATATTTTAAAAAGCCATAGCGTCGGTGTGGGTAAGCCTACCCCGAAAGAAATAGCTAAACTAATGCTGATCACGAAAGTGCAGGCATTGGCACAAGGCTATTCGGGTGTAAGGATGGAGATACTCGAAAGAATTATCTGGCATATTGATAATGACCTGATCCCGGTTGTGCCTGAAAAAGGCTCGGTTGGTGCATCGGGCGACCTGGCACCGCTGGCGCACTTGTTTTTACCCTTGATTGGCCTTGGCGAGATTTGGGTGATGGAAAACAAGGTGCCTGCATCAACAGTCCTGAAAAGTATTAACATACCGCCGCTTGAACTTGGCCCTAAAGAGGGCCTCGCGCTCATTAATGGCACCCAATTTATACTTGCATTCGCGGTAAAGGCGGTGGAACGTTTGGGCAACGCGCTGGAAATTGCCGACTTGTCCGGCGCTATGTCGCTGGAGGGTTTAATGGGTTCGTCCAAACCGTTCGACCCGCGTTTGCACCAACTGCGGCCTTATAAGGGAAATATCCACGTAGCCCAAAACTTATTTACCTTATTAGATAAATCTGAAATAAGAAACTCGCATGTAGATTGCGACCGGGTGCAGGACCCATACTCACTTCGTTGTATGCCGCAGGTGCATGGCGCATCGCGCAACGCCTGGCTGCACTTAAAAGAACTAACCGAAATTGAACTAAATTCGGTTACCGACAACCCCATTATTTTTGACGCGGATGACACCATAAGCGGAGGTAATTTCCATGGTCAGCCATTGGCTATGGCCTTAGATTATGCTGCCGTTGCCGCCGCCGAATTGGGCAACATAGCCGACCGGCGTTGTTATTTAATGAGCGAGGGCAGGTACGGCCTGCCAAAGCTTTTAGTACCCAACGCGGGCTTAAATTCGGGCCTGATGATACCGCAATACACCACGGCGGCATTGGTTACCGAAAATAAAACCCTTTGCTTCCCGGCCAGCGCGGATAGTGTGCCTACCTCGCTTGGGCAGGAAGACCATGTTTCTATGGGCTCCATCAGTTCGCGAAAGTTGCATATGGTGTTGGAGAATATTGAATTTATACAGGCTATCGAACTGCTGTACGCTTCGCAGGCAATTGATTTCCGCAGGCCGTTAAAGTCCACGCCGGTTATTGAGGCTTGCCATAGTTTGATACGCGAACATGTTCCTTTCATTGACCACGATAGGGTTTTTGCCGACGATATTAACCAGATACACGGGCTGTTAACAAGCGGCGCTTTCTTAAGCAAAGCACACGAAACAGCTATTTCACACCAACTTAATCTATTTAACAATGACGAGTTCGGAATTTATTAATACCTACGCTAAGCACCCGGTTTATAAAGCGCCGCGCGGATTGCAGTTACATGCCAAAAGCTGGCAAACAGAAGCGCCTTTACGGATGCTGCTGAATAATTTGGACGGTCAGGTAGCCGAAAACCCTGCCGAATTGGTAGTCTACGGCGGCATAGGCCAGGCAGCCCGCAACCCAGAAGCATTACGCAAGATCATTGAAATTTTATTGGAACTTGACGAGCATCATTCGCTGCTGGTACAATCAGGTAAACCGGTGGGGATTATCCGCAGTCACCCTGAAGCGCCGCGTGTATTGCTGGCGAACAGCAATTTAGTACCTGCATGGGCAAATTGGGAGCATTTTAACGAATTGCGCGCAAAGGGCTTGATGATGTACGGCCAGATGACCGCCGGAAGCTGGATCTATATCGGCACACAAGGCATTTTACAGGGCACTTATGAAACTTTTGTGGAATGCGGTGTACAACATTTTAACAGCGATCTGAAGGGCAAACTAATTGTAAGCGCGGGTTTAGGCGGCATGGGTGGCGCTCAACCATTAGCAGCTACTATGGCCGGGGCTGTATTTTTAGGCGCTGATGTGGATGAAACCAGGATACAAAAACGGGTGGATACGGGTTATATCGACCGGATGACCCATTCGTATGATGAAGCGATAAGCCTTGTCCGCGAAGCGATCAAAAAGGGGGGAACTTTGTCGGTAGGTTTGGTGAGCGATGCCGGTGATATGCTTGAACATTTATTGAAAGATAATTTCATTCCTGATATTTTAACCGACCAAACATCGGCACACGACCCTTTAAATGGGTATATTCCTAATGGTTTATCATTAGCCCAAGCTACAGACTTGCGTAAAAGCGACGCTATTAAATATAAAGACCTGTCCATTAAAAGCATGGCCCGGCATGTTGGCTTTATGCTGCAATTGCAGCAACGTGGGGCGGTAACATTTGATTACGGCAATAACCTGCGCGAGTTTGCGAGGCAGGGCGGCGAAGGTAATGCCTTTAACTTTCCGGGATTTACCCCGGCCTATATCCGACCGCTATTTTGCGAGGGCAAGGGGCCGTTCAGGTGGGTGGCATTATCCGGCGACCCGGAGGATATTTATACAACAGACCAGGCTTTGATAGAAGCATTCCCCGAAAATCATCACCTGATAAACTGGCTGCAAAAAGCGCGTGAAAAGATACACTTCCAGGGATTACCAGCGCGAATCTGCTGGCTCGGCATGGGCGAACGTGAAAAAGCCGGGCTGATATTTAACGACCTTGTAGCAAGCGGAAAAGTGAAAGGGCCAATTGTTATCGGTCGGGATCATTTGGATTGCGGCTCCGTAGCATCACCGAACCGGGAAACTGAATCGATGAAAGACGGCTCTGACGCGGTATCCGACTGGCCGCTGCTGAACCTTATGGCCAATACAAGCGGCGGCGCGACCTGGGTATCATTTCATCATGGCGGCGGCGTAGGTATGGGTTATTCACAACACGCGGGTATGGCGGTGCTGGCCGACGGTACAAAACGCGCGGCGACGTGTTTAAAACGCGTATTATATAATGACCCGGCGATGGGGATTTTCAGGCATACAGACGCGGGGTATGATAAGGCGGCAGAATGGGCGGATAGGTTTGGGTTGAGGGTTGTCTGAACCCGGATTTATGGGATTAAATGATTTACAGGATGCCTGACGCTTTGAGGACAATCAGATTTGACAACTTTTAAAAAGTTGTCAAATCTTAACGGATCCAATGACAAAGTTTATAAGGATATAAAATGAAAAAACTAATTGGCCCATTTAAACAAATACTAACATTAGCGGCATTACCGCTGAAGGGTAGCCTGCGCGATGATCAGTTAGAAATTATTACTAATGGCGGTGTATTGGTTGAAGACGGCCTGATAAAAGAGGTTGGAAAATTTGATGAATTACACAGGCTATATCCGGATGTAACCATTGAAGAAATCGAGGGCGGCCAGGTTTTACTGCCCGGATTTATTGACTGCCATACCCATATCTGTTTCGGTGGTAACCGGGCTAAGGATTATGCCTTGCGTATAGCGGGAAAGACTTATTTGGAAATTGCAAAAGCTGGCGGCGGCATATGGGATACAGTAACTCAAACACGCCTGGCTAATGAGCAAACGCTGCTGGACGGGTTGTTGAAACGTGCCAATCATCATTTATCCGAAGGCGTTACGACTATCGAGGTTAAAAGCGGTTACGGCTTAAATTTTGATGATGAATTAAAACAATTAAGGGTAATTAAGAATGCCGGAAAGCTGACCGGGGCTGACCTGGTGCCTACCTGTTTGGCGGCGCACATGCTGCCAAAAGATTTTAGAGCGGATAAAGCGCAATATTTGCAGTATGTGTTGAATGAATTGCTGCCCGTTATCCGGCAGGAACAGCTTTCTAACAGGGTTGATATATTTATTGAAGAAAGCGCTTTTGATACGGCAAGCGCAAAAATTTATTTAGACGCGGCTATAAAGCTGGGTTTTAATGCAACTGTTCATGCCGATCAGTTCACTACCGGGGGAAGCGAGGTCGCTGTAGAAGTTGGTGCCCTTTCTGCCGATCATTTGGAAGCCAGTAAGGCAAAAGAAATTCGCTTATTAGCCAAATCAAATACCGTAGCCGTGGTATTGCCCGGCGCATCGCTTGGATTAGGGATGCCTTATGCCCCTGCCCGCAAGTTATTAGATGCCGGGTCTTGCGTAGCCATCGCCAGTGACTGGAACCCCGGCTCAGCGCCAATGGGCGACCTGTTGTTGCAGGCATCGGTAATTGCTGCTGCTGAAAAACTAACTACTACCGAGGTTTTTGCGGGGCTAACCTCCCGCGCTGCAAAGGCTTTGAATTTGAATGACCGGGGAGTAATAGCAACCGGGATGCTGGCCGACCTACAGGCCTATCCATATAATGATTACCGTGAAATATTATATTACCAGGGGAAATTGAAGCCGGGTATGGTTTGGAAGAAGGGGAATGTGGTATGATGGCCTATCGCTTTAAAACCTATCCACTGTTTTACCCTATCCTCCTCCTTTCCCTAAAATTAGGGAAAGGCATCGCACCAGGCCCACAAGCCCCCTGCTTTTATAATTTGAGGCTATCTGTCCTCACACCTATCGTTATAATAACGCATCGCTGGTTTGGCGTTAACAAAACCTATCTTTATCCAACTCCGTAAAGGAATGTTTCTTTTTCACAAAAAAATCAATAATAATACTGCCCTTGTACATCCCTTTAAGCCGCGGATTATAAATTCTCCGCTGTGATTTTTGGTTCTTGACTCCTGGCTCCTGGTTCTCCCTCGGGTTAGCGCGCTTAAACATATTCCTGAAAAAATTCTGATGTGCGCGGCTTACTGCCCAGGCATCTCTTCTTTTTCCTTCGTTCATAAAACGCACCATAGCCATCGCGTCCAGCCATAATCGGGTGCTGATGACGGCTACCGATTTAAAGTAAGGCAGGTTCTTCTTTAGCAATAACAGGTTATTCCTGAAGTTGAGATAGGTTTTAAACGGGTTTTCGGTATTTAGTGTGCCGCCGCCCAAATGGAAAACTTCCGATTCGGCACAGTACATGATCTTGTAGCCCCGGTTTTTTAACCGCCAGCACAGGTCTATCTCCTCCATATGGGCAAAAAAACGCTCGTCAAAGCCATTGGCTTCATCCCAGTATTTCTTTTTGATAAACATGGAAGCGCCGCTGGCCCAAAACACCTCACCCGATTGCTGGTACTGCCCTTTATCCTCTTCTATCTCGTAAAATATCCGCCCCCGGCAAAAAGGGTATCCCAAACTGTCAATAAAACCGCCAGCCGCCCCGGCATGTTCAAAATGATCTTTTTGCAGGTACGATTTTATTTTAGGCGCGGCGACAGCTATCAGTTCATCGCTTTCCATTAAGCTAATTACCGGTTTGATCCAGCCGGGAAAAACCTCAACATCCGAGTTAAGCAGGATATAGTAATCAGCTTCAACCTGGTTTAATACTTTGTTGTAGCCACCGGTAAAGCCATAATTGTCCTCATTTTGAATGATCCGTACTGATGGAAAATCGCGCTGTAACATTTCAACCGATCCGTCTGTCGAGGCATTATCGCCTACAATTATTTCGAGGTTTGGCCATACTGATGTTAGTACCGATGGCAGGAACTCACTTAGATGACCCGCGCCGTTCCAGTTTAAAATAACGACGGCAACTTTAGGAACATGGCTCATTTTTGTATATCCTCCGGCCTGAATTTCCATCGCCTGTGCGACCATAGCCAATATTGAGGTTCCTGCTTAATTATATCTTCAAGGTGTTTCACGTGCGCTTTAGTGATCTCGTAGGGTTGTGTCTGTTTTGGATTTTCGCATAAAGGTATTAAAGTGTACGAATAATATCCCCTTTTTATTCGTTTCATGTCATAAAAAAGCACCACCATATCCATTGCACGGGCTAATTTTTCAATTCCTAAAAATACAGCAGTAGGCTGATTTAAAAAATCGATAAAATAAGTAGCGTCTTCCATAGCCGGTGTCTGGTCGCCTAATAGCGCTATGGCTGTTTGCTCATTTTTATATTCAACCATTTTGCGGAAAGTTTGGCGCATAGCTACTGGGATGGTCCCAAACCTTGATCTTATCTTATAAAAAAAGTCATCAAATATTTTGTTTGCCAATGGTTTATATACGATCATGAATTTTTTATCGGTATGAAAATAAAAATTTAATCCCGCCAGTTCCCAATTACAATAATGTCCCCCAACTGCTATTACACTCCTGCCTTTTGCATAATATTCGCTAACCACCTGGGGGTTAGTGAGTACTACCCGGCGCTTCAACTCATGCTCAGACATCGTTATCGCATTTACGGTTTCAACAATAAAATCCGCTAAATATCTAAAAAATTGTCGTTCTATAATTCTAAGCTCCCCGGTTGTTTTTTCGGGGAAAGCGTTTTTAAGGTTTTTTCGCACCACTTTAGTGCGGTAATGAACTACGTAATAAAGCAGTATATATAAACCATCAGCAACAATATACAAGAACCAGAGGGGCAGTAGTGAAAATGAATACAACAGTAATATACTTAATTTCAGCAGTCCGTTTTTTACCATAGTTTCCTGTTATTTTTTCAAAATAAACTATAGAAACAAAATGATATTACTGCCGGTTTGTCTTTTATTTGTTAAATTATCGTCGCCTCACCCCCCGCCCTCTCCAAAGGAGAGGGAGCTAAGTAGTGGGATGCTCAAAAGCCCCTCTCCTTTGGAGAGGGCGGGGGGTGAGGCGTTGATAAAGCCCATCCCGAACCCACATAAATTATATCTTCGGGGTTAAACTTCTGTCAGCGTTAAATTTCCACCTGCGGTGCGACCATAGCCAGTACTGCGGCTTTTCCCGTATAATGGCTTCCAGGCATTTTACATGTGCCTCCGTAATTTCATAAAGAGCGGTTTGTTTTGCGTTCTCTGTTAAAGGTATAAGCGTATAAGTATAGTAGCCACGTTTTACCCGCTCCATTTTATAAAAAGTAACGATGTCGTCCATTGATTTAGCCAATTTTTCTATTCCTAAAAATACCGCGGTAGGCTGGTTCAAAAAATTGGTGAAATAATTCGCGTCATTCATAGCCGGGGTTTGGTCGCCTACCATAACGCTAACCGTTTGTTCGTTTTTGTATTCTATCATTTTACGCATGGTTTGCTTCATAGCTACCGGTATACCCCCAAACCGCGAACGTATTTTGATAAAAAAATCATCATAGGTTGCATTTGACAACGGCTTATAAATGATCATGAATTTTATATCGTTGGCCGCACTAAAGTTTAGCGCCGCATATTCCCAATTGCAATAATGGCCGCTAACGGCAATTACACTTTTACTTTGTTGGTAATATTTTTCAAGCAATTCGGGGTTAGTGTGTATCACCCGCCGCCTGATCTCTTTTTCGGATATGCTGATGGTTTTAATGGTTTCAACGATCAGGTCGGCCAGGTATTTATAATATTCCCGTTCAATATAGGCGCGTTCCTCATTGGTTTTTTCAGGGAATGAATTTCGCAGGTTTTCCTGCACTACTTTACGGCGGTAATGCGTTATATAATAAAGCGCGGCGAATAAAATATCAGATACGATATATAAAAGCCAAAATGGCAACAGGGAAACCAGGTACAAAAAGAATATACCGATCCTTGAAAACCATCTCTCCATCATAGTTAATTAGGTTAATTTACCTGCAAACATAAAATTTATGATTGAAAAAGGCCTAATTAAGTTTTATCATCCGGCAGCCAGCTAATAGTAAAAGGATGATAAAAAGGAAATTGGCTATTTATCATTATTTTCGGCAAATTTTATAAGCAAACATAAAATATATGATCGATAAAGGCGCTTTGTTACCCCTGTTTTATCTTCCGCCGGTTGAATATTTTACAAAGCTGAACGCCTATAAGCCGGATATACTGATAGAGCGGGAGGAACATTTCCCAAAACAAACCTACCGTAACCGTGCCGACATTTATTCGCCCGATGGCAGGCTTAGCCTTACTGTGCCCGTTATAAAAGGTTCAAAAAACCATACTAAAGTAAAGGATGTTAAAATAAGCTATGATTTTAACTGGCAGCGCCTGCACTGGATGGGCCTGCAGGCCTGTTACCGCCGTTCGGCTTATTTTGAATATTATGAGGATGAATTCGCGCCGTTTTATGAAAAAAAATACGACTACCTGTTTGAGTATAACGAACAGCTATTACAGTTTATATTAAAGGCCATTAAAATTCCTTTAACTCTGAATTATACCGAGGCCTACGAAGCTGAATACTCGTCATTAACAGATCTTAGAAATACCATCACCCCAAAAAAGGAATCGGATTTCGCGCAAAAACCCTACTTCCAGGTCTTTGATGACCGCAACGGCTTTATGAAAAACCTGAGCATTGTCGACCTGCTGTTTAACCAGGGGCCGCAAACGGTTAATTACCTGTAAAAAATAATATTTTACATTTTCTGAAACTCAGGCTTTAACTGCGCCTTTTCCATAGCGCGCATTTTTATAACTTTCGGCTCAGATACACCTCTTAGATACCCGCTATTGAACTCGCCGCTCATATCGTTAATATGTAATCTGTAATATCCCTGGTGATATTGTTCGGCAGGATAGAAAACAGTGAACGGCACAACCTGTGTAACTATAGGTTGCTTATAATGTTTCGACGCGTTAATGGATTTGATAACTTCTAAAAGCGTGGCCTTTTCTTCGGGCGTACGGTAAAACGCAGCAGACCGGTAATCGTCTCCCCTGTCAGGGCCTTGTCCGCCAGGATCAGTTGGGTCATGCGCATAAAAAAACGCTTCGGCCAGCTTTTCATAGCTTATAATTTTCGGGTCATAATAAACTTGTACGGTTTCAGCATGGCCGGTTGTTTTAGTACACACGTCTTCATAGGTGGGGTTTTTGGTAGTACCACCTTCATAACCCGATATAACCGTGTTAACACCCCTTAATTCAGACATTGATTCGCTCATTGCCCAAAAACATCCCCCCGCAAAGTTAGCTATCGCTTCGCCTGCTTTTGGGGCCGGTAATTTAGCCATAGCCATATCACTTTTTGATTGCCCGTTCGCGCATCCAAAAAATGTTACAATAAGGGCGATATATAATATTGTACTTTTCATAATTGTTTATTTTCTCAAATATACGCAGTTGCAAAATTATTGGATGGTCATAAAAGGGTAATTATTAAAGAACACTAATTTTCACGAATTAAGGCGAATTTAATTTTTTTAATGTATTACTTACCGCAGGGTAAAAAATTAAAACAATATGTCAAAGAGCGAATTGTATCCGGCTTCACGCGGGATAGCGCACATTGAAAATTATAGCTATAAAAATTTTAAAGTGTTCTTAAGGGTACCTTGGGGAGGCAGAATATGCCGTTATTTGAACTAACCGGGATCGCCCGGTTAGTTCAAATATACGAAATTTATAATTCAAAAACAATGGCAACTTATACAATTCGTGAAATTCGCCTTAATCTGTGAAAATTTGTGTCTATCTCAATTTAACCCTGCGCCAATATTAATTCGTGAAATTCGATTTAATCTGTGAAAATTTGTGTTCTTCTCCCGTATATCCTGCACTGCATTTACTGACCAATAATACTAATTTTAGTAAAAAAATGTTAAAATGACGATGCTTATTAGCAGTTGCTATCTTAAATAAATATATTAGCCATCTATAAATCGATTAACCAGAAGATGAATTTCAGAAAACTTTACTTTACCCTGCTGTTGCTTATTAGTATAAGCCTTTCTGCCTTCTCACAAAGCGGCGGCGCTATTAGTTTGGATACCATCATGTACCGTACAGCCAAACTTGCTAACACACATCCCTTTGAAAAGGTTTACCTTCAATTTGATAAACCATATTACGCGATAGGCGATACCATATGGTTTAAAGCCTACGTTACTATTGATGTTCATAAGCCGTCTGAATTAAGTAAGATAGTTTATGTAGATGTGATCAGCAGCAAGGACTCTATTGTACAATCATTAAAATTACAGGTTACTGGTAGTTTTGCTATTGGTAATATAGCATTATTAGCCCCGCTTTATAAACAGGGAAATTACCATGTAAGGGCATATACCAATTGGATGCGCAATGAAGATGCAGATTATTTTTTTAATAAAGAAATAGCGGTAGGCAATATTGATAAGCCCATCGTCACTAATATAGTCTTATTTGGCTCGACAAAAGCCAACGTCTCAAAAGTTACGGCAAAAGTTATTTTTAAAGACCCCGACGGCAAACCCTACGCTAATAAAAAAGTAAGTTGGAAAGCTTTAAATGATGATGAAACAATAGGTAAGGGCAAAGGTGTAACAGGTGCCAATGGTGTGCTCGACCTTAGCTTTACTACCCCCAAAACCGACCTGGTTGCCACCTGCAATTTAGTTACTGATATAGAAGTAGCCTATGAAAAAAATATTACTAACACATTCCCGCTGGCGCACGCACTTGACCAGCCCGATGTTCAGTTTTTCCCTGAAGGCGGAGACCTGGTAGCCGGGATCAGATCAAGGGTCGCGGTAAAGGCCGTAAAACCGGATGGACTGGGTATGGACATTAAAGGAACCGTTACAGATAACACCGGCGCTGTGGTGGCCGAAATTAACCCGCAGCATTTAGGGA
>Ga0206882_1159_pt1 | contig 10570 bp, 6 predicted proteins | sample Alteio_BWOrgCont_4_FD_152908 | JGI IMG/M metagenome (GOLD analysis project Ga0206882, IMG submission 152908) | Enriched cells from forest soil in Barre Woods Harvard Forest LTER site, Petersham, Massachusetts, United States -... | ecosystem: Environmental > Terrestrial > Soil > Temperate forest > O...
AGAAGACGCTTTGGAATTAAAAGATATCCAAGAAGCGATGAAAGTCTTAGTTAATGCGAAAAAACTCTCGAAAGAGCAAAAAACCAAGCTATTGGAAAATTGCCGCACCTGTTTTGAGGATTTAAACAATATCAACCAGTTGCAGCTGCAAGGAGCAAACCGTTTGAACAACGAAAGGCATGAGGCTCTCATTTTGGCACGAATGATTATGAAAACGATCCACGAAGACATTGTTCACAAAGCAAAAGCAGCTTCAGGTAGATAACCCAGTAGAATTTAATTGCTTTTTTCGTTACAATAACGAATTTACAAGGATATTATGATAGACCCCATATCTACCATTACTACAACAAATGTTGCGGCTCCTACAAATACTATAGAAGAGCAGCAGAACAACAGTAAAAAAGGGTTTACCCTATGGTCCCTCTTTCCTGATTTTATCCTCCCATGGTCTAATACAAATCCTGTAGAATCGCTCTCCCCTGTCGAAAAAGTCAATCCTGTCGAACCCTCCAAAGAACAAGACCAAGCTGTTTTCTACAAATCAATCAGTGAATTTCTCAAAGAAGCCCAAGATTTTTCTAACGAAGCAAATATCCCCCTAAAAGACGTCTTCCTCCTCTTAGATCAATTGCAAATGAAAGATCAGAGAGAGATTGAAAGGGAAACCTTTCAAATGACCCAAAAAGAATTTAAGAAAAACACTGCAGAACAGCGAAAAATCCAAAAGGAAAGAATAGAAAAACTTTTAGAAACCTTAGAAAGAGCGAAAAAAACGAAATATTGGGACTCTTTTAAAAATGCGGTAGCGTTCCTTCAAATTGGTTTAACCACACTGGAAGCAGGCGCTCGATCCCTTACCCCTGCTGGAATGATTTTGAGTGTTTTATCTCTTGGCGAGGCAATAGACAGTGCTTTTGATGACAAAGGAAAACGATTTCTTTTGGAACTTGCTTCTAAGCTGCTTCCTCAAGAACAACAAAAACGATTTGAAGACAAAAGCATGCAAGCTCTAAAGATAGGGGTTGCGGTATCTACCATCTTTTTAAACTTCTATTCTTCGGAAAAACTGGCCTCCTGGTGGTCCCAATTTACCAATGCGCACTTGAGGAATCCAAATGTTCCAGGGATTACTATCGAAGAAGTCACAGGAAATTCATGGCTTCGCTCAATCAACATCTCGCAACTGAGAACCGATCTTTGGGGAGAAAGGCAAAAGATGTGGGAATTGTTCAAAAACGGGCTTTCGAGCCACTTGAAATTTTTGACCATCTCTACCCAAACTGCACTTCGACTCATCCGCTCTCACCATGAATTGCAGGGAAATACCGAAAAAGCCGACCTTCTCATGAAAGATCAGCAGCAGAAGGAAAATAAAAGCAAGATTGAAGGAAATTTAAAAGCCTTAAAAGGAATGGTCACCCAACAACAACACATGTGGGAAAACTTAAGAACCATTCAAGCAGGCAGATATCACAGCATACAAATGTTAACAAGATTTTAATAAAAGGAGTAACTTATGGGAGATTTTAGAATTGAGGACTCTCAAAGAGTCCAGTTTCAAGCTCTTGAAAAAAAATACGAGGAATTAAACAGTCAAATGTCCCCCAATTCCACAAAAGAACTGGAAAAAGTCCTTGAAACAGCCCACAAATTAGCCGGGATGTTAAATCAGGAACAAAAAAAGACTGAAAATCAAGTCGCTAAAACTGCCGAAGAGGAAGCCCGAATCACCAATAAAAATCACGTTGGTACCTATCGCGGCTGGGACTTTCACATCCTTTCAGTTATAGAAGGAGGAGCCTTCTTGGGTGCTGCTGGTGTTGGCTATAGCAATGAAAAATTAATCCAAGTCGGCACAAACTTTGCCCAGGGTTGTTCTACTGCAAAAGGTTGGAATACTAACCGTTTAGAAGCGCAAAGATCCGAACATACATTTGATCAACGCTCTTTAGATGAACAAGCACAACGCTTCCGTAGCAACTCTTCTCAAGCTGCACAGCAAGCTCAAGAAAAATTGCAAACGGCTGACCGAATTGCTCAAGATAGATTACGACTCGTGCAAGACATTACAAGAGGCTAATTTTTTTCCATTTGCGGTGAAGGAAACTCTTCACCGCTTTTTCCATACTAAACAACTTTTTGCTCTTTAGAACTTGGGTAATCCTCCGCTCCCCTTTCTCTTTTTTTGGATACAGTAGGCTGGATAATTTTTAAAATTTCGAATTTTGCAGGATTGTTTATCTTCTGTAAATCCGAAGCTAATTCAGAGACTTGCTGAGAGTTGTCGACAAGTTTTTGGACGAGAGAGATTGCAAGCTGTTTACTCTCCTTGGTATTGTTGCCCAATAGCTCTAAAACAAATCCCTTGGCTTCTGCAGGATGAAAACGGGCTAAAGATTCACAAAGAAGTGGTACAAGATCTTTAGCAGTTTGACGGCCGGAACGGATACAAGCTTTTATCAGTCGGAGCGCGCTTTCGGGATTCTTTTTACTTAGTTCATCAGCGAGTAGAAATGCACATTCAGTATTTAGTTTCGTACAGTCCCAAAAAAGTTCATAGCAAAGTTCTGTAGAATTTGAACTAAGCAAAGCGGTTATCAAGATATTTGCAAATGCAAAGGATTGTTCTTCTTGATTTTGCAAAGTTTTTTGGATCAGCCTCACTGTTCTATCGGGGTCTTTTTTCGCTAAATGGATTGCTAAATCGGTAGCTTCTTTGAACTGTCCTTGAAGAGTGAGTGCTTTGACCCAATGTACCGCTTGTTTATCTGCTTTGTCCACGAGATGAAAATAGATAAAATCTACCATTGCTGGTTCAGAAAAGGAGGCGATCTGTTTGATAGTCCCCATAATTTGTACTTTTCCTGATTGGATCAAAGCTAAAACAATTTTTTTAGAAAAATCACAATTTCCAAGGAACTTAACGAGATTACAAGCAAAAGGCTGTTTTGAAACTGTTTTTTGGAGGATTGCTTTTTGGTGAGAAAGGGGTAGTTTATTGATCGTATTTAAAATGATTTTTTCATGTGATTGTGGGAATCTGGTGAAGAAAAGTTCGTATTGTTCAAGGAAATCATAAAACATATCCGCCAGTTCTTCGGGTTTTTTTTTCTTGGCTTTACCAAGGATGGAGGCAGAAGCATCCTCAAGAGCCTGCATAATTGCTCCAGAATCTTGATAGATGAGCAATGCGGGTTTTAGGGAAGGAGCAATAGTAGATACCAGGGTCTTTTCTTTGATCCATTTCGCAGCAAGTTCTCGCGTCATATTTCTTAACACAAGGAATCGTGTCTTTGCATCTTTCGGAGCCGTTGCAGGGGCTGAGATGTTATAAGAATGAAAATCTTGGATTGCTTTTTGATACTCCATTTCATCGGAAGCTATGTTAAATAATAAAAGATCTGCCCCTGATTTTTCGACTTTGCTTAAAGCAAGTTTTAAGAGCTTTTCCTCTTTAGGATCATGGGGAACATCTAACCACATTTTTTTTCGCAAAAGAGCTTTAAGAAGATAATACTCTACTTTATCTTCCCCTCCCTTTGTAATTAATTGGTGTTTCATAAGAGCCAAGCAAGAAAGAAAGGTACAGGTGCCCTGATATTGTCCTTGACTAAAGAAAAGTGGATTGGAAGGATATATTTTTACTTGCCCACGCTTTGTAAGGCTTTCTACAGTTTGATAGAGTACGTCTATATCAGAGGTGTGTCGGCAATCAACGATGCTCTTCCAAGTATCTAAATTTTGAATATCTTCCAAAGGGATATCATTGACTTCGATAAAGGTTTGATAACAATCCCCTAATTTTTTGTGTTTAGATTCGATTCCATCACCTGTATTATAGTGCACAACAGTGAAATTTCCGTTAGGCTGTTTTTCTACAAGTAAAAGGGTGGCGTGGTTCTTTATCCTTGTCGGTACAATTAGAAAATGATTGGGAGGCGAACCGAGCTGTTTGATTTGATCGACCAAATCCTCTACATCGCCTGGCGAATTGAATCTCAACGCTGCCGAACGTTCAAAAGAATGGACCCAAGCATCCATGATCCCTTTTGTCTTAGGAGATAGCTCTTTAGGATCATCCTCTAAGACTTCCCTTAACCCTCGACTTATCCAGCTGTGGGCCTCTTGTCGATACCACCCCATTTTCTCTACCACTGGGTCCACAGGCGCCTTGTCGAGAAAAATGGTAAATAAAATGCTTGGATAATCCTCTTTTTTATAATTGCTTTGAATGTAAATAGCATAAGCCTCTTCAAATAGAGCCCTTTTTCCAGAAGATATACAGAAATCGCGAAATTCAATTAGGTCGAATAATGACATTTTCTGAATCAAATCCAAAAAGAATTGAGCATCCGTTAAATGCGATTTCCATAACAGGTGTTTTTGCTCTTTCTCCTCCAATTCGTGTATCAATTCATCGGCTCTATTCAAAGTCTTAAGTACAACGGAAACACTCTTTACTGTTGATTTTTGTTGTTCGGGAGACAGATGAGATATTGTCGTTTTAGCATGGGTGACTTTTTCCTTTAATAGAGGCAATTCATTCAGCTTTTTCGAAATACTCGTTTCATGTCCGATTAGCGAAGTAAGTTGTCTAACCTGTTGATTTTCAATGTCTAATACTTGTTCTATAGGTATTCCGGCTTGAGGATGACCGGATAAGTGATATTCTCCGTTCATACAATTGCCTTACTTTTATATCTTTTTATTATAAAATAAAATTTTTAATAATAAGTTATGTTTTCAAATAATTTATTTACTAATATTATTGACAATTAAATAAAAATGTGCAAATTTGAGAAAAGGATTTACGGCGTATATCTAAGCAACTTTTTGTTCTTTAGATGTGTCTTTCTCCTCATTCTCTTGTTTTCTTTTCCTACTTTTAGATAGCTGAACAGATTGGATGAGTTTTAATATTTCGAACTTTACAGGGCTCTCTATTTTTTGCAGATCCAAAGCCAATTCTAAGAGTTGGGGCGATCCTGCCAGTGCCTTCACAATCCAGATTGCATATTGGTTCGTTTCGTCGGTGTTGTAAGACAACAGCTCTAAAACAAATTCCTTAGCTTTTGCAGGATAATAACGGGCTAAAGATTCACAAAGATTGGGAATAAAATTTGTGACAGTAGTGTTTTTCGAATCGATACATGCTTTTGTGAAGCGGATTGCATTTTCTGGATTGGTTTTGCTCAATCGGTCAAGGATGAGAAATGCGCATTTTTTGGAGGGTTCCGAATCGAGTTTTATGCAGTGCCAAAACAGTTCGAAGGATTCTGTAATATTGGATGGAACAAAACCCGCTATCAAAATGGTTGCAAAAACAAAGGATTGTTCCTCTGAGTTTTCCAAGGCTTTGTGAATGAGTTCCAAGGTTCTTTCCGGCTTTTTCTTAGCAAAATGAATCGCTAAATTCATGCCTTCTTCCCATTCATTTTGCAGCGCAAGTTCTTTTATCCAATCATTTGCTGAACCTGGGAATTTTTCTACCAAATGAGAATAAATAAATTCCTTTGTGTTACGGTCAGAAAATAAAGCAATCTCTTTGATTGCAGCCAGGGCCTCCTTGGTTTTTGCTCTGATCAAAGACTGGATGATTCTTTTAGATAAATCTTCGTTTCGGACATTTTTGACTAAATACAGGGCAACACTTGGCCAATTGATTGCCATTTGTTGGAAGCATGTGTTTACATAAGAAGGGGGAAGTCGTTGGAAAAAATCTAGAACGACTCTTTCTCTAAATATAGGGAATTTTGAGAGAAAATACTTTCCTTCTTTAATGCAAAAAGCGAAATCATTCGCTAATTCTTCTCTCTTTTTTGTTTTTATTTGATCTAGGAGAGCATTGAACGATTCTTCAAGAGCCTGCAAATTCATGTTTGCGTCCATATAGGCTCGAAACGCAAGTGTTAGGGAGGGAGGAGTAGTTAGTATTAAGCTTTTTTCTTGGATCCATCGATTGGCAAGTTGGTTTGACATTTCCTGTAATGCAAGGAATCGCTCTTTGCTATTTTTTGGAATATCTTTAGGCGCTGGAATTTGAAAGGATTGAAAGTCTTGTAATGCCTTCAGATATTGTTCTTCGTTGCAGGCAATTTCCCATAAACCAAGGGTTGCTCCTGCTTTTTCAATTTTACTTGAAGCAAGCTTCGTTGTAGCTTGATACCCTGGATAATGATACAACTCCTGCCATAATTTTATTCGCAAAAAAGCTTTTAGAAGTTGGTACTCCACCTTATTTTCTTCCCATTTTTCATTCCTAGTGAGGATTTGATGCTTCATCATTGCTAAACAAGATAGAACAGTACAAGTTCCTCGATACTGTCCTTTACTGTATAAAATGGGGTCGGGAGGATATCCTTTTCTTTTTCCATGCTGTATCAAGGCTTCCATTGCTTTATAGAGATCGTCTACGTTAGAAGTGGTTTTCTCGCATTGAAAAATATTTTTCCAAGTTTCTAGATTCTGCAGATCTTCTAATGGAATATCACGAAATTCCCTAAAGGTTTGATGACATTCTCCAAGTTTTTCATGCTTCTCTATTCCTTTTCCTGTGTTGTAATGAACAACTATGAAATTTCCTGAAGGTTCTTTTTTTACTAGTAATAACGTTGCATGATCTTTTGTATTTGCTGACACAATTACACAATTGTCAGGAGGTAAATTCTGGAGTTGGTTGATTTGCTCAACCAAATCCTTGATATCCTTATCAGATTTAAAGCTCCACCATATGGCTTGTTCAAAAGAATGGATCCAACCTTTTACTATTTCTTTTGTTTCCAAAGAGAGCTCTTTAGGATTGTCATTTAAAATATTTCTTAATCCTCGGCTAAGCCAAGCTTTTGCAGAAGCATGTGGCCACCCTGTTTTATTTAAATTTGGATCTATAATGGCTTTATCAAGAAATAACTTGGCCAAAGTAACAGAATAATTCTTTTGACCTCCACCAAGAAATCCCATCGCACATGCTTCCTCAAAAAGAGCCCTTTTCCCACAGGAAATGCAAAAATCTCGAAAGTCAATGAGCTCGGGTAGGGTCATTTTTGTGATGCCCAATTGTAAACAAACCGTCTTAGCATCGGTTAAAAAGGGTTTCCATGACAAGAATTTCTGCTCTTTTTTTTCCAGTTGGTGTTTCAGTTCTTCTGTGTTCTGCAAAGTAGTAGTCATAATTGAAATGCTTTTTATAGCGGAATCTCTCTCAGCGTCTGAAAGGGATGAAATCGTATCTTTAGCATGTTTGATTTTTTCCCTTAATAAGGGTAAATCTTGAAGCTTTTCTGAGGTACTTGTATCCTGAAGAATCTGCTCTCTCAGTTGTTTAATATCCTGATTTTCAATATCTAATATTTCTGTAACGTCTCGCGAAGAGGCTGCGGTTAATGAGGATGGATGACCTAATAAAGGAGATTGACCGTTCATAAAATCGATAAAACCCCTACTTACTATATTATTTATTATAAAACATTTTTTAATAAAAATATAATTGTAATATCTAACACATTGACTTACAGATTTTTGGATTATTTTCGATATTGCAGATATACATCCGCAATTCCCCAAGGGAATCTGCCTTGAAAGCAGCTGGTGACTTCGAATAGGGGTTCTTGGGTGTATTCGGTAAGAGGGAAACTGATGGTGATGAATTTTGTTCCTTGAGGGAGTTTTTTGAGTTGTTGTATGAGTTGGACCAAATCTTCGTCTTTTAAACAAATGCCATAGAGGTAAATTACGGTGGCATCTTTGCAGTCATAGTTTAGAAAATTTACATTTTCGAAATGGATATTTTTTAAGTGTTTTTTTTCAACGATTTGGTTGGCGATGGTTACAAATTGAGGGATGATTTCCAGGCCGATTACTTTGCAGCCGATGAAGCTGTGTAACCAAAAGCAGGTTCTTCCCCTGCCAGCACCGAGTTCGTAGAAATTATCTTTTGGGGTGATTTGGCATTTGGAAACGATCTCTTCAAAAGTGGTGAGTGGGGTTTCTCCGTAAACGTCTACCACCTCTTCTCCTCTTTTTTTGAGGAATTCTTTATTCATACGGTAAGGGTTTTGAAATAGATAGGAAAGAAGGAGGAGGGTGTCAGACTTTAGGAAAGATAGGTTTCGGTAATAGAAAAAAATGACTTTCAAATATTCTTTAAAGTTGAACCATTGAAATTTTAACTGGATCCAAAAAAGAGGGGTATTTTCTTTCCACTGTTTCCAGTATTGTTGGAACTGTTGGCAATATCCTTCCATTTTTTCATAGACTTTGATCATACTTCCTCTTCTCTAAACAAAAAAATGACTGATTCCACTAGCTATAAAGAAAAACATTAGGGTGGAGATCACGTCGTTAAATGCGGTGACAATGGGTCCTGAGGAGACTGCTGGATCTACACGCATTCTAGCAAAGAAAAATGGCGATAAAGTACCAAGTAAGGAGGCGGTTAAACAGGCGCCAAGCACTCCACAACTTACAATGGTTCCGACAGTTAAAGGGTCTGCTTCCAATTTATGAAACCCAAAAGTACTCAATAAATAAACTACGGTGCCGCATAAAAGTCCAAAAGTGATTCCTATCAACAATCCAATACTGAGTTCTTTGACAACCGCTTCTCGGCGTCCCCCAGAGGTCACTTCACCGGTTGCAATTCCCCTAACTAAAATGGTGCTGCATTGGATTCCCACATTGCCAGACATTCCTGTGATCAAAGGGATGAAAAAGGAAACAAATACATACCAAGGTCTGGAATGGAAAAAGGAAATTCCCGTTGCGGTAACAAGTCCTCCGCAAAGGGTCACTAGCAGCCAAGGAGTGCGCCAGAGAAATCGCTTTAAAAGAGGGTCATGTTCGCTAATGTCTTCAGCGGTACCTGCAATGTTTGCGATCGTTTCATCGGCAATGTCTTTCATGGCTTCGACAACATCTTCGTAAGCAATGACACCTACGAGTCGATTTTCTTCATTGATTACGGGAAGAGCAGGAATGGCATATCTTTCGACTAAATCGACCACTTCGTCGCGGCTATCTTCTGTATCAACTTTATGTGTGATTGGTTGCATCACTTGACGGAGTGGAAGAAAATGGGAATTAATGATCAAATTTCTGTCTGGAACATATCCTAAAAGCTCCCCAAGATCGTTCAAAACAAAAATCCGCTTGGTCAGTTCAATGCCTGGATTGTTTCGAATATGTTTTACCACATCGCCGATGGTCATATTGTAATTGAAGGCAAAAAATTCATTGGTCATCAATCGGCCGGCGCTATCACGACTATGCTTCTGCAGTTCCCGAATCCGCTGTGCTTTTTTTGGATTTAAAAGCTCAAAAACTCGCTTCATTCTCCGGTCAGACATGTCGTCTAGCATCCATACTGCTTCATCAGGGGGCATGCCCTCTAGAAGTCTTACAATTTCCTGATTATCGATATGTCTGAAGATGACAGTGCGTGTATTGCTTCCAGTATTGATCATGAAAATGATTTTTGCTGTTAAATCAGGAAGATTTTCGTAAAGAACTACACGAGCATGTATTGGAAGTCTCATGGCCGCATGCGCTAAGTCGATCGGATCGTATTCGTTCGCTATTTTTACAATGTCATTGTAAAGAATTTGCCAGGAAGGGCTGTGGAATGCTTCTTCCAATTTTTCATTGAGTAGATCATCGAGGTGCCCGACACGTGTATCTAAAGGATCCACATGTAATGGAATTTTCTCTGTTTCCGGAGAATTGGGATCATCGATTTCTACATCCACTCATTTACCCTTGTATTAGCTAGGAAAAGGTTAATTCGAGTCCTCAACTACTTCAGGACTGTCATCATTAGATTGCTGGTTTTGCATTAAAAGTTTGCATGCTTCCATGGCTTTTTTAAGCATCTCTTTTAAGTTCTCATTTTCTTTTGATAAGTCGAGATTTTGAGTTATTAATATCTGAGTTTGATCTTCTTCCGAATTCCTGATTAACAAGCTTTCTAATTTTTTGATCTTTGCATCTTTTTTTTCTAATTGAGAGTTTAAATCTCTTTTCTCCGTTTGAAACTGATCGAAAATTTGCAAAATTTGCGCTTCTTGATTTTCTAGCTCTTCAAGTTTTTCCCTATTGCTTTGTGTTGCGAGTAATTGCTGTTCAAGGATAGAATTTTTTTTCTTTGTATTATCTAATGTTTCGTTTAATTCATCGATTTTATCGCTCAATAGCTCATTTTCTTCTTGCAGTTTTGTATATTTAGGATCTTTTTTAGGACTTTTCGAATTGTCATTCGAAGTGAAATCATCGAATGTCGATTTGTTAGAATTTTTTAATTCCATTTTAACGTTGCTATAGTTCTTTTGTAATTCATTGTGTTCATTTTTCAGTGTGTTATAACTGTCGTTTACTTCATCAAGCGTTACTTTCAAACCTTCATTCTCATCTTGTACATTCTGAAATAATTCGAGTCGCTTGGTGAGCTCTTCAATTTTAATTACTAATTCCGCTTCATGAGTATTTTTTTCTTCGTTACTTTCTTTATCCCAATTTTCAACAAAACTAAAAGGTTCTTCATCTAGATTTTGGTCTAAGTTGGAATTAGAATCCG
>Ga0206882_1160_pt1 | contig 10546 bp, 12 predicted proteins | sample Alteio_BWOrgCont_4_FD_152908 | JGI IMG/M metagenome (GOLD analysis project Ga0206882, IMG submission 152908) | Enriched cells from forest soil in Barre Woods Harvard Forest LTER site, Petersham, Massachusetts, United States -... | ecosystem: Environmental > Terrestrial > Soil > Temperate forest > O...
AAGGGGTGATTTGTCACATTGAGGAATGGTTCCTTTCTCAAATAGAGAAATTAGTGGCTTCTGGGATTAAAAAAAGTCATATTATCTTAGACCCAGGGATTGGGTTTGGAAAAACGGTTGCTCATAATTATGAAATTATACAAAATCTGCGGCGATTCGGGAAGTTGGGATACCCCCTCCTTTTGGGAATTTCACGCAAGTCGTTTCTGGGAAAAATTCTAAATAAAACTGCTGAAAACTTGCTTCCCTCAACGCTTGCAGTAAATACCTTTGCTATCCTTCAAGGAGTTCAATACCTTAGGGTACATGATGTTTTGGAACATCGTGATATCCTCGAAGTATTAAGAAACATTCTCCCATTTCCTAATCAGGAATAAGGTTATGTTTGCCCTCATTGAAATTGGGATCATCGCTTTGGTGATCTATTATTTTCTCTCTTTGTTTTGGAATACAAGAGCCATGGATGTGGTTTTTGGTTTGCTTGCCTTTTTAGCTCTTTTTGCTTTGACCTTTTACCTTCGATTGCCTGTCCTGCAAAAAATTATGTTCTATTTTGTGAATATCTCAGTGATTGCCCTCATTATTCTTTTCCAACCAGAGCTCCGAGTTGCATTATCAAAGCTCAGCCTAAAAGGGAAAAGGTATCGTCAAGTGACTACCTTTGACAAATTTTTAGAAGGAATTTCGCACGCCGTCTACCGTCTTGCTGAAAAACGGGTAGGGGCCATCGTTGTGATTGAAAATCAAGATTCCTTAGACCAATATGCACGAGAATCGGTACTTCTCAATGCCGATTTTAGCCCAGAACTTCTTGAATCTATTTTTAGTACTTCTACTCCTGTACACGATGGAGCCGTCATCCTTCGCGGCGAACAAATTTTGTCTGCTTCTACCATTCTTCCCCTTGCGGAAGGTAGCCCACAACTCACCAAATCGATGGGAACAAGACATCGGGCTGCTCTTGGAATTAGTCAAGTTACCGACGCTCTTGTAATTGTGGTTTCCGAAGAAACAGGAAAGGTAGCCATTGCAAGAGATGGAATCATGACTCGGGGAGTAAAAATGGATCGCTTTAAAGGAATTTTACGAAGTATTTTTACCTCTCCTGCCCTAGCAATAGAAGGAAAATTCAATTTTTGGCAGAGGTTGAAACGATGGACCTCCTAGCTAGCGATTGGATTTTACATAATTGGAAACAGAAAATAGTAGCGCTATTTATGGCGACTCTTATTTGGCTTTTTGTAAATCATTCCATCACTTCGACAAAAACCGTAGCCGGCATTCCAGTGAGAATTGTAAATTTACCCTCTGAAAAAGCAGTAGAAGGGCTTCTTCCCAACGGAGTTCTCAATAAAAGAATGACCTTAACCTTAACGGGTACCAAAGAGGTTGTCGATGCGATTGAACCAGGGGATTTAGAAGCTGTTCTTGACGCTTCCAATGCCCCTGAAGAATGGATTGTTCAGATTAACAAACATGATTTAAGAAGTTTAAATCCAGACCTTGATATCTCTCGGGATATTTCCCAAATTTCCCATCCAGAGTTTGTCATCGATCTTGATAAAATGATGACTGCAAAAATTCCCGTCACCATTTTACAACCCTCAGGGAAAGCTCCTACAGGATACGAATTTTTGGGAGTTTGGCCAAGCCAACTGATGCAAACGGTAAGTGGTCCAAAAACAGTGATCCAACAACTTCACACAAAAGGATTAGAGCTTACGTTTGATTTAAGTGAAATTTCCAAAGAAGAGCTAGATGCGATCACTTCTGTAAAATCTGAACATTACAGTGATGAAGTCAGCTTTAAAATCCCCGATATTTGGAAAAAAGTGTCCATCCCCCTTTTGAACCAACCTGCACAAACGTTGAATGACCCCAATGCAAATAATTTACATATTGATTTTTTGCGCAAAGAATACGTTCCTATCCAAGGAAAAATTCCCATTCGGATCTTTTACCCCATAGATCGCATTGCTCAGGTGAATCCGATCAATCGCCCTTTAAAAAACAGTTCTATCATTCAAAGATATTATGATATTCCCGTCCTAAATATCCCCCTTTATGCATACAATGTGAGCCGCTTGTTTGTCGATGTAGTCCGTGATCATATGGAAATTGTGATCACCGCTGAGGCTGAAAACGAAAATGTGATCTTACCCTGGAATGTGGAATTTTTAGATCCAGAACTTTTAGAAGAAAAGTTTATTACCTTCCTCTCGGAAACTCACCATTTATCTGAAACCCAAAATGAAGTTTTAACACAACAAAGAGAAACTCAGTGGAGAGGCCGTTTTCGGAAATATATGAAAAATATGACTCTCTATATTGAACCCAACTCTCCCCTAATTCTTGAAAGTAAATTGGCTTCTGATGGTATCCGCATCGAACAAAAATAAAATTGCAATCCTCATTAAAAAATTTGGTTCTATTGGAGGATTGGAAAAATACGCAAGAAATCTTGCCTTTGCTTTTGATCAACGTGGCCTAGAGGTCACTGTTTTAACCACGGGACCTGTCCTTGAAACCTTCCCCTTTGAAGTGGTATCTTTTGATATTTCGTCAAAATTCTCTTTTTTACAATTGCGTCACTTTGACCAAAGATGTCTAGCATGGCTCGAAAAACATCCCATGGATATCGTTTTTGGGATGGATAGGAACTCCTTGCAAACTCACTATCGAGCTGGAAATGGTGTACATGCTGCCTATTTAGATCGGAGAAAAAAAAACTGCCCCTGGTGGAAACGACTCTCTTTTGATTGGAACCCGCTGCATCGGACGATCCTTCAATTCGAAAAGGAAACCTTCGAAAACCCAACTACACGTCTCATCTTCACAAATTCTCAAATGGTCAAACAAGAAATTCTTAACTATTACACCACCCCTTCAGAAAAAATCACCGTCGTTCACAATGGAGTTCAATGGAATGAGCTGCAAGAACCGTTCGAAAAAAGCTTTCACATGAAAGAAACTCTCCTCAAAAAATGGAATCTTCCTTCGAATTGTTGTCAGCTCCTTTTCGTTGGCAACGAATACGGAAGAAAAGGATTAGCATACCTACTGCAAGCGTTATCGAATCGCAAAAATTTTCACCTTTCGGTCGTAGGAAAAGATAAAAACCAAATCGGTTATCAAAATTTAGCCAAGAAACTCGGCATTTCCTCTCAAATTTCCTTTTTTGGGATCCAAAAGGAGATCGTTCCCTTCTATCAAATGGCAGACGCTGTAATTATCCCCTCCACTTACGATCCTTTTGCCAATGTTACGGTAGAGGCTCTCTCCATGGGCTGTTTTGTGATCTCTTCCAACCAAAACGGGGGCTCTGAAATTCTCACAAAAGAAACAGGACTTATCCTTGAAAACCTTGACGATATCGACTCCTTCTCAGAAGCCTTACTCTCGATCTCTCCAAAAACAAAAGAAAAAAGTCTAAAAATCCGAAACAGTGTCGAACATTTAACCTTTAAAAATCAGCTAAAAAAAATCGTAGACTTAACTCTTTCTTAGATTGCGTAACCCAAAATGGCAGACATTCAAAGCAACGGATGAAAAAATAATTGTCTATATTCAGGTAAATTAATTTCCATATAACAAAATACTTTTAATCAAGCAAAATTATACAGTATAAAGAAGGGCTTTTGCGTGGTCTAGGGGTAGAACCTTGTTGTTGCGTGCGATATAAACTTCTTCCGGGGGGATTTTCTCGCAAAATTTGCGCAAGCTTTCTCCGTGGACAATGATATATCGGACATCGTGCAGGGAAGCAATTAAATCGATAAAGTCCTTGCTAGGTTCTTGCTCTCGTAGATAGACCAGGATATCTCGCTCTTTATTGGAAGCTAAATTCCGAATTTCACGGAAAATTTCTGTGGTCAAGTATTGTCCTGCCTCGAAGCCAAGGACAATGAATCGTCGATTTTCTAAGATGTGTTCCAGTGCAAAAAGGTGTTCCTCTTCAAATACTTTATCATCAATATCTTCATCCAAAGCTCGCTGAGCAATATCGGCTAAAGTAACACAAGCGCAACCAAACCGTTCGATCGCAATTCCCGCAGCGATATTGCAAAGATGGGCAGCAGAAGAAATAGGAAGGTCGCTTGCAAGGGCGCAGGTCAACGTGGCTAAAACGGTATCTCCTGCACCTGTTACATCTTTGATTTCTCGAATGCGAACAGGAAAGTCATATCGAGTCCCATCCCTCTGAAAGATTGTGATCCCCTCTTCCGAACGGGTAATCATCAAATATTTTGCATCGGCTTGGTTTAAAATCACACTTGCCATCCTCTCTAAAGGAGCCTCGGAACCCAAGCCAGCAGCAGCAACGGCTTCTCCAAAGTTAGGTTTGATGACAGTCACCCCTTTATATTTTGTAAAGTCGGTTCCTTTTGGATCCGCGATGATGGGGATGTTACGTTCGTTGGAAAGTCGAATGATTTCCTGCAGCAATGGGCGAGATAAAAACCCTTTCGCATAATCTGAGATGGCAACAATATCCACTTCTTGGATAAGACTGGGAAGCTGTTCCATTGCCTTTTTTTCTAGATGTTTAGATAAGGGGGTAGCCACTTCGTGATCAATGCGTACGATTTGTTGGTTGTTTGCGATCACCCGATTCTTTATCCCTGTAGGATATCCATCTTCTACAAAAAGTCCGTGCAACATAGCCCCAGATTCTTCGAGTTCCGCCATTAAAATTTGTCCAGAAGCATCCTTGCCCGTTCTTCCGAATGCAACTACTTCGCCACCTAATGCAATTAGATTCAAAATCACGTTCCCAGCACCCCCTGGAAGGTGAGTGGTTTCTTGAGCGTGAATAATCGCTACCGGCGCTTCTGGGGAAATCCTGCGAGCTTTCCCAATCGTATAGGTATCCAAAAAGAAATCCCCAGCAACAAGCGCTTTAAAAGATTTCAATTTTCCTAGAGTTCCTGCAACTTCAACCATACTTTTAGTGACTCTCCATTGAATCGTTACTCAAAATCGGTAAGTGTTCACGTATCGCTAAAATTATACCGAACGGAAAGGCGCAAAGTTGAAAAAAACACTTTGCGACTTAGCATCTTAGCGACTTTGCGTTTTTATTTCGGGTAGGTGAACATTTCCAAAATCGCACCTTCAAAATTGACCTCTATCCTGTCTATCTTGTTATTTTTCCTTTTCTACCATGTTTTTTCTGGCACTAAATAATTACACACGTAATCAGCAACGGCATCTTCTAAGGGCATACATTCTGCCTCTTTTTGTAAGACATGTTTCGTTTTACTCATCTCTGCGCATGTATAGTTTTGGTATTTTCCAATGAGGTCGCTTGGCATATCGATATACTCGATGTTTTCTTTCTTTCCAAGAGCCTTAAAGACCGCACGAGCTAACTGGTTCCAAGAGCAGGCAATCCCCGTCCCAATATTGTAAATTCCTCCAGCCTCATTAAAAAGAAAAGCGCAAGTCATCCGAACTGCATCTTTCACATAAATAAAATCCCTTTTCTGCTCTCCATCTGTGAAATTCGGTTCGTTGGATTTAAAAAGCCGAATCGGCTCATTCCGTTTCACCAACGGAAGAAAATGGGTGATTGCTGAAGCCATTCTTCCTTTGTGCAGCTCATTGGGACCAAATACGTTGAAATATTTTAATCCCACGACTCGATCTAAGACTCCTTGATTTTTGATCCATAAATCAAAAAGGTGTTTCGAATAGCCGTACATGTTGAGAGGATGCCACGTTTCCAATAAATCGTGATCGTCTGAAAACCCACTTAAACCATCTCCATAAGTTGCTGCGGAAGAAGCGTAAATAAAGCGGATATCGTTCTTCAGTGCATACTCAGCCAACCGAACACTAAATCGGTAGTTGTTATCCAAGAGAAAGTCGGCGTTTTTTTCCACTGTACTGCTACAAGCACCCAAGTGGATAAATGCTTGAATTTCTTGTTGTTTGCCTTGCAACCAGTCAAAAAATTGGTGTTTAGGAAGAATGTCTAGAAAGGATTTCCCCACTAGGTTCTTCCATTTATCTGTCATTTCTAAATCATCAATGATGAGGATATTGGTGTATCCAAGATTGTTAAGAGCTCGAATGACACAAGAACCAATAAATCCAACGCCACCTGTTACAATGATTTTCATAGGTACCACCCTGAATGTTTACGGTTGATATATTTTACAGGATAAAACTTAGTCTCAAATGGAAGTTTTGTAACTACTTCTTCAACTCTAAGTTTTGAAAATTCCTCGCAAAAACAAAAAAAACTGGAACCAGATCCAGACATAAGAACTTGAGAAAATCCTTGCTCCATCAATGAGGCCTTAAATGTTTGTAATGTAGGCATGCACGAAAACGCAGGAGTTTCTAGATCATTGAAGTATTTAGGGTTTCCAGCTTTAAATGACTCTAATATACGTTCCGGTTGCCACATTTCACTTTGGTAGGGTTGGTATCTTTTGTACACTTCGGCCGTCGACAATCCAAACTCAGGTTTTACCACCCAAAATAGAAAAGAAGTCAAAGGCTCAACCTCTAACACACGCTCTCCTCTTCCCGTACAATAGGCCGTACCCTTGGAGAAAAAAAAGGGAACATCGGAACCTAATTCTGAAGACCATGTTTGCAACTCTTCCGTCATGACTGGGAACTGATGAAGTTGGTTGAGAGCCCAAAGGGTTGTGGCTGCGTTGCTACTCCCCCCTCCAAGACCTGCTTCCATAGGGATCCGTTTTTCCACTTCCACGTGTAAACCAAACTTCTTTCCCGTTTTCTTTCGAAAAAGGTTGGCTGCTTTTAAAATCAAATTCTTCTCATCTAACGGAAAATGGGGCGCATTGCAAATCAGCGTATCTTTATCCGAAAGTCGAAAGGCAAGGCGATCGGAAAGATCGATCGCCTGCATCAACGAAGCAACTTCATGATACCCATCTGAACGTTTGTCTAAAACCCGAAGAAAAAGGTTGATCTTTGCAGGAGACAAAAGATGGAGCATGTATTTCTCTTTAGGAAGGATTTTGTTCTTGCTTTACTTCTTTTTTCGGTTTTGGCTCTTTTCCTTCTACGACTTCCGCAACCACATGCAATTGAACCAAACACTCGATTCCTTCTTTCAACCGAATTGGAATCTTGTGTTCCCCCACTTCTTTAATCGGATGCTTCAGCATTACCGCTTTTTTTAGCAATTCGAGTTTAAAGGTGTCTTCGATCAATTTTCGAATATCTCCAGAAGACACAGATCCATACATATTTTCTTCATCATCCACTTTAACGATGATGGAAAATATTTGGCCTTCGAGTTTTTTTGCAATTTCTTCCGACTCTTTTCGATCGACAATCGCTTTTTTCTTCCTCTCTTCCTGAAGGCGCGCCTGCAGACGGAGCGAACGTTTATCCGCAAGGACTGCTACCCCCTGAGGCAAAAGAAAATTTCTTGCAAATCCAGGTTTTACGGTGACAATATCCCCGCTCCTTCCCAGATCTTCTACATCTTCCATTAATAGTAATTTTGTCGGCATGATTTACTTTTCTCCTCTTATGATACAGGACCTACAAATGGCAATAGGGCTACATAGCGCGCTCTTTTGATTGCATTTGTCAGTTTACGTTGATGATACGACGATACGCCGGTGATTCTTCTTGGAAGAATTTTCCCTCGATCTGTAACAAATTTTCTAAGTGTTTCAGTGTCCTTATAATCAATTTCCTTAATGCCAGCTGCTGTAAATGGACATCTTTTCTTTTTTCTGGACCGATCTTGCATAGGCCCAGGTGCTCTTTTTTCTGGTTGTCTCATCATAAAATTTTCCTATCTTTCTCCAATTTGTTTAAAGCTAATTTGCTCTTTGACTTCATCTACTTGAAGTGTAATGAACCGCAATATGGTGGTATCCAAATGATATTCACGCCAAAGTTCGTTGATGGAGGCTGGATTCACTTGGAAATAAATAATGAAATAATATCCATCTTTGCGACCATTGATTTCATAGGCTAGTCGCTTTCTTCCCCAATCATGCACTTTTAAAATTTCACCACCTTGTTTGGTAATTTCCGATTTGATCCGTTCCACGGCTTGTGTACGAGCCTGATCGCCAATCGTGGCATCAATTACGTACATTCCTTCGTACAGATGCTGTTTACTACTTTTCATTGGATTCTCCTGATCCCTTTTCAGGGAGTTTTCTAATATTTACATCTTGCATGATATTTTCTATATTCTCCTCGAGAAGTCTTCTTATAACAATGACCCCTTGCTCAGCAAAGTTAGGAAGATCTTCTTTTTCCTTTCCTTCGAAGGGACTCAATACATAATCTGCTAATGAATCCACTTCTCGAGGCGCCCCAACCCCCATGCGAAGGCGGGTGTATTCTTGGCTTCCCAGACAAGTTTCTATACTTTTAAGACCATTGTGTCCGCCAGTGCTTCCGCAGGGTTTTAATTTCATCTCCCCAAACGGAATAGCTACGTCATCTACAATGATCACAAGCGAGCTTAAGCTAAAATGGTAATACTCTATATAACTCCTAACAGAGACCCCGCTTAAGTTCATGTATGTATGCGGCATTAACAAATGGATCTCTTTTTCCTTATCTACCCCTTTAGCTATTCGAGCTTGAAATTTTGCCTCCTCTTTCCAAGTAAGGCCCAGCTGTTTTGCGTACTGCTGAACCACAAAAAAACCTATATTATGCCGAGTGTTCTCGTATTGTTTTCCTGGATTTCCAAGTCCTACAAAAACACGAGGTTCCGCTGCCATCTTATCGTTTCGCTACTACGACGGCCACTTCATCCAAGCTTCCTACAGGACGAATCGTCTCTGGCAACTCAATCTCAGAGAGTCGTTTGTGCTGTTTGACTCCAAGATTTTTCACATCTATGATGAAGCAAGAAGGAATATCTTTTGGCAAACAGGCCACTCGAAGATTTCGAGTCACTTGACGAAGCACTCCCCCTTGTTTTACTCCTGCACAATCGCCCACACCCGAAAATTCGATAGGGACGTTAATTTTTACAGGGACATTATCCTGCAATTCTTCAAAATCCAGATGAAGGATTCGATAGGTAGTAGGATGGTACTGGATATCCTTAATCACTGCCTGAATGGGTTTTCCCTTTTCCACCTGTAATGTAAATACAGTAGTAGACAAGCGGCCTTTTTGTACTTTTCTTAAAACAGACTGAAATTCATTTTCAGAAAGGGTGATATTCTTCGCTTCGGTTTTACTTCCGTAAACTACCGCAGGTACAAACCCCTCACGGCGAAGACGTTTCGAATCACGCTTTTTTTCTGTTGGGCGCAGGTTAATGTTTAATTTCATGGTTCCTCCAAAAAAAACAAATCTGTATACCGAACGTGACTCAAAAATTGAGATTTCGGCTGTGCCAAAGCCTCGGGATTCAACGATCGCAGGTCACCCCATATTATTAACATTGGGTGACTTGCGATCGTTGAATCGCGGGAGCTTTCGCATCAGCCCAAATCCAATTTTTGAGCCTCGTTCGGTATAAAAGAGATCGTTGCAAAACTCTCATTTGCGGCAAATTCGAATCCGAATTAGGGTTTTGCAACTACTTCATATATCAAAAAGGGAAGAAATGGACTCCGCTGAAACAATACAGCGAATCGCGCGTGCGAACAGATCGGCAACCGATACCGTTCGCAGTTTTGAAAATCCCTCTAATCTTTCGTTAGATGGGATTGTATTACCAATGTATATCGCCTCAATAGGACTTTCTTGCAACCTTTGCACCGCATTACCTACAAAAAGTCCATGCGTAACTGCTGCAAAGATCCTATGGGCTCCCTTCTCCTGGCAACTTAGCGCTGCTGACAACAAAGTACCCCCAGTGGAGCACATATCATCAGCGAGAAGTACATTTTTTCCCCGGACATCCCCAATGATGTTTGCAATTTCTACTTTCCGAGAGCTGCAACGAAATTTATCTGCAATTGCAAATTCTACGCCCATATGCTGCGCAAATTTTCTTGCAAGTTTGCTACTACCTAAATCGGGAGCCAATACAACTAAAGGCTCCAAATGCAACCCTTGAATTGCCTCTGCTAAGACAGGCCTAGCAACTAAGGCATCAACGGGGATATCAAAAAAACCTTGTATTTGGTCTGCGTGTAAATCCATCGCCAAGATCTTTGTCGCTCCTGCAGTCACTAGGAGATTAGCGACAAGCTTCGCTGTAATCGGGACTCTCGGTTTATCTTTCCGGTCCTGGCGGCAATACCCAAAATAGGGTAACACGGCAACAATACTTTTTGCAGATGCCCTTTTTAGGGCATCAATAATGGTGAGAAGCTCCATCAAATACTGATCTGGCTTCAATGCAACAGATTGCACTACAAAAGCGTGCCGACCTCGCACACTCTCTAAAATCTGGATCGACAGTTCCCCATCTGGAAACCGCTGCAATTGAATGCTACCCAACTTTATTCCCAACTTATCGGCAATCTCTTGTGCTAAAGCAGGGTGAGAAGACCCTGAATACAACACAAAATCATCCGAACGGGATTCACTAGGGGTAATGGGTGCCTCCACACAACTATTTCTCTAA
>Ga0206882_1135_pt1 | contig 10420 bp, 21 predicted proteins | sample Alteio_BWOrgCont_4_FD_152908 | JGI IMG/M metagenome (GOLD analysis project Ga0206882, IMG submission 152908) | Enriched cells from forest soil in Barre Woods Harvard Forest LTER site, Petersham, Massachusetts, United States -... | ecosystem: Environmental > Terrestrial > Soil > Temperate forest > O...
TCGTTTAGGCGGCGCTGAAATGGCGAGAAGCGAACAATATAAAGAAGGAAGAATACCATTGCACACTTTCCGTGCAGACATTGACTATGCATTGGCCGAGGCTTTAACCACTTACGGAAAAATAGGTGTTAAGGTATGGATATGCAAAGGCGAAGTTTATGGCAAACGCGATTTATCTCCAAACATTGGCGGTACAAGCAGTGCCAGCGGTAAAGGTGGTGGCCGCCCGGAAGGCGCAGCCGGATTTGGTGACCGCAGAGGCGGAAACGAAAGAGGCGGCGAACGTGGCGGCGAACGCAGAAATGACCGTAAGCCAGGTGACCGCAGGGGTGGACCAGGCGGTGGCGGACCTAACCGTGGTGGTGGAAACCGCCCGGGCGGACCAGGCCAGGGTGGTGGTAACCGTGGTGGCGGAAGCCGTCCCGGTGGATCAAGATAATAATTAAGTAAAGTATAAATATCGAATAGATATTAAAGAATAAGAAAATGCTACAGCCAAAAAGAACAAAGTTCAGAAAGATGCAAAAAGGCAAAATGAAAGGCAACGCCACCCGTGGCGCTGAGCTATCATTTGGATCTTTCGGTATAAAATCACTCGAACCGGCCTGGATAACCAGCCGCCAGATCGAGGCTGCACGTATTGCTGTAACACGTTTTATGAAACGTGAGGGACAGGTTTGGATCAGGATATTCCCTGACAAGCCGGTAACTAAAAAGCCAGCCGAAGTACGTATGGGTAAAGGTAAAGGTGCCCCTGAATATTGGGTAGCGGTTGTTCGCCCAGGCAGGATCATTTTTGAAGCAGAAGGTGTACCATTGGACGTTGCTAAAGAGGCTTTGCGCCTGGCAGCCCAAAAGTTACCTGTGCAAACAAGATTTATAGTACGTAACGATTACGTAGAAGCATAGTGTGGAGTTAAAAATGTTATAATAGTTGTAAAAGTTGTAAGTGTTAAATTGATCTACAACCTCTACAACCCTTACAACCTCTACAACATTTACAACATAATAACAAGAATAAAATGAAGAACTCAGAAATTTTAGAACTGGCAACCGATGAGTTGACTGCAAGGATCGGCGAGGAAAGAGCTACTCTTACCAAGCTGAAATTTGCACATGCGGTTTCGGCCATTGAAAATCCAATGCGTATCACAAAGGTGCGTAAGGATATTGCTCGTTTAAATACTGAAATAACAAAGCGTAAGGCGGCGTCAGCTTCTGATAACAAATAATTTACGCATCGGGAAAAATGGAAAGAAATTTAAGAAAAACACGTACCGGCCTGGTAGTTAGCAATAAGATGGAAAAATCTATTGTTGTAGCTGTAGAGCGGAAAGTGAAGCACCCCATCTACGGTAAGTTTGTTAAGAAAACTACCAAATTTATGGCTCATGACGAGACTAATACCTGTGGTATTGGCGATACCGTATTGATAATGGAAACCCGTCCGTTGAGCAAAAGCAAAAATTGGAGATTAGTTCAAATTATAGAAAGGGCTAAATAAGATGGTACAACAGGAATCAAGATTAAACGTAGCTGATAACAGCGGTGCTAAAGAAGTTTTAGTGATCCGTGTATTGGGCGGTACAGGTAAAAGATATGCCTCAATTGGTGATAAGATTGTAGTGACCGTTAAAAGCGCGCTGCCATCTGGTAATATCAAAAAAGGGACTGTATCAAAAGCCGTTGTGGTTAGGACTAAAAAAGAGATCCGCAGGAAAGATGGTTCATACATCCGTTTCGACGATAATGCTGCCGTTTTGTTAAACAACCAGGATGAGCCGAGGGGCACCCGTATTTTTGGCCCTGTTGCGAGAGAATTGCGTGAGAAACAATTTATGAAAATTGTATCATTAGCACCGGAGGTATTGTAAAATGGATAAGAAGAAACAAACACAAGTTGCCAAGTCAAAGATCCGTAAGGGTGATTTGGTAAAAGTTATAGCCGGCGATTCAAAAGGGTCACAAGGCAAAATAGTTGAAGTTATATTAGCTAAAAACCGGGCTATTGTTGAAGGCGCCAATTTGGTATCAAAACATACAAAGCCAAACGCGGCCAGTCCTAACGGCGGTATTATAAAAATGGCTGCTGCTATACATATTTCAAACCTGGCGCTGGTTGATCCTAAAACAGGAGAAGCAACCCGCGTTGGCAGGAAAAAGAACGCTGCCGGTAAACTGGTTAGGATAGCAAAAAAATCAGGAGAGGAAATTAAGTAATGGCAACAACAACATATACACCGAGATTAAAATCCAAATATAAGGACGAGATACGCACTACGCTGAAAGATAAATTTCAGTACAAAAGCGTAATGCAGGTCCCTAAACTGGAGAAAATTGCCATCAACCAGGGTGTTGGCGGCGCAACTACCGATAAAAAACTGATCGAAACAACAATAGCTGAATTAACAACTATTACCGGTCAGCAGGCAGTATCTTCAAAATCTAAAAAAGATATCTCAAACTTCAAATTGCGTAAAAATATGCCTATCGGCGTACGTGTTACCCTGCGTGACAACACAATGTACGAGTTTTTAGACCGCTTAATTGCCGTTGCTTTGCCACGTATACGTGATTTTAAGGGCATTAACGATAAAGGTTTTGACGGCAGGGGAAATTATACTTTAGGTATAACTGAACAAATTATTTTTCCAGAGATCAACATAGATAAAATTAACAAAATTCAGGGTATGGATATTACCTTTGTAACCTCGGCAAACAACGATGTTGAAGCATTGGAGTTACTGAAACAATTTGGGTTACCCTTTAAAAATCAAACTCCAGTTAACAATGGCTAAAGAAGGTGTAAAAGCGCGCGAAGTTAAACGCGCCAGGTTAGTAGCAAAATATGCTGAAAAAAGGGCAGCCCTTAAAGCCGCCGGTGATTATGCAGCTTTAGATGCTTTACCAAAAGCGTCGTCAGCAGTAAAATTGCACAACCGTTGTAAATTAACAGGCCGCCCCCGTGGGTATATGCGCCAGTTTGGCATTTCGCGCGTAACATTCCGCGATATGGCATTGGCAGGTAAAATACCGGGAGTAAAAAAGGCGAGCTGGTAATTTAGTGAGTAGTGAATAGAGAGTAGTGAATTGTTAAACTACTCACAATTCACAATTCATCATTCACATGAATATTAACCGATGGAAGGTCTACGGAAACCACCATCACAACAAATAAATAATGAATACAGATCCAATAGCAGATTATCTTACACGTGTAAGAAATGCCATTAAAGCCAACCATAGGGTTGTTGAGATACCGGCATCAAATCTGAAAAGGGAAATCACGAAAGTGCTTTTCGACAAAGGTTACATCGCTAACTACAAGTTTGAGGATAATGGACCGCAAGGTTCTATTAAAGTGGCTTTAAAGTACCACCCGATAACTAAAATTTCTGCAATACGCAGTATTGCCCGCGCAAGCAGGCCAGGTTTAAGAAAATACGCAGGTATGGACAACATGCCCCGCGTATTAAATGGTTTAGGTATCGCTATCCTGTCAACTTCAAAAGGTGTAATGACCGATAAAGAAGCGCGTCAGCAAAATGTAGGCGGCGAGGTTTTATGCTACGTTTATTAACAGGAGGAAATTAGCAATGTCAAGAGTAGGAAAAGCACCAATAGCAATACCGGCAGGCGTAACTGTTACCGTATCTAACGAAAATTTAGTTACTGTAAAAGGCCCAAAAGGTGAATTGCAACAACAGGTTGATAGTGATATCACCGTTGTACAGGAAGACGGCAACTTAGTTGTTAAACGCCCGTCTGAACAAAAACGTCATAAAGCATTGCATGGTTTATACCGTGCGCTTATAAATAACATGGTAACCGGAGTGACCACAGGATATAAAGTTGAGCAGGAATTAGTAGGTGTGGGTTACCGCGCTACCAATGCAGGTAACACTTTAGATTTAGTGTTAGGCTATTCTCACCACTATGTGTTTGAGTTACCGAAAGAAATTAAAGTTACAACCACTGCTGAAAAGGGTAAAAACCCAACCATCATCCTGGAATCGAATGATAAACAACTGATAGGCCAGGTAGCGGCAAAAATACGCTCGTTACGTGCCCCTGAACCTTATAAAGGTAAAGGTATCAAGTTTGTTGGCGAAGTATTGAGAAGAAAAGCAGGTAAATCAGCATCTAAAAAATAATCGTCATGGCAGCAAGAGCGAAATTATCAAGAAGAGACAGGATTAAAATGGGTATCAGGAAGCGCCTTTCAGGTTCAACCGCCCGCCCGCGCCTGTCAGTATACAGGAGTAATAAAGGCATTTATGCGCAGATCATTGACGATGTATCCGGAAAAACATTAGTTTCGGCTTCATCTTTATCAAAAGACTTTGTTGCAACAGATGGCACTAAATCAGATCAGTCAGTAGCCGTAGGCAAGCTGGTAGCATCAAAAGCCATTGCAGCAGGTATTAAAGATGTGGTTTTCGACAGGAACGGATATTTGTATCATGGCCGTGTTAAGTCACTGGCCGAAGGTGCGCGTGAAGGCGGTTTAAACTTTTAATCGAACAAAGAAATGTCAACAATCAACATAAAAAGGGTAAAAACAAGCGAGATCGAATTAAAAGACCGTTTGGTAAGCATACAGCGTGTAGCCAAAGTAACCAAAGGCGGCCGTACATTCAGCTTTTCTGCTATTGTAGTAGTAGGCGATGAGAACGGTGTTGTTGGTTATGGTTTAGGTAAGGCCAAAGAGGTTACAGAAGCTATTGCAAAAGGTATTGATGATGCCAAAAAGAACCTGGTAAAAGTGCCTATTCTTAATGGTACCATACCTCATGAGCAAATAGGCAAGTTTAGCGGTGGCTTTGTATTTATCAAGCCTGCTGCAAACGGTACCGGTGTTATAGCCGGCGGTGCAATGCGTGCTGTATTAGAATCGGCAGGCGTGCATAATGTATTGGCTAAGTCAAAAGGTTCATCAAACCCGCATAACGTGGTTAAGGCAACCGTATCAGCATTATCGCAATTACGCGATGCCCATACCGTAGCACAGCAACGCGGCATTAGTTTAGGTAAAGTATTTAACGGATAATCAGTCATGGCAAAAATCAAAATAACACAGATTAAAAGCGTGATCGATAGAAGTGAGCGCCAAAAAAAGACGATCGAAGCTTTAGGCTTAAGAAAGATCAACCACAGCGTGGAAGTTGAAGCTACTGCAGCTATCATTGGTATGGTAAGAAAAGTTAATCACCTGGTAGCAGTAGAAAATATCTAATATTATGAATTTAAGTAATCTTAAACCTGCAGAAGGTTCTACTAAAAATAGAAAAAGAATTGGTCGTGGTACAGGTTCTGGCCGTGGCGGTACGTCAACCCGTGGCCATAAAGGCGCTGGTTCACGTTCAGGTACATCAACCAAGGTTGGTTTTGAAGGCGGCCAGATGCCGTTGCAGCGCCGTGTGCCTAAGGTTGGTTTTAAAAACCCTAACCGTGTGGAGTATGTAGGTGTAAACCTTGACGTTTTGCAGGAGCTGACTGAAAAATACACACTTTCAACAATTGACTTTGCTACTTTAAAAGAGCATGGGTTGGTATCGAAAAACGGACTGGTAAAAATATTAGGCCGCGGCGAGTTGAAAGCCAAATTAGAAGTTACTGCACATGCATTTACAGCTACCGCGCAAAAAGCTATTGAAGCAGCCGGTGGTACTATAGTTAAGCTATAAATTTAAATGAAGAAGTTTTTCACCACATTATCCAATATCTGGAAAATCGATGATCTGAGAGTGCGTATAACCAACACACTCTTATTTCTTTTAATATATCGTGTAGGCTCATTCGTGACACTTCCCGGCATCAACCATGCTACTTTGGAGGGTCAAAAAACAAAAGAAGGCCTGGTTGGCTTGTTAAATATGTTTGCCGGGGGCTCGTTTTCACGTGCCTCAATTTTTGCATTAGGGGTAATGCCTTATATTTCTGCGTCCATTGTGATGCAGTTATTGGGTATAGCTGTGCCGTACTTTGCTAAAATGCAGAAAGAAGGAGAAAGCGGCCGTAATAAAATTAACCAGTGGACACGTTATTTAACCATTGCTATTACAGCTCCGCAGGCTTTCTTTTATGTGCATTCTCAAATAGCTTCGGATGCGATTTTAATGCCAATTGCCATGTTTACTATACTTAACGTGTTTGTTTTAACAGCGGGCACCTTATTTGTAATGTGGCTGGGCGAAAAAATTACAGATAAAGGCATAGGCAATGGTATATCATTAATTATCATGGTGGGTATTATTGCCCAATTGCCACAAGCGTTTATAACAGAGTTTGCTAACCGTACAACGGGTACAGGTGGCTTAATAATCTTTATAGTCGAGTTAGTTGCTTTGATAGGTGTGGTAATGTTTACCATCCTTATAGTTCAGGGTACCCGTAAGGTAGCTGTACAATATGCCAAGCGTATTGTAGGTAATAAACAATACGGCGGTGTTCGCCAGTATATACCTTTAAAGGTAACCGCAGCGGGCGTTATGCCTATCATATTTGCACAGGCATTAATGTTTATACCGGCAACACTTGCATCATTTTTTCCAACTGCTGCTTCAAATGGTATATTAATATCATTATCAAACTATAATTCATGGTTGCATAATGTAATATTTGCTATATTAATTATCGTATTTACTTTCTTCTACACAGCTATTACCATCAACCCTAATCAAATGGCTGATGATATGAAGAAGAATGGCGGTTTTATCCCAGGCGTTAAGCCGGGACAGGCAACAGCCGGGTACCTGGATGATATAATTTCAAAAATTACCTTGCCGGGTTCTATATGTTTGGCCATTGTTGCGGTTATACCTGCAATAGTAACTTTAGCGGGCGTTAGCAGCTTGTTCTCCAGGTTTTTTGGCGGTACATCATTAATCATTTTGGTGGGTGTTGTGTTAGATACTTTACAACAGATAGAAAGCCACCTGTTAATGCGTCATTACGATGGATTGATGAAAACAGGAAGAATTACAGGGCGCACAAGCATACCTACTAATTCCGGCGCATCTTCGCCTGTTATTTAATACCAAATGTCAAAGATCAATTACCGGTCTGGCGAAGAGATAGAGCTCATTAGAGAAAGTTCTTTACTGGTTGGCAAAACATTAGGCGAAATAGCTAAAGTTGTAGGCCCCGGTGTAAAAACTATTGAATTAAATAATCTTGCTGAAACCTATATCCGCGATAATGGCGGGGTGCCCGCTTTTTTAAACTACAGCGGGTTTCCATACTCATTATGCATTTCTCTAAACGAGAAAGTTGTACACGGCTTTCCGAGCCAATATGAATTAAAGGAAGGCGACCTGCTATCTGTTGATTGCGGAGTTATCAAAAACAAGTACGTTGGCGATTCGGCTTATACCTTTGCCATTGGCGAAGTAAGCGATACCGTTAAAAAGCTGATGCGTGTAACACAGGAGTGTTTGGTATTAGGTGTTGAAAAAGCCGTAGCAGGCATGAGGATAGGGGATATTGGCTATGCCGTGCAGGAACATGCTGAACGGAATGGTTTTGGTGTTGTAAGGGAGCTTGTAGGTCACGGCGTAGGCACCAGGCTGCATGAAAAACCCGAAGTGCCCAATTACGGCAAACGTGGATCGGGCATAAAATTAGAGGAGGGAATGGTGATAGCCATCGAGCCGATGATCAATGCCGGGCGTGCGGGCGTAAAGTTTTGGGATGACGGATGGACCGTATCAACGGTCGACGGGAAACCATCCGCGCATTATGAGCATACGGTAGCTATAAAAAAGGGGAAAGCCGATATACTTTCGACATTTTCATACGTAGATAATGTTTTAAAAGAAAAAAATAAAAGTTAAAAATATTTTATTAATTTTGCATCCCGCTTTGAGGGCGGATAATTAAGTAATAATCAGTAAAATATGGCTAAACAAGCCTCAATTGAACAAGACGGTACAATTAAGGAAGCATTATCAAACGCTATGTTCAGGGTTGAACTTGAAAACGGGCATGAGATCATTGCGCATATATCAGGTAAAATGCGCATGCATTATATAAAAATATTACCTGGCGATAGGGTAAAATTGGAAATGAGTCCTTACGATCTGTCAAAAGGAAGAATAACATACAGATATAAATAATAAGCGAGATGAAAGTTAGAGCATCCATTAAAAAACGCAGTGTTGATTGTAAGATCATCCGCCGCAACGGGAAACTTTATGTGATAAACAAAAAGAACCCTAAGTTCAAACAGCGTCAGGGATAATTAAAGGTATTGTAATAATCCGCACAACGGTGGCCCGCCGTTCGGTATTACTTAAAAACAAATAATAAATATGGCAAGAATATCAGGTATTGATTTACCAAAAAACAAAAGAGGCGAGATAGGCCTAACCTACATTTACGGTATAGGCCGTTCAACAGCCCAGCGTATTTTAACAAAGGCCGGCATTAGTTTCGACACTAAAGTGCAGGACTGGAACGATGAGCAGTTGAATGCTATACGTAGCATCATTAACGATGAGATCAAAGTGGAAGGTTCACTTCGCTCAGAAGTTCAATTGAACATTAAGCGTTTAATGGATATTGGCTGTTACCGTGGTACACGTCACCGTAAAGGATTGCCGTTACGCGGCCAGCGCACCAAAAACAACTCACGTACCCGCAAAGGAAAACGTAAGACTGTTGCTAACAAGAAGAAAGTTACTAAGTAAGTGATTAGTGATTGGAGAATAGAGATTAGTTGATTGGCTGGTTGAAATTTGAAGATCATTAGGAATAAAATAAATTAAAACGATTGGTGGGTCCGAATTATTCTATAATTCAGTAATTCATCAGATCAATAATTAAAAACAAAAATGGCTAAAACTAAAAAAGTTACCAAAAAGCGTATTGTGGTTGTTGAGCCGGTTGGCGAAGCGCATATCAACGCTACCTTTAACAATATCATTTTAACCCTAACCAATAAAAGCGGCCAGGCTATTTCATGGTCGTCTGCCGGTAAAATGGGTTTTAAAGGTTCAAAAAAGAATACCCCTTACGCTGCCGGTCAGGCCGCTGCCGATTGCGCCAAAGTTGCTTACGATCTTGGCTTGCGTAAAGTAGAAGTATTTGTAAAAGGCCCGGGCTCTGGTCGTGAATCAGCTATCCGTACCCTGCAAACTACAGGTATCGAAGTAACTACTATAAAGGACATTACACCGCTTCCGCATAATGGTTGCCGTCCGTCAAAAAGAAGAAGAGTTTAATTAACAAGATTTTAAAGCTAAGATTCACCGGCATCGGGCTGGATGATACTTTAAAAACACACAAAAATGGCAAGATACACAGGTCCAAAATCAAAAATTGCACGCCGTTTCCGCGAACCGATCTTCGGTCCGGATAAAGCGTTAGACAGAAAAAACTACCCGCCGGGTATGCATGGCGCTTCAAAAAGAAGAGGAAAGCAATCAGAGTATTCAACCCAGTTAATGGAGAAACAAAAAGTTAAATACACTTATGGTGTATTAGAACGCCAGTTTGAAAACTTGTTTCACCGCGCTTCTGCTAAAGAAGGTATTACAGGCGAAAACTTATTAAAATTTTTAGAAGGTCGTTTAGACAACACCGTTTACCGTTTAGGTATTGCACCTACACGTTCGGGAGCACGCCAGTTGGTAGGCCACAAACATATTACTGTTAACGGCGAAGTAGTAAACATCGCTTCTTATTTATTAAGGGCGGGTGATGTTGTAGCTGTTCGTGAAAAATCTAAAACATTAGAGGCTATCACTCATTCAGTTGCCGGCAAAAAAATTAACAGGTATAGCTGGTTAGAATGGGATGCTGCCAATTTATCAGGCAAGTTTTTAAACTATCCAAACCGTGATGAGATTCCTGAAAACATAAAGGAAAACCTGATCGTCGAGTTGTACTCGAAATAAGATATGAGAATTGAGATGTGAGATCTGAGACAAATTTCTGTCACAGATTTCGCATTTAAGAATAAACCAGGTAGGTGTGGATGAGAAAAGAGAACAAGTCTCAAATCTCGTATCTAACATCTCAGATCTATAAACAAATAAATAAAAGGATATAAATGGCAATTTTAGCATTTCAAAAACCAGACAAGGTTATCATGCAGAAATCAACTGATTTTGATGGCACGTTTGAGTTTCGTCCATTAGAACCAGGCTTCGGTGTAACCATTGGTAATGCCCTGCGTCGTATCTTACTTTCATCTTTAGAAGGTTATGCAATTACCTCTGTTCGTTTTTCGGGTGTAATGCATGAGTTTTCAACCATTAAAGGGGTTGTAGAAGATGTTACCGAGATCATATTGAACCTGAAACAAGTACGTTTCCAAAAAACCGGTGAATCAGGTGATAACGAAAAAGTTTTTGTGATCGTTAACGGCCAGGATACTTTCCGCGCCGGTGATATCACCAAATTTTCAAACAACTTT
>Ga0206882_1162_pt1 | contig 10329 bp, 8 predicted proteins | sample Alteio_BWOrgCont_4_FD_152908 | JGI IMG/M metagenome (GOLD analysis project Ga0206882, IMG submission 152908) | Enriched cells from forest soil in Barre Woods Harvard Forest LTER site, Petersham, Massachusetts, United States -... | ecosystem: Environmental > Terrestrial > Soil > Temperate forest > O...
GTGAAACGAAATATTTGGAGTTTGGAGTGTGTGTGACCTGTCATCGCTTTTTGTGTTCGATGCCGACTTGTCGGCATCGCGGACGTCGCAAATAGGGGGTTATGCTTTATGTTTCCAATTCTGAAGTTTATGAGTCATGGAGTTCCCATAGATTTTGCAAGACTCTCGGTTGGGCACGTCAAAGTCAAGACCTTAGGGTTAGTTTTTCTACCTTGCTAACCCTAATTGCCCCTAGTGAAATTATTTTATCCCAAAACTTGTTGAAACTGGGAATTCAATTATTGAAATTTAGGCTTGCTTATGAGACGATAGATGAGAACTTTGAGCCTTAGAATCCTTGAATGACCTTACTGAAGCGCAAGATAGTAAAAAAACTATGAACTTAAATAAATCAAAACAAACTCAATCTATCTTACAAAGATGGGCGCGAGCTGTTGCTCTAGCCGTCCTTACTTTTTTTGGTTGCGTATGGCTATGCTTTTTTATTAATCCGTTCTTTGATGCCTCGCCTATATTTTCATCGCAAAAGGAAAATCAAAATCAATCTGAAGGGCCAAAACCAAGTTATTTTTACAGACAGGACGTTCATTTTCTATTCTATAATAACTTATTTAATACGCCAAAAGAATCCATTCAACTTATTAAAATTAAAACAGATGCACCTAGTACATTTGCGGGCAGTTCAGCTGTTAATAACCTAACAAATAATGCAGAAAAGATATCCTATTGGACAATATTAGTTTTAACTTGTTTAGCTTTACTTATTCCTAGATTACCCGGTATGAGACTCAATTTTAACCACTTGAGAAAGCGGAACATCATATATGCTCCACCAGCGTGGTTAGGGGGTGTTTTAGGATGGTTTGCAGGTTTGTTTTACTTATATTATTTTGATACTGCTAATTGTTTAAAAATTATTTCCCTCACTGTTCCTGTAGTAGTTTTTTTAATAAAAAACTTTCACTTTTCTATTCAGAGCCAAGGAGAAATCCGTAAAACTGAGAAGGATTCTACAAGAGATTCAAGTGAAGGACTAACGTTGTTTAAGCAATTAGATTCCGTATATAAAAATCATAAAAAAATAGACCATGCGGAGGTCTCTTTATTATTTTCAAAAATAAAGAACTGGTTTTTATCTGAAAAGCCCTTAGATGATGATAAATTAGACATCAGCGGTGCCCAAGCTATTGCTTCTAAATTTGCAGAAGTATTGTTCGAAAGAATCGACAGTGATAATGGGTTAAGAATAGGGGTAACGGGTTCAAATGGGAGTGGAAAATCTAGTTTTATCACTTTAATGCTGGAATCTTTTTATGAAAACCACAAATCATTTGAAATGACACCTATTTTTTGTAAGGTAAATATGTGGGGGTGTCGTTCCTCAAATGCCGCACAAGAATATATTCTCGAATCTATCTTAGATTCTGTCTCTTCGTATTTCGACACATCAAGTGTTGATCATTTACCTCAGGAATGGCGAATTGTAATTGAAGGGTATAGCAATTCGTTTTTAAAGTTTTTTCATCTCATTTGGATTGGTCGATCGTTTGAAAAAAGCATTGTTGAACTTTCCTCTTTACTAGAGAAATTAAAATATCATCTAATAGTTGTTATTGAAGATGTCGATCGAAATAAAGATACAAATTATGATCCCAAACAAATTCAAGCTTTGCTAGAAAGACTTAAAAAGAGTCGTGTTGAGGGCGGGCTCGATTGCACTATTGTTGTTGCTGGTGAAGAATCTTCTATTGATTTTTCACGATTTAGTGAAATGTTAATATCTCCTCCGCCAATTCCCATCTTTACAATCAAAAAGTTAATATGGGCAACTATAGTAACTCACAATCCTGAATGGCAAGGCTTTAGAAATCCTGAATCAATATCCTTTTCATTATTTTATGGTCATGAAAACACAAAAAACTCGGTTGGTTCCGCTGCTTTAAGTTTAAATGAGTTTTCGCTGATTGATTTTCAAAATCTTATTCAAGGATTCAGAAAATTAAAGCAATTCGAAAGAAAATTAGATGCGGATTGGAAAAATTTAAATGGTGAAATTGACTATTTTGATTTATTTTTAGTAACTCTATTAAGAATTTCATGCCCAGAAGTTTATGATTTTATTCATGCAAACCATCAGATAATACTTAGTGCTTCTGAAAAGTCAAACTTAGAAGGTATGAATAAAATAAACTTATCAAATTCACTAAATGCTCTTCAAGCTCAATATCAAAAACTTCGTATAGATATTAAAGATAAAACCCATTCCTGTGATAAAATACTTGTCCTTCTATTCGGAAAATCAATCAATATTGCATTTGGAATTCCAAAAGAATTAGAATTAAAATGGTGGTCACAAAACGATCGTCAGAGAATAAAATCAAATCCATTTCCGACGGATTATTGGTCTAGAGCCTATATGGGACTGGTTAATCCAAATGAAGTTCTTGATAGAAAAATTATATACGAACATGAGAGCTGGCGCTCTAATCCCAGTCAAAACAAGGAGCTAATTACTCTTCTCAGAAATGAAATTGTTGATTGCAAATGGGCTTCGCTTAAATTAGATTTAACTAAAGAACAAATACTTTCTTTAGCTTTCGATATTCTTTTAGACCGCTGCATCATAGATGATAGACCTGTATGCATAAACTTAGGGTATCTTGCAGGAATGACTGCGGAATCATGCCTAACATATCTAAAACAAAAGGCTATGCTCAACTTTTCTAGTGACCCTGAAGCATATTCAAAATGGGCAATTTCATCTGTTCTTAAGTTGACTGAGAAAAATTTACATGCAGCTGTCGCATTTTTTTATCGATGGGTTATTGGAGAAGATACCCAAAAAACATTTCCAAGTAATAATTTTGAGCCTTTAAAAACAGATTTGAATGAAACTCTTAATTTAGGCCTAAAAGAGGTTGTCAATCCTCATCAAGAATTTATAAGGCGTATTCCTGAGAATGACCACGACACCACATATGGCTTAATCTGTATTTTTTCCTCTAACAGTGCGGATCTTATGCACCGACGTGCAGATCTAACAAATTCCGCGTTAAATGTCCCTAAATGGCTTTCAGATCTTTTATTTCAGGCAATTAATGATCCAGAAACCGCCAAAAAGGCCACTATTCAATTAATAGGGTGTTTATTTAAATTTTCAGATGGGATGATAAATCCTCTAAGGATATTATTAGTGGAAGACAGAATTGAAGTTATTTTGCCGCAATCAAGCATTCAAGCATTAACAATTATTAGCCAAACGAGTCTTTCAGGCTCAGTCTTTGCCGAATATGAAAACACAATTCATGAGCAAGCATTAAACTGGCTTTCAAGTAAGGCTTAATCACCTTCACGCGCGCCAACCGGAAGGACACGAAATAGCGCAAATTCTTCTATCGAAAGGTAGATTCGCTAGACTTGCGCGTTAGGGTTAAGATGTTTTTGGGAGATCGCCTACCGTCTACAATGATGGACTTGAAACACTCTGGATAAGTGGGCGATACGCTGCTCCCGTGGATATGGGAATGGACAAAATATTGATTAACTCATTTTTAACCAAGCAAATCTTGATTTGGACTCCACCATGGCTCTCAAAGTAAGCTATAGTTTAGCTTGATTTGCGCCAATCTTCTCCAAAAGCAGCTTTAGATGGGCTGGTATTTCCAAGGAACGTCTGAGGATCCAGTACGGAAGTGATTTCAGTCCATCAATGAAATTTTATTTTAGATCCGTATATATTTCTTCTTGCGACTGCGACGAACCTTTGTTGGGATTGAATATAAAACTCTTTTCCATAATAACATCACGCCGGGTGCACCTAAAACCATCCAGACTGAACCGGCATTACCCATAATGAGGGTTATAAATAGCATAATTAACCAAATTACCCAAAAAAATACTTTTAAGAGTTTTAGTTCTATTATCCCTTGTGCTTTTAGGGCAGGGGAGAGTGACTGGTGTGCCACTGTGGATGGTGATGGTTCCGGGCCCGGGTCTTTTATATTTACTACCTGTCGCTCAATTGTAGCACTATCAGAATTGGAAGTGCTATCCACACGGACAACCGGAAATAGTATCAAGCAACTTTTTGCTTCAATATCACACCAAGGGCATGCGCTTAGTTCTTGGTTGTAATAGTGACCTCCATTTGAGGTGCATGATTTGAGCATTGCTGCAAGGGTAGTAAGAGCGTTTATCCATTCTTCAGAGGTTGGGCGCAGGCCTTCTTGAGCACCGTAAGCATCTCTTGAGAATGCCCTCTCAAATAATTGTCTCAGGTGAGGTGTTAAAGCAGCCATTGGCAAACTCGCGGGAGGCGGAAGCATTTGTAATATTTGATGGTCAGAGCTAAAAGCAAAGCGATACTCTGCAATGGCTTTTTCGAGAGGCATATCACCTTTTCCTAAAAATCGGCCGGAGAAGGGATGCCGCGCGAGAAAAAGCAGCTGGAATATAATGACTGCTAATCCAAAATTGTCATGGTTGCGTGTACGTTGCACCCCTTTAAAGGTGGAGAGCCCCTGCATTTCTGGAGGCTGATGCGTTAATACCCCAACTTCACAAAACCAACACTTCTTGCCTTCAATTATCTGAAAAGAATCTGTGTCAATAAACCGAACCGTCGCATCCTGAGCTACTACAAGATTGCCATGATTTACATCCCCTATTACATGACCTGCGTTATGTATAACCCCAAATGCACGAGCTACGTTCATGGCCGCATGCACTAAAAAACGCCAATCGGCCTTTGGGAATTTTTGAAGCCGTAATCCGGGGTTGTACAATTCATATAATGAATAATGATTGGTTAGCCTAGGCATAACAAAACCCGATAGGATCCCGCTTTCTGAGTAATATGAAGCTAATGGCCAAGTAGAGATATTCATTAGGCGCTCATTTCCAAGGCGCACCATGGCAAGAATTTTTTCTATTTTCTCGCGAGAGGGGAGGTGATGATAGATTTTGAGAGCAAAATTTGGAGAATTTTTAATAGCAAATACGGATCCTTCCCCGCCTTTACCAAGCTCATTTCCCAAAATAATAGGTTGATTCTCTAGGTTTTTTAGTTGCTGAATTAGATTATTCATCGTAGGGGAGAACTGCGTCTAGCAATGACAAGGGTTTTGTCGTCATCAGTGCGACGATTGATAAAATCAGACTCCAGACATCAATACATTTATTGACGTGGCAGCTAGCTTTCTTCACTTTATTGATTCCGAATCAATTATTTTACATTCTTTTTCATATAAAAGCCTTATTCCTTCACACAGCAATGCAGAACGATCAGTTTTTTTTCTTTGCCTCAGTCTTTTTATAAAAACTTCGTTTAGAAGTTCTTCATCCTCATTACTCATGTAAATTGTAGTTTTAATTTTTTTTAATAACTCAGCGTTAGCAGACATAATTGATTCCAAAAATGCGTTTAAGAGGCAGATTGCCATAGATCGATGAAAAAGTCAAAGAGTTAAGGTAGTAACGTTAAATAATTTTGATGTCTTGACGTCATGCAGTCTTTTAGCTACAATGCTTTGAAATTAACGAGTTTATGTACTCATAGCTAAAATAAATTCGCTAGTTAAGTCGCACAACTTGGAGAAAAACTAATTTATGTCATATTCAGATCAGATTCCTTTTGTCTTGCCAGAGCTAGTCTCAAACCCTGAGCCTCGTTGTCCCTGTTTGCTTCTTTTAGATACTTCTGGGTCAATGCAAGGAGCTCCAATATCTCAACTCAATCAAGGATTGCAGACATTTAAGCAAGAACTTATGTCAGATGGTATGGCAACTCAAAGAGTAGAAGTGGGAATTATAACGTTTGGCCCAGTTCAAATTCTTTCTCCCTTTCAAACTGCAGATACATTTATTCCACCACAATTAAGTTCTAGTGGCAATACACCTATGGGTGAAGCGATTGAAGCTGGATTAGAAATGTTAGAGGCTCGAAAGCATACTTACAAGCAAGCTGGCATTAGTTATTACCGACCTTGGATTTTTCTTATAACTGATGGTGGGCCGACAGATAATTGGCATAGAGCTGCTCAGAGAGTCAGAGCCGGAGATAATAGTGAAAAGAAACAATTTAGCTTTTTTGCTGTTGGGGTGGAAGGCGCTGACATGTCAACGCTATCGCAAATTTGCAGCCCTAGTAGACCACCAATGAAACTTCAGGGGCTTAGTTTCAGGGAACTTTTTTCATGGCTTTCAAGCTCTCTTAGCGGTGTTTCTCGCTCTCAACCGGGTCAAATGGTTGCACTTCCAGCTCCAACAGGATGGGCTTCCGTTTAATGTCTGCTCAGTGGAATACAGCCTTTGCTTCAGTAATTGGAACTTCTCATGAAAAGACTGGAACCTCATGTCAAGATGCGTGTCATTGTCGAATAATTCAAGCAAGCGATGGACAAGAGATTTTTCTTGGAATTGTTTCTGATGGCGCGGGAAGTGCTTCGAGATCTGAAGTTGGATCAACTCTGGTAGTTCAAATGTTTCTTGATAAATTCGGAACATTAATTAAATCGGAAAAAGACATGCATCTAATCAATAGAAATTTCGTTCTTGATTGGCTTGAAGAGGTGAGGGCTCAAATTTTTATAAGGGCTACGAAAGAAGCCTTGAGTCCTAGGGAATTTGCTTGCACAATTCTTGGTGCGATTGTTGGACTAAACAATTCTATTTTTTTTCAGATTGGGGATGGAGCTATTGTTGTTTCAGAAACACCTCTCGATGAATATTATTGCATCTTTTGGCCTCAGCATGGAGAGTTTGCAAATCAAACTAATTTCATAACTCAAGAGAATTTATCAGAAATTCTTGAGTTTGAATCTTCTCAAGGCTCTGTGAATAGGATCACCTTATTTACAGATGGTATAGAACGTCTTGTTTTAGATTTTTCTGACCGTTCGGTATATCCGCCTGCATTAAACTCAATTTTTGAATGGTTGCAAAATAATCAACAAGTTAATCCAGACGAAAAGTCTTCATCTGTCTTGTTCAATTATCTAAATTCTTCATTTATAAATAGTCGAACAGATGACGATAAAAGTCTTGTGATGGCAACTCGAGCGACTAAAGAGAAACCTCATGTTTCAACAGAAATTAGTTGATAACAATGGATCACCCATTATTCTTTCAAAAGAGCTTGGAAGAGGTGGTGAAGGTACTGTATTTGTCATTCAAGGCAACCCCTCAGTAGTAGCAAAAATATATAATAAAATCCCCGATCATGAAAAAACCAACAAGATTTCGGCCATGATTGGGATGGGGAATGAAAGACTCCTAAAACTAGCAACTTGGCCTATAAACTCACTATACACAAAAGACAATAAGCTTATTGGCTTTACAATGCCTAAGCTTGTAGATCACAGACCTATATCTAACCTATACAGCCCTAAACAAAGGCTTCAGGAGTTTCCTAAAGCCGATTGGCGTTTTTTAATTCATGCAGCAATAAATACAGCTCGAGCTTTTTCAATTGTCCATGAAGCTGGGCAGGTAATAGGAGACGTGAATCATGGAAATTTATTAGTAACTCACGATGCCACTGTTAAATTTATAGACACAGATTCTTTTCAAATATATTCCGGAGGTAAATATTGGCTTTGTGAGGTGGGCGTATCTACTCACCAACCTCCTGAAATGCAAAATCAGTCCTCATATAAAGGCATAATACGTACCCCCAACCATGATAATTTTGGCTTGGCTGTCTTAATTTTTCAACTACTCTGCCTTGGTCGTCATCCCTTTTCAGGAAGATATTCAGGAGCAGGAGATATGCCTCTTGAAAAAGCTATATTAGAATGTCGTTATGCTTATGCCTCTGATAATACTTTGACAAAGATGAGTCCTCCTCCTGCAAGCTTGCCAATGATCGCTCTTACGCCAAATTTAAGATTGTATTTTGAACGTGCCTTTTCAAAAGAAGGTGAGAAATTAGGTTTTAGACCTTCTCCACAAGACTGGATCACAGCCTTAAGCGAACTTTCTTCAAAATTAAAACCATGTCCAATAAATCAATCTCATCATTCCATTGTGGACATGAAAAATTGTCCGTGGTGCGATATAGAAACGAAATGTAACACTTCATTTTTTCCTCTCATCGGACCAAAATCAAACACAGACCTTAATATAACTTCTCTTTGGCAACAATTTCTAAGTATAAAAGCCCCCGTAAATATTCACACATTACCAGATGTTGCAAGTTTTTCAACACCCCCTTCAAATGCTGCCATTCAAATTAGAAAAAAGCTAAGGAAGAATCAGTATAAATTTGCTTTGTTGTTCTTGGCAATTCTAGCTATTTGCTACGGAATAATTCTTTCCGTAGCACCTATTATTGGATTAATAGCTCCCGGCACTTTTATTGCATTTTTTTTGTTGTATAATGGACGAAAGAAAAGGCTTATAGGTACAATTTTTCAGGAGCTAAGTTTAATAAAGCCTAAATGGGAATCCCTTTGTCTTCAGCATGAAACTTTAGCAAAAAACTACTCATTTGAATTTATTCGCAATCAAATAAACGAATTAATAAATAAACACGACTTGATCGCGAACGAACGCGAAAACAAATTCAAAGTTTTATCACAAAACAAATTTCAACAACAGCTTAAACTACATCTAGATAGCTGTCGTATTGCAACATCTAACATTGAGGGAATAGGACAGGGTCGAATTGCTACTCTTCAAAGTTATTCAATTGAAACTGCTGCAGACATTGATAGCACAAGGCTGATGGGTATTAGTGGCTTTGGGCGTGTGCTAGTGTCTAGACTAGTCGATTGGAAAAAAACTTGTGAAAGTAGGTTTGTATTTGATTCCAAAAAAGGGGTGTCACAGATCGATGTAGCCGCTCTTGATCGTGATATTGAAGCAAAACGCCGAACAATAGAGGTTGAACTGTCTATTAAAATTTCACAGTTATCTCTTTTAAGCCAAGAAATCAGTGCCAGTTGGCAAAAATTACAAGATCAAATGTATGAAATTTTACCAAAATATGTTCAAGCCATAGTTAATGCTAGAGAAGTTGGGCTTAAGCTCTGAAGGAAGTGAAAAAATGAATAGAGGTGGATTTTCTTGGAAAAGATTTTTAGGTGTTTCTGCTGTTCAAGCCAAAATATCTAGAAAAATTGGCATCCCAATTTCTCGTTCAGGCCGTCAGAGAAAGATAGGTGCTGTTATAGAAAAACTTATTATGAAATTCTTGGGAATAAAGCCGTGAAAATCCCAGATCAACGGAGCTTTAGCTAAAGACAAAACTCTTAAGTGCGGTAAGGCAACTAAGCGATTAGTGGCGGCCACTTCTGAGGAATACAGAGAAAAAATTTTTAAAAAATGTGTTTTAATGCTCACTGCCCTGTTCCCCATTAAAATTCAGTAGTGTTTTTAGCAGAAATTGTTTATTATCATTCGCCTAGATATTGGATGACAATAGGAGATGTCAAATTCGAAAACATGACGGTTAGCTGTTGTTGTGCTCAGGCCGGTTATTCAGTCATCTGAGCTGTATGGATTGAGGTCGTCTTTGAGGTTTTTTAATGTTAGAGTGCCAGGCTCCCTATATCTGCTTGGACACAGATTTTATTCTTAGAACAAGGAGAATTAATCGATCATGACAGTATTTTCGTGGATTTGGCGATTTATGTGCGACATTTTCAATCGCGTTCGTTTAATGATTCGGAGATCAATCAAAAGAAAGAAGTTCTTTTCTTCGCTTCTTCACAAAGCTGAAAGCGGAATATTTACTGAGGAAGAGCGAATTCAAACTGAGGGTCGATGTGGAGAGTTAGATCTAGTCATTGAAGACTTAAAAAGTATTCGCGCCGAGGTCTTTGATATTGCGCTATCTGCGGTAAAACAAGGTGGGAGAATTACTGCAGATCAAGAAGTTGAACTGAATAAAATGCAGCAATTTTTGATGATTCCTAATTCTGAAATCGTCAAGTCAAAAGAGGATCTCAGGAGAATTCGTATTAGAATTAAGCATGTTATGAATTGAATATGACATACATATGCCTTCTGGATAGATTGATAGCATATTTAATGGGATGAAATTAGATCTTAAACATGTTGTAAAGGCAAATTCCTTAAGTTGATGCGTATGTTCGTCTAGGGCGTCTGGTAAAGAGCCCACAGCGACGTAAGGAGCTGGATTGCATAAGAAGAGCCAGAACTCGCCTAGGGCGACTCAAGATCAGGATTGCAAATAAAAAAAATCCAAGGAACTCTTTTAAATATCAATTTAACCTTGAGAGTGTACTAGGTAACACTCTTATGCCATCATTACAGGACATAGGAAAGTGTTATCAAAATTTACTTGTTTGGCCTTTTGGTCTCTTA
>Ga0206882_1164_pt1 | contig 10321 bp, 9 predicted proteins | sample Alteio_BWOrgCont_4_FD_152908 | JGI IMG/M metagenome (GOLD analysis project Ga0206882, IMG submission 152908) | Enriched cells from forest soil in Barre Woods Harvard Forest LTER site, Petersham, Massachusetts, United States -... | ecosystem: Environmental > Terrestrial > Soil > Temperate forest > O...
TAGACTTGATTGGCTTGCTAATATAGTCATCCATGCCTGCACTTAGGCATTTTTCGCGATCCCCTTGCATGACATTGGCCGTTAAGGCAATGATCGGGGTATGCAATTTTTTTCCTTCTTCAATTTGCCTGATCTGCTTTGTCGCTTCATAGCCATCCACTTCCGGCATTTGAATATCCATAAAAATAAGGTCGTATTTATTACTTTCAAACTGGCTGATCGCCTCCCGTCCATTTTCAGCCACATCCACTTCACAATTCATCATTTCCAGCATCTCCTTAGTGAGTTCCTGATTAAAGAAATAGTCATCAACTACTAAGACACGAGCTTTAAATTTAGCGGAAATTTTTTCCATAATAATTCATGAGGTTATTTGTTTAGGTAAATTTAAAGGCAGCTCTACCCAAAAAGTTGAGCCCTGCCCTTCATCGCTGATCACACCTATTTGTCCTTGCATTTTAGCGGCCAGTATCTTGCTGATAGACAAGCCCAAGCCATTTCCTCTATACTTGCGAGTAAAGGAAGAATCTCCTCGAAAAAACTTTAAAAAAATATGTTGTTGAATTTCAACGGAAATGCCAATGCCTGTGTCCACGACTTCCAGACGTATGACGACTTCCTCCTCACTTTCTTTTTTCTGAATTACATTGATCAGCACACGGCCTTGATCAGTGAATTTCAGGGCATTATCAATGAGATAGCTTAGGATTTGCTTAATTCTCAAAGGATCGCCGATTAATCTGGAGTGCATCTCAGAAGGGGAATTGAACAAAATCTCAATATTCTTCTTTCCACTTATTTCCACAAAAGAAGGAATAAGGTCTTGAATCAGTTGAGCTAAATTAAATTCTTTTAGTTCCAATTTAAAATCATCAGATTCAATTAACGTGACCTCTAAAATATCATTAATCATTTTCAATAGCGCTTCAGAAGATTGGTAAACTCTATTTGCATATTTCATTTGTTGATGGTTAAGATCTGTGTTTAACAAAAGCTCGGTCATTCCCATCAACCCATTTAGATGATTGCGAATTTCATGCGTCATATTATTTAAAAAAATATTTTTTGTTTGATTGGCGATCTCCAATTCTTGCTTTTGCCACTCCAACTGATTCAAAGAAATACTTAACATTCCTTCTCTTTCTCTTAACAGCCTTTCCACTTCATCCCGCTCATACTCAAGCTTTGCAGCTTCAAACATTAAAATGATCGCTTGCAAAATTGGCATGAGGGTAGAAACCAAGTCCTGGCTATAGCTATAGTCATCATGAGTCGTATTGAAAAGGAAAATAACCCCGATCAGGTAATCCTTGCTTATCAAGGGAATGCCTGCAAAATTTTTTACAGGAAATGCCCGATGGATTTTGCTTGAAAGGATTCCATTAGTTCCGATTAAAGGTTTTGAAGTCTTTAGAATTGTTAAGATTAATTCCTGGATAGCAGTTACTGGCACAATACCATTTGGTTGAGGGTGGTTTAGGAAGGTGATTTCTTCTTTTAATGAGCTTTCTGAGGCCGCATAAGTCGTAAAATTTTGATGGTTCGCTTTGCTGTCTTCGATGCTCACAATAAACCCGTGTTGGCTTTCGGTTAAGAAAAGCAGGGTTTGTAAAAAAACCTCGCAAATCTCAGCTAATTTGAGAGGGGATTTGCTGGTGATAAATTGGGATTGGGTTTGCGAAAGGGTATCTAAGATAGCTTCTAAGTTTTGAATGCTTTTTTTGGAGGCGTTGGATTCCGCAAGGCTATGCACAGGATCTAGATGTTGACTATCAGACATATGCGGCCTCGCTACCACAAAGTTAAATCAAAACATTCGCTTCATTTGGAGAATAGGGTAAGGCAATCCAAAAAGTGGTTCCTTGCCCGACTTTGCTGTCCATCCAGACTCTCCCTTGATGTTCAACGACAATTTTTTTTACAATAGCCAGTCCGAGGCCCGTGCTCATTTCTCCATCTGTCGCTTTAGCGCTCGTTCTAGAAAAGTATTGAAACAAACGATCTTTTTCGTGCTCAGGAATCCCAACTCCCTGATCCTTGACTGCCAGTATCACTTCATTGGGTGTTTTGCTTAAAGAAATATCAATACTCGTGCCGGAATGAGAAAATTTGATTGCATTGCTGAGCAGATTATTTAATACCTGTCCAATTTTATTAGAATCGCAATCGATATCAGGCAGATTCTCTTCGCATTTAAACACTAAGTGAATAGCCTTATTTTCAGCTAGATCCTCATTTAATAAAATATTTTTCTTGACCAAAGCCTCTAAATTTTGCTTGGACAGTTCTAATCGCAATTTTCCCGATTCAATTATTGAGATATCAAGTAAGTTGTTAATGATTTGAAGCATGAAATGCGAGGAGTCTTCAATGAGGGTAAGCATATTTTCGGATTTCTTATCCAAGCTTCCCGATAGTTTTTCGAGTAAAATCTTGCAATATCCCTGGATAACCCCTAAAGGATTGCGCAAATCATGGGCTGCCATCCCTAACCATTGATTTTTTTCAATATTCAGTTTGTTCAGTTCTGCATTCTTTTCTCTTAATTTTTGATCGGTTAGTAATAATTTTCTATTCACCTCCTCTGTCTCGCGGGTTTTCTGAATAGCTGTGGCATATGTTGAAAGCAAAAGACTGGTGATCTGTTGCATGTTCCCTTGCAAGGAAAAGCGCTGCCCGCCCCAAAAAAATTCCAGGAACTGATTTTCTCCGCTTACTCGGGACAATTTGCGATTTTTAATCAGATCTTCAATCGATGACAAAAGCAAATGGATTTCGCAAGGTTTGGTGAAAAAATAATCTGCACCGCATTCAATCCCTTTGATCACATCCAGGGGATCTGAAAGAATGGTCAGCAAAATAACGGGCAGGTTTTTAAAATTCGATTGTAGGCGAAGAGCTTTACAAAATTCGTAGCCATTCATGTCAGGCATTTTAACATCGCTGATAACTAAGGATGGATTTTGTATTTTTAACATTTCAAGGGCATCTTTTCCATTATTTACAATGACGACTTCAATGCCATTTTGCTCTAACTCTTCTTTTAACAGCATGGCTTGTGTTTGGCTGTCTTCAACAATCAGCACTTTAATATTGGATTGGGAATGGAGAAGCATAGTCTACCTCTAGTGGTCTGTTATTTTTTGATATGCTGTTTAGCTTCATAAAATTTCCTTTCATAAAACATCCATTGTAATCGTCTACTCTTGCACAGAAGCATTGGTCGTGATAAATGTATGATAGGGAAGTTTGTTAATATAGGTTTCTGCAATGATTGCCGCAGTGATAAAAGTGACCAAAGTGGAAAGGAAATATCCGTAGCCGTAATAAGAAAATCCCATTTTCATGCAAACCAATGTAAACAAAGCGTTTGTAGAGAAAAAAACTACCTGAATCCAAAACACTCCTTTTCGATAGTCAAAATAAGATAAGAGGATACTTAAATAAACGCTTAAAATTTGAAATGTCGACCCTAACACGCCATACCGAAAGATCCCGAGTTCAATAAAGTTCAAGCCTAGCCAACCGAAAATTTTGGGCGCTAGCAAAAGGGTAATGACACAGATGCAGACCTGCAATAAGAGAAGGTTTCGCCCACTTTGATATACCCCTTGAAGCAACATTTGATGATTGGACTGAATTTTCTTTAAGGGAGCATGATTCAAAATGGCATCATAAAATTGAATGTATTTTTCGAAAAAAGAGGTTTCCTGCGATAGCAAAAACATCGCCATGCCTGGCACAATGGTCAAATAGGCCAAAAACATCGCTGCATCATAATGAGGGTACATGATCAGGTTGTTCGGCAATTTTACCGCTTCCGGAGCAAACCACATGATCCACTTATCGACCCAAATAGCCAAATTGTAAATCAAACCTCCTAAAATAAGCAGCCTATACTCTTTTAAATACCTCAGGAAATCGAATAAGTGTTGGGTCCGTTTGGGATATTCAGTTAAAACTAAAGCAATTAAGGAAGAAAGAATCAAGGCCTGCCCTAAAGTAAACCCTAGAAGCATCCCTTCTAAAGAATAAACGACGCCCAATACCACGGAGTTGGCTACAGCAAAAATCATGCCTAACAAAAACGACATGGTCACTAATATATAGTATTGCAGAGCGGAAATGAAGACGCTTAGGAACCAGATGGCGCAAATCACCATAAAATTAACGATAGCCAATAAGGCAACCATTAAGGGAAATTTGGCATACAGCAAATAAAATGCTGCGCTGATTGGCAAGCCGAGGGTAAAAAGAATCATGAGCCCCCCAATAAGCATCCCCACAGTATTGTCGACATTTTTCTTGTAAATAGAGTCGGCTAAATATCGCGTTGATAGCAAAGAGATCGGCGCAGCTAAAACTAAAGAAAAGGAAAAATTGTACAAGATAATGATCCTGAAATTTTCAATTTCAATCGGGTTCCAATTTTTGAAAACCAAATAAAAACTGCCCAAGGCAATGACCGTAAACAACCAAGCTCCTGAAGTCGCCAAGGTCGCATGCAGGTAGGCCTGCAAAGTACCTAATAACGTGTCTTTTTTGAGCAGTTTGCGCAATACAAAGCCAATTCCAGCCATTATTTATTTGCCCTTTCTTTTTCCGTTAACGATTGATAGATTGCCGCATAAGCTTGATTGAGATCGGTCTCATTGTAGTATTTATATACCCGTTTTTGTATCGTTTGCGAGCATTGCTGATAAAACTCTCGGTCGGATAGCAAACGATATAAACTCTCTGCAGTGGAAACAGGATTTGCCAAATAGCTTACGCAACCGCCCTTTCCCAGAGGGGGATTTTCATCGCTTCTGCCAGAGATAATTTCACTGCAAGCGCCCACATCGGTAGTTACACTAGGAATACCTGCCGCTCCGGCCTCTAAAACCACTAAAGGCTGTCCCTCGCTGATGCTGGTTAACACCACAACTTCAATGTTTTCCAAATACTTTGAAATGGAGACTTTGCCTGTAAAAACGATTGTTTGATCCAGCTGGTTTTGATTGACAAGATCCTGGCATTCCGCAAAGTAATCTTCATCTTCGTCGGTAGGCCCCAAAATCAGGGCCTGTACGGCGGGAATTTTTTCTTTCAAAATCGCAATCGCCCGTATAAAAGTCTTAACGTCTTTAATAGGAACTACTCTTCCGATCAAAGCCACGGTAGGCACGGATGATGGCTTGCGCTGCACCTTAGAATAGAGCTCAAAATCAATTCCATTGGGTATAATCCTAATTTTTTTCGGATCTGCGCCATCGGCAACTTGGAGATCTTTATTGCCTTCATAAAGAGTAATAAGGCTCTCGCAGGCTTGATAACACATTTGAGAATATCCGAGGAAAGTGTCAATCCAGTAGTCTTTGAGATCTCGATCAAAGTGCTTGGATTCAATATTGAGGTTAAAAGCCTTCTGATCGTCTAGCCAATTGGCGGAAGTGATTTCAATCCTGCGCTCATTGGCATAAATCCCATGCTCAGTCAGCAAACAGGGTTTATTGGTTTCCAGATAAGCCCGCGCGGTAAATAGACCGGCATAGCCCGTGCAAAGCGTATGATAAACTTGCGCTGCAGGAATTTTGGCGAGCAAAATGGAGTAAAAAGATGCCAGCAAACCTCGCCAAGACCAAAAATAGTTGAGGAAACTGCTTTCCCCCATCGTCGACAAATACATGCGGATCAACATGTTCCAAGCCCCTTCCGAGTCCAATAAGACAGACCTGCCCGGAATCTTTTGGCTGCCTTTGAGAGTCTCCAGAATGTATTTCAACCTTTGCAGGGTAGCCTTGTGCTGCAGATTCAAAAGAGGCACTTCCAAGGATTTAAAAAGTTTTTCACTTTCTTGGCGGCTGAATGAAAATGACTCTTTTGGAAGATTTTGCAAAAACAAATTGGTGACCCCCACCACATTTTTAGGGAGCTCAAAGCGATAATTAAGCTTAGCATTAGGCGGCAAAATGCATAACAAATGAAAACTGAGATGTTTTTGGGCCAAGACTAAACTATGCGCCCAATTGGAAACGCCCCCGGAGATATAGGGATAGGTACCTTCCAGTATTAGGCAAACATCTGCCTGCATCAGACTACCCACACGTTTGAGAGTGTGCCATGGTTTTTACAGAATTCACGCAAGTCGGCATATCTCCCCAATTGATATAAACAATTGCACCAGTCCAAGATGGCCTCTTGCGGCAACCCTTTGTGTTTCTGCCGGGCGTCTTCCAACCAAACATGCGCTTGCTGAGGCATGCCAAGAGTCAGATATATTCTTCCTAATGCAACAGGAACCGCCCAATCCGCCGGGTTTAACTTAACATAATTTTCATAGGCATTCATAGCATTTTCCCACATTTTCCGGGTACGTCCTTCATCCAATATTTTGGAACCGGCATATTCTTCGCAGTGCTTGGCTAGTGCCAGTAAAGCACTGGAATCATTTGGTTGATTTTGGACATTTTCAAGCAGAGACAAGAAGCGGTTGTAAAATTGGTTGTCTAAGCGATTCATAGCAGTAGCTGCATAGATGCGTACCGAAGGGCTGGGGTCATTAAGGGCTTGCAGAAGCAAAGAAGAAAATTCTACATTGAAATACTTCAAAATTTTTTCGATCACGCTCCGTTTTTGTTGACTCGTTCCAAAAGACATGATGTCGTGAAAAGCAACGCCTCTCTGCTTCGATGTTAAGTCTTCCATTCCGTAGGTGAGGCGATGATACAGCTCTTCCCTTCCTCCTAGTTTTCTTTCGGGCAAAAGCGCTTCTAACAGCGAAGAGGATGCAGGAATCTTGCTATACAGAGCATATAAACATAGGGTAAGCAAACAAAGGACGATTCCCAAAGGACCTAAAAAGGAAAAAAGACACAAAAGAGCGGCGAAACGCACATCCCATTGCAGATATAAAGCCAGAATGACGAGGCAGAAAGCCGTCAACACAACCGCCGAATGGGCTAAAAAAGCTAAAAAAATGGAACCGCCTAGCACATAGAAAATCCCAAAATCCACCAAAAATAAAATGCTGGCCGCCTTCAGGAAAAAATTTAATTTTTCAGGGCGGGGTTTAATTTTGACTTGCGGAATTGACTTGCTCATACTTTTTCTTTTTGATCCGCTGAACTGTGTACGATGCCGGAAGAAGCTGCTGCGGTTAAGCTCACAATCTTAAAATTAAATTTTATTGAATTAAGGGCGTCGTTTTTTTGTGCTTTTTCTAAAATCCTCAGAGTCATTTTTTCAGCCTCAGCGGCATCTGTTAAAGGGGCTAGGATAATAAATTCGTTTCTTTTGCTTTTGCCGAGAAATACTTGAGACCTAACCGGCAGGATTTCCAGCATGAGGTGCCATAAGGAAGTCCTTAGAGAATCCGTTTGAGCCTGGGGAATGTTTTGAATTTTAACCTCAATCGCGGATAATGCTTGGTTAGCCTGTTCACACAACTTTTTAAGGTATTCGCATTGGATTTTATAGAAGGCATACGAATAAATTTCTTGTGCCTCAAGGCTATATAGGGCATTTTCTTCGGTTTTCTTATATTTCCTGGCATTCGCGTAAGCCATCCCGATTAATTCACAAACAGTTTTAAAGGTCTCAATATTACTGATGCTGAGCTCTAGAAAATCGATTTCTTCGATCTTAAGCATGCCGAATATGGCTTTGCTCTCGGGATCTACTAAAGAAGCCGCCATGATGCCTTCGCCGGCAAGGATTTTTTCATCTTCTGAGTTGGCGATGCAAAGCAGGCGATGTTTTCCGACAATTTCTTGGTAAAGAAGATTATTAGGAAAAAAACGGCGCAGATATTTATCGTTATCTTGCCAGCCATAGCAAATGGAAGATTCAAAGCCATTGGGGCCAAGTGTGTAAACGGAAAATTTTTTAGGATTAATCGTCGGCTGTATCACCTGATTGAGGTTTAAAAGGACGCTAGCGGGATTGAGTGTGCTCAAGAATTTAAAAGTGCTGTAAATCATGGTCGAAGTTTTTAATTGTGTTGCTAAGCGCATCTCTAAATCTTCTTTGTTATTTTTTAATAGATTATAGCTTTCTGTGATGGTTTCGGCTTCTTTTTGAGTTTTTTCCAGCTCCTTCTTTAAGGCTGATTTTTCATTTTCTGAACTCACCCTGATTTCCCCTAAAATGAAAGAGGCGGTGAACCACAGCGTCGGCAATAAGGCTAGATGCAGTTGATATTCGAAAAAGCTCTCATCAACGGTTTGAGAAGGAATGTTGCCGGCATATAGAAAAAGGGTAGCCAAAAACGTGCACATCAGACCGGACAGGGTGCCATATTGCACCGTCACTAGAAGAACAATGATCCAAAAAGGATGCGGCGATACATTGAGATAGCGGGTGCCATCGCCAAAAAAATGATTAAATAGGACTAGCAAACTTAAAAAAAGAATACTTTCCAGATACGCAGAGATTGGTATCCCTAGAATTTTTTTAGAAGATAAGGGGAGTTTTTCCATCCCCTTATCATACTCAAATTAATGTTTTGAGAAAAAGTTTATTGATTGATGTAATACCATTTTTGCAGAATGCCGGCAAAGTAGGCCTCCGGATCTGCATCTTTAAACATTTCTTCTTTGATCTGAAGGGCTTCCGCATCTGACAGAATTTTGCCATAGCTAATTAACCAATCCAATTGGATATGGGCCACCATAGGATCAAAGTTAGCATGTTCTTTGACCGTGCGTGCATAGGCAAAGCCGGTAAATGGAATCCTCAATTCTTGCATGGCCGTTTCAACCGATTCCAGTGAGTCGGCTTTATCGTCCACAAATACAACTTTTGAGGGAGCATAGCAGGCAGTTGCCATCAGTTTGGAAAGCATTCTTCCTTTCTCAATACTGTTAGTAGCATAAATAATTCCTGAGTGGAAGTAGTCTTTGAAATAGAAATTCAATTTGGTTAATGGATAGGTCAGTTTAGTTTTGGAAAAGTCGAGATCGATTTTGAGCATCATTTCTTCGGTTATTTGATCGATACCTGGCATTTGAGTGGCATACCATTCGGAACGCCCTCGGGAAGTAAATGCCAAAACGAGTACGCCTTTTTCCTGCAGACTTTTTATTAGATTAGCTGTTGCGGGTTCAGGAGTTTTTGGGGGAACGTTTTGGAAAACAAATAGGGTTAATTTGTCATGGAGTTGAGAATCCACTCGGCTGCGAACATATTTTCTCCAGGCTTGAGTTCCGAGGCTGGTTTCGGTATCCATTAAGACTTCTGCGATATTGAACAAGACCATTGTATCGGCGGTAATTTCTTTGGTGACATCTTCAATTTCTGTCGTTTTAAAAATAACAGCATGCAGAGAGCTTGCGGCTACTATTAAGTTTAATAGCATACAATAAATTAGTTTACTCACAATAAATACTCCTTGAATATTAATGGCATTTGTTGATTTAAATCTCAAATATACCAAAAATTAATAAAAACTACAACATGTACTGCAAATATGCACAGGCCGCAGGAAATCAGAACGATTTTTTGTGCCCTGGAACTTGCCCTATTTCATATATCTCTATAAATTGTAAAAATGCTAGAATGAGCTATACAAGAGCCTGTATCGATAGCAGTTATACTCCTTCACCACTAAATTATGATAGCTTGGAGATTGGCTTATGGAGAATCGATCGCTGCATAGGAATCTGGCAGTGCATATTATCAAGAAGAACGACAACACTTCTGATTTGCAATTCTGGCAACAAAAAACTCCTCAGGAACGAATCAATGCCGTCGAATTTTTAAGAAGCCAATATTATTCCCTTTGCGGTTGCACCACCATTCCACGAATCACTCGGATTATTCAGTTTAGGGTCCATCATTCGTGAACATTCATCCCGACTTTTCTGACTTTATTTCCGCTTTAAATCAAAATGCCGTCGAGTATGTTATTGTGGGGGCCTATGACTTAGCTTTTCTTGGATATCCGAGATACACTGGCGATATTGATATTTGGATAAACCCTACCACAGTTAATGCCAAAGCCTTAATCAAGGCCATCGGCGATTTTGGTATGAAATCGCTTTCATTAACCGAGCGGGATATTCTTTCTGGGAATATTATACAGATCGGTTACCCCCCTGTACGAATAGATATGCTGACTATTTTGGATGGCCTTACAGCAGATGAAATATGGGCTAGTCGACAACAAGGATCATTTGGTAAGCTCCTAGTTTTTTATCTTGGGAGGGCTGCCTTCATCAAAAACAAACGCGCTACCGGTCGCCTCAAAGATCTTGCCGACCTTGAGGCAATTGGTGAAATTCCGCTCCCAGCAGATGAAGATAAACCAAACACCTGAATTCAAAGATTGGGTTATACTTGC
>Ga0206882_1166_pt1 | contig 10261 bp, 14 predicted proteins | sample Alteio_BWOrgCont_4_FD_152908 | JGI IMG/M metagenome (GOLD analysis project Ga0206882, IMG submission 152908) | Enriched cells from forest soil in Barre Woods Harvard Forest LTER site, Petersham, Massachusetts, United States -... | ecosystem: Environmental > Terrestrial > Soil > Temperate forest > O...
TCAATATAACCGGTATAAGTATAAGGTAATTATAATAATCGATATGAATGCGGTTGGGGAATTTTGCGCCCAGCGGCAGCCATATATTGTAAAACTGGTTTAGTTGATCGCGCATGTAATAAATTACCGCCAAAAAGAAAAATATAGTGGCGAAGCCAATGATACCTGCCACCCATTCGCGCCAGTTAAAAGGTTTAAATATAATGAGCGCTATCCAAATCAGTAAAAACAGGTAGATGAACGGGAAATAAATAAGCGTACCCAGCGCCACTATCATGCCCAGGTCGTACGCGGTTGATTTGGCATCATCGGCCTTATAAAGGTCGAACAGTTTGAACAGCATCCATATCACCAAAAAATTGCAGAGCAGCGGCGGACTAAGCACCAAAAAAGGCGTGAACAATCCCGATACCACCACGTACATGGCCGCAGGTAAAAACGTGGGCTTGCCCAGCAGGTTATAGCGGTTAACCAGTAAATTGAGCAGCAGCGCCTGTATAAACACCAGTACCGCCGCCAAAAAAAGGTTGGCCCCTGTTGAAAATATGTGTTCATAGCTTACCGGGCTAAGCGAACGCACAAAAGGTTCAACAAAGTTAACTTCTATATTTCCAGGCGCACGTACGGCATAGCCTACCCGCAATATGAACAGCAGTATGGCCAGCCATATAGCGTTAAAAGGGTTAAACTTCCTGAATATACTGATCATGTTATGTATTGTGGGGCAATATTAGCAGAAAAACCGCTTATCGTAAAATAGCATTACGCTTTTGCGTACTTCTTCACCATATCTTCCACTATCTGCGCGGTCTCATCGGGGAAGTTTACTTCTATCTTTTTATCATCGCCCAGCCAGTTATCAATATGGCTGTCGAAATGCTCGTCTATCCCATTAATTACCGGCACCCCCAACCTTGATGCTGAGAGGGCGTTGCAGCGCTGCTCGTACTGGCCCGTCATGGGTATCATCATTACCTTTTTCTTTAAGAACAGGGCTTCTGCCGGGCCTTCAAAGCCGCCGCCGGTAAGCAGGCCCGCGCTGCTGGCCAGGCTCTTGTTAAACTCCTTATTATCAACAGGGCATATATGCACGTTGCCTTCGCGATAGGGCGTTTTTTGGCGCTTGGAAAAGATGTGCCATTCAACTCCACCGGCTTTGCTTAAATGCTTCAGCAATGTTTTATCGTCATAGGCCGGCAGGTAAACGGTATAATGGCCCAGGTTCGAGGTTTCCAAATTCCGTATTTCGCTTCGGATAACGGGTGTGTGTATAAAATCGGCATAGCGCTCAAAATGGAACCCGATATGGTAAGTTGTGGGCGAATAATATTTAAAAAGCCATTCGGCATAATTCCATTTTTCGGGCCGGGGCGTATTAGGCGATACAAATGAGCACTGGTGACTTAATGATACCGAAGGTATCTTTTGCAGCCGGCAGGCCCAGGCGCTAACGGGCTCGAAATCGTTTATGATAAGGTCGTATTGTTTTAGCGGGAGACTATGCATATCCTTCCACAGCCGGGGCAGGTTCATTATTTTAAAAGTGGCCCAGTTATCAACCCCGCCCTTAGTTCCAAACACAAAGCTGAAACCATGGAAACGGTATTTAAGCGGTTGCGACAGGCTCACCTCGGCCTCGGTACCGCTCACCAGCAGGTCCAGCTCTCCATACTGTTGCAACAGGGGCACAATTTCGCGCGCCCGGCTAATGTGGCCGTTCCCTGTTCCTTGTATGGCGTAAAGTATTTTCATTTAAGATGCTGGAGGGTTGAAATGTTTAAAAGTTGAACGGTTGTAAAGTTAGCTTTTACAACATTACAACTTTACAACAAATGCTATGAAATGTTTTAGCAGTAAATTCTAACATTAGCATTTGGCAGGTTAGTTTTTGTGCCTGCCAGATGCGCCATTCAAATTTTATTAAAATGTTTTTTCTTTAAACAAAGAAAATTTATATTTGAACTACCTAACCATTCTCGTAATAGTTACATTTTAACTAAATATCACAATTGTATGAAAAACCCGTACTTATCCAATAACGTATTGTTTACGATCATTTTTATCGCTGTTGCCGGCTTGTTTGTTATAAACAGTTGTAAAAAAGATGTAAAACAATCAGATCGATCCCCTGCCAAAGTTTCTACTGCGAATAAAGTTAATATACAAATGTTGAAGGATGCCTACAATAAAGACATTGCCGGCGATAAGCTAAAATTAAATGATGTAAGCCAGCAAACCATTGCAAACATCAATTAAATGATGTAAGCCAGCAAACCATTGCAAACATCATTAGCACATTAAATGTGGACTGGACAAGCTATTCAATATTCACGTATCCGGATAGTACCCAGGTAGTAGAATTTGCTATGCCTGATGATACTACCCTGTTAACGCCGGGAATGCAGGCTGTAAATGATACCGTAAAATATTTCAGTAAAACCAGCGCTGTTTTTATTTTGCGTAAGGATACCATTAACATGGGCTTTTTTATGAAAACTAATGAAGATGGCACGGCTGCAGGTTACCAACCGGTTATAAATTATTTACATTACCAGCAAATACCGGCCGGATTTACAGGCAATGTGCTGTACTTTACATTTGGCAGGCAATTTATTAACGGCTGGCAATGGGTTAATGGGGCTATAAGTAAAACGCTATCGCTTGGCGCAATTACCGCACAGCCGCCAGCGCAAGGCAATAATGCTAAGTTAAAAACAAATGAAGCCGCACCTGTTTGTATCGATGTCACTTATAATTATTATATTATAACTAGGGGAAACGGGGTTATAACCCACGAAGATTATGTGTATTCTGTTACTGTAACAGCTTGTGTGCCCGGCTCTGATGCAGGTACAGGATCGCCGGGCGGGGGAACGCCAAGTAGCGGCGGCGGTGGCGGCGTAGCTGGCGGCGTAACAACACCGCCGACAGTCCCGTGCAACCCAGCTTCAAATCCTTCCTCATTAATAATTGTAAAAGGCCATGTAATAAACCAGGCCGCCCCGCCGCCGGGGGGAGGTGGTGGTGGAAGTATTGGGGGAGGCGATGGTAGTACTACAAATCCTTGTTCGACTATTGTTATTCAACCTTTTACTGTGAAGACGGATACGCTAAATAAAAATTTCCCTTGTGCTGTAAAGCTAATAATCAATAAATTATTAGCTTTACCTGGCTATGCTAATTTGGTTAAACCTTTTGAAACTAATAGTATTCCCGACTTAAATTGGACGAATCAAGATTTACCCTGGGATGCCCAAAATAGTAATGGAAAACTTACATACATACTCGGACATACGACAGCTATAACTTACAGCGCCACAATAGCTCTTAATACACAGATGTTAAAAAATAGTTCTCAGTTATTAATAGCAGCAACTGCAATCCATGAAACATTACACGGTGTTATAAACTACAATATTGTAATGGCAGTTATGATGTAGAGGATAAAAAAGTGACCGCCGCTTCTTGGTTATACGGATTAGATAGTTGGTATACTCTTAACGGTTTGCCGAGTGAATATAGTGATCATTCTGCTATGATGGCTGATTATTTCAGCCAAGCAATAGATATTTTAGCGGCATGGGATAATAATGCTCATACAACACAACAATATGCTATGGTGATGTTATATGGTTTAAATACATCGGGGCTTGACCCTAGTGACCCTAATAATACCACCGAAATTAATTTTCTAAATACCGAATACAATAGTCTCTTGGCAAAATATAATATTGATGCTACAACTTTATCCAATTACTGGCAATCACAACTAAATGCACAAGCATCAAATAAATTACCGCAAGATTGTACTTCAACCCAATAATGAAAAATAAATTGGCCGATAATGACGAAAATAATTTTCTATACACTAATTCCGTTGACGTTTATAGCTAGTAGCTATAAAAAATCAATGGCGCAAAAAATAATAAAAAAAGACACAATATACTATTTAATAGATACAGCTAATGTACCCATTAACGATAGGATGATAACTATTGAATCAGCTAAAGAGTATAAATTTTATTCCATTAATTGTCCTTGTTTAAATAACAGCATTAAACCGATCTTCCGCTGCAATATAACCAACCAGGTAATCATGAAACGTAGTATGATCTCTTCTTTAAAATTTATTCATTTGCCAGACTTGATCGAACTTGTGAAAAAAAAAGACAATGGGTATTTTAATGATAATTTTGTTATATTTTTTATTGAACCTTACAAAAGGAAGTATATAAAGCATAGAGTATTTTTTTCAGGTAGCAGCATAAGGCAGGTAGATTAATCGCAGAGGATGTTAATATGAAAAGATTGCACTGATATTTATTTGCTGCCTCACGGCATTTGTTAACAATGCCCGCAGCCGAAATATTAGATCAGATACCGCCTATTATTACATTGATACTGCCCGCACCCCGGTTAAAGAAAGAATGTGGGATATTGGTACAGAAGGCCCTGTAAAATATTTTGCCATTAACTGCGCATGCCTGAAGTACGGCCGAAATCCAACTTTTACCTACAAAGCCAGTTTGCAGGGCAAGGTGATAACCCGGAAAGCTTTTAATAAATTAAATACAATCGACCTGGTATCGCTAATTAAAATTGCCAAACAATTTGCTGAGGGAAAAGAAAGCCCTTATTCCACTATTATATTTATTTCAAAAGAAGAAGGCAAATATAAAACATACAGGATGAATGTTTTACCTGCACAAAAACCGTATGTTTCTGAAGATTACATAACCATAAAAGGAGCGACGGATTCAGCAAAAAAGTGAAATGTTAACTACCCCTACGCCGGCTCCTGCCTAAACCTTTCCAGCAGGCTCCTTACATCCATTTTGGCATCCAGGTCTTCGGTATCGGTTTTATCGTCTTCGTTATCATCCTTTATAAAATCTTCGGGGCGGTATTGGAAAACCTGCCACTTTTTGTCGTGGTATTCCAGCGCGGTAAGGCTTTCCACCCAGTCGCCCGAGTTCAGGTAAATAACCGAGCCCCGTTTTTCGGTCGATTCTATCTTCCTGATCTCGGCCTGGTGAATATGCCCGCAAATAACATACTGGTAGTTTTTATCAACCGCAAGGTCGGCGGCGGTTTGCTCAAACTGGTTAATGAATTTTACCGCATCCTTAAACTTCGCTTTTACTTTTTGGGAGAAGCTCATTTTTTCGCGGCCCAATTTGGTCAGGAACCAATTGGTCATGTAATTCAGCATGATCAGCGTATCGTAACCCACCGCGCCCAGCTTAGCCAGCCATTTGGAATGCTGCATGGTAACATCAAACACATCGCCATGAAAAATCCAGGCCTTTTTGCCATCAATATTCAGCACCACTTTATTCATCAGCTGGAAGGAACCCATGTTAAAATCGGCAAACTTGCGCAGCATTTCATCGTGGTTGCCGGTTAAATAATACACCGGGATGCCTTCGGTAACAAATTTTAAAATGCGGCGCAGCACCTTGGTATGCGCCTCGGGGAAATATGATTTACTGAATTGCCATATATCGATGATGTCACCGTTCAGTATCAGCATTTTTGGTTTTATGCTTTTCAGGTATTTAAGCAGCTCTTTCGCGTGGCAACCATATGTGCCTAAATGCACGTCGGATATAACCACTATATCAACTTCGCGTTTTGCCATGAAATGTTTGGGGGATAATGTTCCTTGCGGTAATTAAACCGCTAATTTGTGTGTGAGTAGCCTGACCAACGTTATTCGTTGTCGTCGTCTTCATTTACTTTTAGTTCGTAAGGACTGAAATAGAATACCGCCAGCAGCGATATTAAAACTATGACAACCAAATATGAATATTGAAAATCCATTACTAAAGCTTTTTACAAAGGTAAACAGGTAACATTATTTTGATGTTAAGACTACGTTAAATGTTAATCGTTTAACGTGGCTTAAAACATTATAATTTTATACCGTGAAAGTAACAGCTGTTGATGAAATTAATGTGAAATCAGGGCCGGTGTGCAAAATTTTTATCTATCCGTTTTAATTGCTTTAAATGATGCTGCAAATGTATGCGGATGAACTTAAGCCATTGCACTGCGTTAAGCGTACCCAAACGCGGGTGCTGCATGCGCCTTATGGATGGCGTATCGGCAATAAGTGCGGCCATATCATCCATACGTTTGCGGCATTTCACTATAAGGTTCTTTGCTTCCTCCTTGCTTATTTTTGTGGCGGTCATCCGCCCCTCCACGCTTTTAGGCGCTGTGGTTTTAACCGGCGGGAAAAGCCCGGTAAGCATAACATACCTGCCTAAAAAGTTCAGCCCATTTTTTGGGGAAGGTTTTGAGGTGGTATGCGTACACCTTTCCAGCGCTATGCTGGCAGCCATAGTGGCCTGCATAATATGCGAATATACCTCGGCGTAACTCCACCCGCCTTTTGCGGGCGTAACATCAAACTCATCGTCGGGTATGGTATCAACCTGCGCCCGGTAATTATCCAGTATGGCATTGATACGATGATGTTCTTTTGAGATGTTCACGAAGTAAAAGATTAGATGATAAAACTTATTATTTCTATATCCTTGGGTTCTAACCCGCTTGTTTGAGTATCCCATGCAAGGTCCCTTTTTTCAAATCTTTAGCGTGCATAGGAACTACCGTTCTTTTACCAGTTACATGATTAAGATATATTTGATGACTACCTTTTGTATGTATAAGTTCGAAACCGTGCGCAATTAAAATAGTTACAATTTCCTTTGGAGTATATGATTTCATTCGCTTTAGGAAGCAAATGTTAGAGAATATTCAAGACTCCGGCTATCATCAGGAACGGTTTCACCTTCTTCTTCTAAACTCTCCACATACAAACTAATGGCCTCCTTTGCCATTTCAATAGCTTCATCAATGGTCTCGCCTTGAGTGAAACATCCGGGCAAAGCAGGTACACTCACACTAAATCCCCCCTCATCTTCCGGAGTTAGCAAAATACGGTAGGTACGTTGTTTCATAATTCAAATTTACACATTATTCTTTCTTACAACAACCCCATCAATTCCTTCAAATTATTAACCTGCACCGGCACATCATCGGGCTTGGGTAAATTAGTGGGGTTAAAATAAATGGCATCCATGCCAAAATTTAAAGCGCCGCGCACATCGGCTTCCAGGCTGTCGCCTATCATAATGCTTTCGGCTTTTGTTGCCCCTGCAAGGCTAAGTGCGTGTTTAAAAATGGCTTTATCGGGTTTGTTGACGCCTACAATTTCTGATATGATCACATTTTCAAAATACCCCCCGATATTAGTCCCGGCAATTTTTATTTCAGTGGATTCCTTAAACCCGTTCGAGATCAAATGCAGCTTGTATTTGGATTTTAGATACGTTAGCACCTCATGCGCGCCGGCAAATAAATTGGTTTTGGTAGGGCAAAGGCGAACATAGTCGTCCTCAAAACCTTCGGGTATTACATCGGGATGCAGGCCAAGTTCCAAAAACGTTGTGCGGAAACGCGCCTCGCGTAAATCATTTTTAGTGATCTCGCCCAGATGGTACTGCGCCCAAAGCCGGTGGTTATTGCGGGTGTAAGTTTCGATAAATATATTGGCCGAGTACAGCCCGGTTTCCTCCAGCTTGTGTAGGGCATATAATTCGTGCAGGGTTTCCTCGGCATTTTTGTCAAAGTCCCAGATGGTATGGTCGAGGTCGAGGAAAATGTGGTGGTAATGTTTGACGGATTGCATCTATATTTATTAAGCCTTACTTTTAGGCAATGACTATGCAAAAGTACTATAAGCAGATAAATTTTTGGCGTTTTATAACTATATGCGTTATTATTACCGTTGTTGGGGTGATTGCATACTTTATTTCTTATGCTTACGCGAATGGCGGGTCACCTGAACCAATTGGTTATGCCGCTATAGGATTTGTTTACTTGATTTTTTATCCAGTGGCATTGGTTTGGTTAATTCCATCATTGAATAATGGAGGTATTATTACGGGTGCTTTATTGGGTATTATTTTAGATAGTTTATTTATTGAATTTATAATTATTCGATACAAAAAATACAAAGCAAAAAAAAAGCTAACCTAACCTCCACCGACATACCGTTGTCATAATACACCATTTAGTTTGCCTTATTTCCGAAATTAAAAAACTTCCTGACATACCGTTGTCATAACCTTATATTTCCTTTGCCAATAATTATTGGTTCCTTTTTTGCTATACCGCTTATTCGTATCTTTACAAGTCAATGGATTTCAAATTAACATCAGTATACAAACCCACCGGCGACCAGCCCGAGGCCATCCGCCAACTGGTTGAGGGTGTAAATAATAACGATACTTACCAAACCCTGCTGGGTGTAACCGGTTCGGGTAAAACATTCAGCATTGCTAATGTTATACAGCAAACACAGCGCCCAACTTTAATATTAAGTCACAACAAAACGCTGGCGGCGCAGCTTTACGGCGAGTTCAAACAGTTTTTCCCCGAGAACGCGGTAAACTACTTTGTGTCGTATTACGACTATTACCAGCCCGAGGCTTTCATACCTTCATCAAACACCTATATTGAAAAGGACTTGCAGATAAACGAGGAAATCGAAAAATTGCGCCTGCGCACCACCTCGGCCTTGATGAGCGGCCGGCGCGATGTGATCGTGGTTTCGTCCATATCCTGCATTTATGGTATGGGCAACCCCGAGGATTTTGCCAATTCGGTATTCAAATTCGCGGTAGGTACACGCATTAGCCGCAATGCTTTTTTGCACCGAATGGTAGAGATACTGTATTCACGAACCACGGCAGATTTTAAACGTGGTACTTTCCGTGTTAAGGGCGATGTGGTGGATATTTTTCCGGCCTACATGGATCACGCCTACCGGGTTTCATTTTTCGGCGATGATATTGAAGAACTAAGCACTTTTGACGTAACCACCGGCAAAACGCTGGAAAAAATGACGCACATGGTGGTGTATCCGGCTAACCTGTACGTTGCTCCGCGCGAGCGGTTTACGCAATCCATCTGGGCGATACAGGAAGAACTGGAAACCCGCAAAAAGCAATTTATTGACGATGGCCGTTTCCTGGAGGCCAAGCGACTGGAAGAAAGGGTTAATTACGACCTGGAAATGATACGCGAGCTGGGTTATTGCTCGGGTATTGAGAATTACTCGCGATTTTTTGATGGCCGCGCCCCCGGCGCACGGCCGTTCTGTTTACTGGATTATTTCCCGGATGATTACCTGATGGTGATCGATGAAAGCCACGTAACCGTTCCCCAAATAAGGGCTATGTACGGTGGCGACAGGTCGCGGAAAATATCATTGGTGGAGTATGGTTTCCGTCTGCCTGCGGCATTGGATAACCGCCCGCTGAATTTCCAGGAGTTTGAACGCCTGGCGCCCCAAACTATTTATGTAAGCGCTACCCCCGGCGATTTTGAATTGGAAAAATCGGGCGGTGTGGTGGTGGAACAGGTGATAAGGCCAACCGGTCTGCTCGATCCTGTTATTGACGTACGCCCGGTTATTAACCAGGTAGATGACCTGCTGGACGAAGTAGATAAAACCGTAAAAATGGGCGACCGCGTGCTGGTTACCACCCTAACCAAACGCATGGCCGAAGAACTGGCAAAATACATGGACAGGCTGGGCATAAAATGCCGTTATATACACTCCGAAGTAAAAACCCTGCAAAGGGTGGAGATATTGCGCGGACTGCGCTTAGGCGAATTTGATGTGCTGATAGGCATTAACCTGCTTCGTGAAGGGCTCGACCTCCCCGAAGTATCGTTAGTGGCTATTTTGGATGCTGATAAGGAAGGTTTCCTGCGGTCGGAGCGCTCGCTCATACAAACCATTGGCCGCGCCGCGCGTAACGACCGTGGCCGGGTGATTATGTATGCCGATAAAATAACCGACTCCATGCAAATAACCATGGACGAAACCAACCGCCGCCGCGACCTGCAGATACGCTACAATACCGAACATGGCATTACGCCCACAACCATCGGCAAAAGTCGCGAGGAAATTATGGAGCAAACATCAGTGGTCGACTTTAAAGGCGGTGTACAAAAAGCTTATGTTGAAAACGAAATGGCTACGCTTGCCGCCGACCCAATTGTTCAGTACATGACCAAACCCGACCTAAAAAAGTCAATAGAAAACACCAAAAAAGAAATGCTAGCGGCAGCAAAAAATATGGACTTTTTGTTAGCTGCCAAACTCCGCGACGAAATGTTCGCGCTGGAGAAGATGATGGAAGAAAAGTTTTGATTTGAAGTTTTGAAAATGCTTTTAATC
>Ga0206882_1157_pt1 | contig 10210 bp, 9 predicted proteins | sample Alteio_BWOrgCont_4_FD_152908 | JGI IMG/M metagenome (GOLD analysis project Ga0206882, IMG submission 152908) | Enriched cells from forest soil in Barre Woods Harvard Forest LTER site, Petersham, Massachusetts, United States -... | ecosystem: Environmental > Terrestrial > Soil > Temperate forest > O...
TCAGCATAACGACTTGGGCAGCGACTTATTACGTTAGTTCGAGCACAGGCAATGACGCTAATAACGGAACTTCCGCTTTGACCGCCTGGCAAACCATTGGTCATGTGAATGAGCAGACCTTTCTGCCGGGAGATTTGGTTTTATTTAAGCGTGGGGACGTTTGGAATGAGAGCCTGGTGCCGCCTTCGTCGGGCAGTTCGGGTAATCCGATTACGTTCGACGCCTATGGTACCGGAGCAGCTCCAAATTTGACTGGGTATTATGCGGTGCCGTCTTCGGCTTGGATTTTAGTATCAGGGAATGCCTGGAAGGCGCCACTGCCGACGAGCTACACGACGGTCAATTTTTGTTTATTTGGATCGATTTGGGGACAAAAAGTTGCCGCCGTATCTTCGAATCTGACTGCGCAGTGGAATTTTTATTTTGCCGACGGTTATGTGTATGTGCACTCAGTGGGAAACCCCGGAATTTTTTATAACTCTCTAAACTTTTGATAGGAATTCTCACAACACACTCCCGTTCAATTGACACACAATCAATAAAAATGGCCACCAGCTTTAGCTAGTGGCCTATCACCGCCGCCCAATCTATTGACTACTTACCCTTCTCGTTCCGCTTCATCCTGTACCTCATCGGAGCTCTCACCGATGTTGTAGTCCTGCAAACCCGCATTCGGCGAAACTGCAGGCCCTGGTTGGGTAATTAGACTCGCCCTAACCCGGGGCGTGCGGATCTGCCCGCCCTCCGCCTTCGCCCCACCCCAATTCGTAACCGCCGGATTTCGGTTACTCTGTTCATACGTTTGCGTACTCGTTGGCTCCGCTGCTTCTGGATTAATTGCGCTGCTCATATCGCTCGTCCTCCGTTCATAAAAACTCCTACTCCCTGTAGCCGCCTAGCCAAAAACCAAAAAGGGCCGGTTTTTAGCCGGCACCCAGCAATTCCCGGCAATTAACTCTAATGAATCTCCCACGCCATGATTGTCGCTTCCGTAGGGTTATCCACCGGAATCGTGATCCCATTATTTAAGGTTCCACCCGCAGTTACGTTCTCAGCCGTCCCGCTACTCCCGCCAAGAAAAGTAAATCCCGCCGAACTCCCGCCATAGACCTGTGCACAAGAACTTGTGCAGCTACTGGTAATAGCCAGATAGTATTTCCCTGGCTGCAATGTTGCGTTCGATGTCCAACTCAGTGTTTTGTATCCCGTGTTCGGTGCAAATGTCGTTCCCGGCGTGCTCCCAAGATGCGCCACGATATTTCCTGAACTATTCAATACTCCAATGTCGTATGTGTTGCTCGTATTGTCCGCTGTCGCCACGTCATACGTAACTTGCGTCGTGATCAGCGGAAACGTCAATACCACGCCCCACAATTCCGTCTTGTTCGTTGTGCTCGAAAAACTAATCGCTGTCCCTGTCGTATTCGTTGTAAACCACGGAATTGAATATGCGGTGCTGCTGCTCACATTCGACCCCGGCATGTCCAGGAACATCTGCACTGTCGTACTTCCCGAACTAGCCTGCAAAACCCGGCCCAGCACTTGTATTCCCGTCGGTTGCGTCGCCCCCGCATCGTGGCACAACGGATAAAATCCGCTACTGGCCGTGCTCGACGGCACCACAAAATCTCCAATCACCGTCGCTGCGCCATCAAAGCTGCAATAAACCGATCCCATTCGCGCCAGCGTCGCCACACCCGACGTTCCCGCATTCGCAATCACTACCCCAATTGCGCCACTTGTTAAGGCGCTCGAAGGTTTTGCGGCGCATCCCGCCGTAGTCAGCACTACTAACCCATTCACAATCGTCCCATTTGTCGTGTCATTGCAAAGCTCATAACTTTGATTGGCAAATTTCCCCAACTCAAAACCACTTCCAGTCGTGGAATTTCCGGCTACATATACTGTCCCCGGCCGTAGCCCACTCCCACTTCCGGAACTGTTGAACGACCCGACATTGAATGTTTGATCGGTCCAAGGCTTGAGGTTACTGCTGGCATCGATCACCCACTTCAGTCCGCTGTTCACCCAAAAACCTAACCCTGGCGCTCCTCCCGACGTTGAACTCTCGCTGCGCATCACTGCGTAATTATCCGTCGAATCAAATCCCAACGAAGTTCTCTGCCAAGTCGAGCTATTTGTATAACTCGAATACACATGCAAATTTTGCGCCGTCGTCCCGTTGTACTCGCCTAAGTCATTCGCATCTTCCTGAAACAAATTCGAAAAGAATGAACTCGTCGCGGCGGTGGCCACTTTCTGCGGTGTCCCCGCGTTCGCGGAAATATAAAAATTCCCGTCATTGGAAATCCCCAGGGCCGAAGTCCCTGCTCCCGCCGACGACATCACCGTCCCCGGTATCGGCGAACTCACGGTCCATGGTCCCGCCACCAGCAATTGCCCATTCACTGTGACATTTCCACTGAAGTTCCCAGCCGTCGCGGAAATCCCGTTGCTGCCTGTATAGTTCAGCGTCGACCCATTATCCGTAAGCCCGCTATCTCCGCTAACCGCCACCCCACTCGCCGCATACAAAGCCAGTTGCGCGGCGGACCCGCTATTCACCGTCCCCGACCCTCCACCTCCGCCGCAACCGGAACACGTTCCCGTCACTGTCAAATTTCCATTAATATTCACTGGCACATTGAATGTCTTCCCCGAAGCAGTCAGCCGTTCCAGATAACTTGTGTTATTTCCCACGTTCCCGATGTATTCGGAAATCGAAACCGGCGAACCAATAGCCAATTGTGCGCTGCTCGCAGCCCCATTCCCCGGATTGTCCAATCCGATATATGTATCGTTTGCATCGTTCGTGGGCCGGAAGTTAATCGTTGACAGAGTCTTCGCAAAGTTAGAGTCCACCAAAGTAATAATGTGGTGCGGTCCAGACGCAACCGGGGCCTCAAAGTTGAGTCTGCCTTTCAACCCATTGGGAACCCCGCCGACTGCAGTTCCATCATTAATCAGCGTTCCAGCGATCTGAACGGAATTCGGATTCCCTTCCGTACAACTTTCCCACGCCCCGCCGAATATCCCTCCAGTAATCGATGTTCCGGAGCAATAGTGAACATAGGCTTCCGGAAATGCATTCCAATTTACAGAAACAATATCAGCCGGTTCCATATCGAAGATGGCTGGCTGTGTAATATAAGTTCCAGTGCCGTCTCCAGTAAGTAAGAGCCCAGCCGGCCAAAACGGAAGAATTGGTTCCCAGCTAATGTTTGCAATCGTGTAATTCGCCGTGTTGGCCGACGCCGTATCCGTAAATGTGCAAACCAGTCCCGAGCACTGCGCTTGACCGGTGATGACACTTCCACACGCCGTGGTACTTCCCCCTGTACATGCTCCTCTCGCCGGGAAGCTGGCAGTATTTCCTGCGAGACTCGTGGCCGGCTGCATTCTAAGAATGTCGTAGGTTACAGTATCGCCGGCGCTCTGCGGTGGAATGTGTGGGAATTGTCCCGTAATAGTGCCTGATCCATTCGTAAATGCAAACCCGGCAAATAGGGGCGCGGCGTGGTAAATAGTGCTTCCGTTATTGTCGTTTGCTATGACGTAGTAGTTATATTGAGTCGGTCCGGTATTCGCGAACTGAGGAATATGCCCACCCGGCTGCTCTCCTCCGTGGACAAGCAGAGGTTGCAAATTGTCTTCGTAAATAATCCCAGTGGCGCTAAAATAACTCCCCTCGTAAGGATGTGTGCAAGGACCCGCCCCTTCCTCCATGTAGATGTTGTCGAGTTCCGTTCCACCATAGCTTCCAAGAATGTTCTGCGTGTTCACTGCCCACATCCCAAAACCTTGGATCACGCTGTCGGTAACGTGTGTGCTGTTGTTGGCATATACCGTCACTCCATTTCCCCCACACTGTGGTCCGATATTCAACTTGTCCAGCCACAGAACCGGTGAGCCGACCGTATTCCCTGCTGCGTAGACGTAAGATCCGCAATGGTTCGCGGTGCATAACAATGCCTGCGTTCCATCGGCATCAAAGTTCCGGATAGTCGCTGCCTGATCGTCATCCACAACAAAAAACTGGTTAAAATTCCCTCCGCCTCCACTGGAAGACTTTATATCTTCCATTGTTCCCGGCATCGCATTATCTTCTATCGCCGCATTCTCAATCGCGATTGTTCCCGGGGTTGTTGCTAATGCCACGTTGCTTCCGGTCTGGTTATAGGTAATCGAAGTTCCAGACACCGTCACGGGTCCGTGATTTCCCCAATAAGCCGGATTATCCGTAAAGTTAATATTTACAATGTCGCCCGTCTGGATTGTGCTGCACCCCGACGCTACCGTAATCGTCACTACGTTCGATTGCCGTTGCGTGCTGGCGATCTGGCAGCCATCCTGCCTCACCGTCGAAGTAAAATTTACCCCTCGCACCGTGAGCCCGCCATAGTGGTTGGAATTCACCAGATCGCCGAGCTGCATACAGCGGTCGCGCGTCGAACATGAAAGTAGTGTTCCGTTGCCTTCAATTAGCGCACGGCTGCAGTGCGCAAAAATCGATCCGTAAACCGGTACCGCATTTGCCAAAGCGCCAGTCGCCGGAAGAATGATCCTCGCATTTGGATTTGCCGCGTTCGTCACGACCGGTACGCCACAGGCGTCGTTAATCGCCTCCTGAATTCCGCTACTCGCGCTGCTAATCTGATATCCAGCGGCATGAGAATTCCTGGGCGTAAACACAATCGTCCCTGATGCCAAACCTGCCACGCATGTTCCACCTGTAACCATCGTAGGTTCCGGTGTTCCTGTTGCGCTCACATACACGAAGTACATCGAATTCCCTGAAGTATCCACTCCAATCGGACATGGCGACAGTGTCGCTGTCGCCTGCACTCCTGCCGTTAAACTTCCGCTCGGATTAGTGCTCCAATTATCCCCTGCAGTCACATATCGAATTCCGCTGACGTTGTTCACGCTAAACTGCGTTCCTAAAGGTTGTGCGATACTCTGACTCGCTGTCGGAGTAACGCTCACGCTCCCTAGGCCTCCACTCGGCGTAGCTGGCGCATACTGCCCCGAGCTCGAAGAATAAGTAAGCACCTGTCCATTCGCCGGAGCGCTCGACGCTACCGGCACACTCTGAATCGCCGTCGCGTTCGCACTCGATCCGCACGGCCCCCACGCTCCGCTTCCCAGCAAACAATTCAGAGACGAGGGCGTTCCACTTCCCAACTCGGCGGTTGGCACCAGTCCGCTGATCAAATCCGCTTTCACAGCCACGCTTGAATCCACGTATTGCTTCGGGGCAGATTGAAGAGGAGCCACTGGGTTCCCACTCAAGGTCAAAGGTCCGGTCATTGATCCACCCGCTAATGCTAGATAATTCTCAGACCCCACCGTCGCGATCGACGAATCCACATACGACTTATTTGCCACATCTCCTGTATTCACTGGTGTCGGCACGTTCGGTGGCGTCGAAAAACTTTTTACGCCTATCACCGTCTCCGCTCCGGCTAAATGCACTACCGCGTCGTCGTTCGCTTTTGCCGCCAGTTGCGAATTCACATATTGCATCGAGACTGGTTGTGCCGCCGTCCCCGATCCCGGCGTCGTTCGCACTTGCGCCAAGGTGGCCGGTGATATTGTCGGCACCACCCAATACTCCGTTCGCACCTCCCCAGGTACCAACTGGTAAACCACGGTGTAATACACCCCCGGCGGAGTCGCTCCTGCGTTTGGCTCTAATGCCACATTCAAGGCGCCGTTCGCCCCCAAAGTTACATCGACGTTCCCCGGCGCCACCGCCGTCCCGTCCGCCGCCACAAACGCTGGCCAGGTAATCACCAAAGTTCCTGCGGCCGGCGTCCCATCCGCCATATACACGGTATCGATCACGCTTGTCAGCGTCGGCCCGCTCTGCGGAACAGGCGAAGCCGCGCGAGGCTCAGGATCTGCCGTGCGCGGCCTCGCCTCGGGGGAGGATGCTGACTTTTCTGCCTTCATCGAGGAAGATGCTTCTCGCGCTGCCAGCCGAACGCACCATGTCGCCACCATGATCGCCAGCGCCAAATAAAAAAGCCGCCCCACTGGACGGCGTGCCTGAAACATACTCCCTCCTCGAAATTTCACTCTATCATCCTCAGCGTAGCGAAGAATCTGTGCAACTTGCTTGCATCGCCTTTAGTTCTCTGCAAATCTTCGCAGACAAAACGCCATTGCTGTTCAGCTCATTAAAATAGATTTGCCCTTCCATATCCGCGTAAAAAATCTTCCACACTTCGCACATAGACCTCGGCAAAATCCGCCGTTGGACGTCGCGCCTCAATCAAATCCATTGCGTCATCTACCGTCCATCCGATCACCCCTAACAACGCCAGAATCATCATCGGCGCACGATGCACTCCCGCTGCGCAATGCACGAACAATTTAGTTCCATTTTGTTCCAGCGCCGCAAGCGCAAACTCGACACCGCGCTCGAAAATCTCCGGAGGCTTCGGTTCGAAGTCATCATCGATCGGATTCCAGCAAACCGCAATTTCATGTACCCTGGCCAGAGGCGTGTCATCAAACTCAATTTGCATATCGATGATATGCGTAATCCCGTTCCCTGCAATCGCCGCCATGTTTTCCGCCGTCCAAATTCCGCCACCCACTGCAATACGGTCGGTTAGCCAGGTGATATCGATTCCCATTCGTCGTGTGAAACCGGTAGTTCCGCCTTTTAACGACAATCACTATCGCCAGTTCAACATTCCAGTACGTATCCGCGATAATTTTACGGCATCCAATCGCCTCCATTTGAACTGATTTTCCCAAACATATTAAAAAGATCCCCGCGCTCCCGTATGATCCGCGATGCAAGGGAAAGTTGAATCTTCATCTCCGCTCACCGGCTCAATCGGCAATCCCATCTGCTTTAACAATATATTGGCCAGCGAATCTTCGGGTTTCTCAACTGGCTCCGGAGCCGCGGGGAACAACCCAGCTATTTCAAATAAATACTTCGCAGGCGCCACTTGCCCGGTATTGGCTGCTTCAACTAAGTTCGTGACCATCTCGAGAGCCGAAACGCTCACCAGGTCTGCAATAGCCTTTCGGACTTTGGGCAGGCTGGATGGGTTCATCGGTTTGCCTGTCGCCTCCAATTCTGCCTTCTTATCTTGGTGGGAGCTAATGGGCACGGCTTTCCTTGGTCTGCTTTTTCTTGCACTTTTTTTAGCTGCGCCTTTGTCTCGCTCCTTTGACTTATTAACCAAAGATCACCTGCCCAAAAACAAAAGGCGCGCTCTCTTCGGAGCGCGCCTTGAATAAGTATTGCTTATTTCTTAAGTATATAAACTAAGTATATCATATCGCATAGGTAAAAAGTGACAGGTTTTTGAAATTTATTTTCTTATTTTTTTCAATCACTTGCAAAGAAATATGCCTGCACGCACTCTTGACATAATTTTGGGCTCGAAAATTTTCCCTGCTGTCTATTTTCCTCATTGGCCATCCTTCCCTTTCACCTCAGGCAATCGCGTTAACAATTCTGCTGTCAAAAACATTTTACTCAATTGATCGATCAGTTCCGGAAGTCTTCGTTCCACTGTTCTGCGTGTGCAGTGTAAAATTCTCGCCGCCGCGCCATGATCGTATTCTTGTAGGCAAACACGTCCAATCAGCTGCCGATCAAATCCCTGCAACCGGTTCAGACATTGCTCTATATCGTGCAAAAAAATTACCCGCGATTCAAGTGTCGCGGCAGTAAGCCCTGTAACCTTCGCGCGAAAGAACTCCCGCCCGAGCAACGACGGCACTCGCCCTGCTTCCAGCGACCAGAGCATATAGCGGCGCAACAAGGCAGTAGTTTTTTTTCGATAGAGCCATATATCGGGATCGTCTTGCCAATCGCGTCGATGCACTTTCCCTGAGTTGGCCAGTTGCGGAAATGAATGGGCGGACAAACCTGGCAGTAAGCCAGCTGCAGAGATACGTGATCTCTTCGAAAAATGTCGCAATGCGGCTGCCGCGACACCGCCATCCACACCTACCCCGGGTCTTTGCGCTGGCTCATTCATGCAATCCCTCCTCTATATCTGCTGTTATGTTTTCCCGTAACGCTAAGAATTTCTCACTCGCATTTATGCCTCAGCCTGCAACCTGCAATCCCTTCCTCAACAGAAGACGGTGGCAAATCAGCAATAGCTTGAGCGCAAGATGCGCAATAGATTTGCTCTCCCCCCATCGGCCGTAACCACAACCCTCCGCAACGCTCGCAATATTTCAGTTCAAGACATAGCTTCTCGTCCGAGGTCTTAATTTTTTCTTTCATTACCCCTCCCGATTTCTTTACCGTTTTTACGGCACCAAACATGTTCATACCTTGAGCATTCCGGGCAGGTAGAAAACAAAAAACCCTGCGCCCGGTATCCGCTCTTTGGCGGAAACCAAGCGCAGGGCTCGTTTCTCTTACGATGACCTGCGAGGCTATTTAGTTATTGCAAAAACCTTCTGCGATTCTTCGTGCAACCTTCCGAGCGCCTACGACATTATTTTATTGGACTGATTCATGTTGCCGGAAAAATCCTTCCTCATAGCCAGATTTAAGAACTTTCCCATTCTGCACAATCACACAAACTTTCCCGGAAAATCTCAAAGTCTTTAGCAAATGCTCCATGGCGGCTGAAAGCACTTCCCCGGCCTGCACCTTTCGGCGAAACTCCACAAAATTCTTCCCGTCGCTGCTATTATCCAGACTGCTCATCGCTATCTGATCAGGGGAGAATATTTAGTTATTATGATGTTTTAATCTTATAGATGCGGAGTTTGCGAAGACAAGGTTAGCCATACGCATCAAGCTGTGGAAATCATAACTCAATTAGCGCATTGCTATAACCTGCATGCTATACTCCAAGCCATGAAATTTCGAATGTTGCAAGAAAACCTGCGTAACGCGCTCTGGGAGCGCATCGAGGAAGGTGATCTAACCGGCCTCCGCCTGGCAAAGCAAACTGGATTCAAACAGGCCCACATCTCAAACTTTCTCAACCGTAAACGTGGTCTTAGCTTGGAAGGCATGGACCGGGTTCTATCTGTCCAACATCTTTCGATACTCGATCTTCTCGATCCATCCGAAGTCAACAAGCGCGCTTGCATTTTCCCTCCCAGCAATGACGAATTTCAAAATATCATCTTGACTGACCGGACTGTCGCTGCGACTCAACTCCTTATTGCCAGCATGCATGTGAAAGAAATTCTTAAATTCAAGAAATCCTTTCTCAAGAAACTAAAAACGGAAATAGAAGGCCACCGTGAGCAGTGGGAGCGCTTTGTGGTAATTAAAGTCGACGGTCGCGAAGGCATGAGCATGTACCCCCGTCTCATACCAGGTGCAACTCTTCTGATTGATCGCCATTACAATTCACTAAAGCCCTACCGGAAAGGCGAACTCAGCATGTACGCCATCCGTAAGGATGAAACATGCACTGTTAAATACGTGGAAATGACCGGAAATCAACTGATTTTGCGGCCGCATAATCAAGGTTACCCTGTCGAGATTATGGCGATAGAAGATGGCAAGTATCCCTCCGATTACTTAGTCGGGCGCATCTGCTATGTCGGTATTGAAACTTAATGCATTGCTACATGGTTAATATATAGTCAGATTAGTGGACTTATAGTTCTAGTAAGTTTGTTTTGATTAGATTCTGGTGATGTAGCGCTTAGAACGTGATAATCTGGCTTCAATTTATAGTTCCACCTTTTACTCCGCATTAAAACTGTCGAACATTTTCCACAACCTATCCGCCGTTGCGCGATAGATCACATACCCCGTGCCTGCATCAGTAGTTTCGCGAAAAAGCAGTTCTCCGCGTCCGTCCGCATCCGCATCCACCACATCAATCAAATCCAGCCGTGGCGTGACGTCGAGATGAAATTTATCCGTTACCGCCGAATACAGCTTCTGCAGATTGCCGTAAATGTCTGTTCTAGTAACCAACGTGATGCTATAAGACTCAGCTGTTCCACCTACCGCTCCTGCCATTAAGGGAAAATGGGCTTCCGCACTAAGAATCATCACCGCCTGATTAGTGAGCCACACGTCGAATGCCTGGAATTGAACGTTTTCCAATACTGGCTCGAATGTCTTCGCCGGTGCTTTCCGCGCGCGGCTACTCTTTGCTGCTGCCGAATGGGCAGGTATCTGGTTTTTGGCCAGCGCCTTGGCATATGCTTCAACCTCAATCGCCGCCAAAGCAAGCATCTGCTTACGCCG
>Ga0206882_1169_pt1 | contig 10085 bp, 9 predicted proteins | sample Alteio_BWOrgCont_4_FD_152908 | JGI IMG/M metagenome (GOLD analysis project Ga0206882, IMG submission 152908) | Enriched cells from forest soil in Barre Woods Harvard Forest LTER site, Petersham, Massachusetts, United States -... | ecosystem: Environmental > Terrestrial > Soil > Temperate forest > O...
AGCTTTCTGCATACTAGTGCCCTTAATTTTATGTGTACCTCTACTTTTTGCCCAGGTAAAATTTACTGCCACGGCGAGTAAAACCAGTGTTGCCGTAGGCGAGCAATTTAAGGTGATTTTCTCTATAAAAGCTAACGCTGACCGTTTTGATTTACCAGATGTGGGTGCCTTCCAGGTTTACAATACCAATGAGGCAAGAAATGTAATTACTAATCATAGTGATACTACATTTGATTTAACGTATAGCTGTATTGTTGCTGCCAAAAAGGAAGGTATATTTTATATTGGCCCTGCAGCGGTAGTGGTAAACGCTAAAGACGTTTTTTCCGATTCACTTAAAATTGAAGTTAAGGGCCGGTTCCCGGCAGGCCAGCAACAAGAAGTTAACATACCAGACCCTTTTGCTGATCAGTATATTTCCGAACCCGGCCATGAAGATATGAAGGCCCTGGCAAAACAAATATTTATAAGGGTTGAAGCCGATAAAACAGATGCGTATGTGGGCGAACCGATAAATGTAACTTACAAGTTATACACCCGTGTTGACATAGTGGGTACCCGGTTCGGCAAAGCCCCGGCACTGAAAGGCTTCCGTAACCATGGTGTTATTCAACCTAATGAACAGGCGAACGCCTGGACAATCAAAAATGTGAACGGCGTCGACTACCATGTAACCATCATAAAACAGTTCTTGGTTTCCCCCGCTCATTCCGGTGACCTCACGATAGCGCCGCTTACCATGGCCGCCACTTTGCAGATACCGGAAAAGGGGGGAATTGATAACGCTGAGGGAAGTCGCCATGAATTGAAATATGAACTTAAAAGTCCCGCAGTAATTATTCATACTATTGCCGTGCGAGAAAAATAAGCAAAGCCAAAAAACAAGCCGGGTACTTAACTACTATACGGCAGCATACAAATCGGCCCGCTGTTTCTCTACCACATCGCTGTTAATATACTCATCATATTCCATCAGTTTATCAATATAACCGCCGGGGGTTAGTTCAATAATGCGGTTGGCTACGGTTTCGGTTAGTTCATGATCGCGCGAGGTGAATAGGATGGTGCCCCTGAAATCCTTCATGCCGTTATTAAGCGCTGTGATGGATTCCAGGTCGAGGTGATTGGTTGGCTCGTCAAAAATGAGCAGGTTGGCCTGTTGCAGCATCATGCGGCTAAACATACAGCGCATTTTTTCGCCGCCGGAAAGCACATTGCTTTTTTTCAATACTTCCTCGCCCGAGAATAGCATACGCCCTAAAAATCCGCGGATAAACTGGTCATCCTTTTCGCCGGGCGAATATTCGCGCAGCCAGTCGACCAGGTTATCGTTCTTGCCTTTAAAATAATTTGCATTGTCGATTGGTATATCGGCCATATTAATGGTTATTCCCCATTTAAAGCTGCCTTTGTAGTCGGTATCGCGCCCCGTTAAAATATCATAAAGCGCACTGGTAGCCAAGCTATTTTGCGACAGTATGGCGATTTTATCACCTTTATTAACGGTAAAATTAATATTAGCGAATAAAAGCTCGCCATTAAGGGTTTTTGATAGATTTTCAACCTGCAATATCTGGTCGCCAGCCTCGCGGCCCTGGTTGTTAAATATAATGCCGGGGTATTTACGGTTGGAGGGTTGTATTTCGTCAAGGTTAATTTTATCCAGCGCTTTTTTACGACTAGTGGCTTGTTTTGATTTTGAGGCATTGGCACTAAACCGCCTGATGAATTCCTGCAGTTCCTTTACGCGGTCTTCGGTCTTTTTATTCTGATCGCTGCGCTGTTTCAAGGCCAATTGGCTCGATTCGTACCAAAAAGTATAATTACCCGTGTAAATAGTCATTTTAGCAAAGTCGATATCGACCACATGGGTACACACCGTATCTAAAAAGTGCCTGTCGTGCGATACAACCAACACTATGGCTTCATACCCGGCTAAAAAATCTTCCAGCCAGCTTACGGTGTGTATATCAAGGTCGTTGGTAGGCTCATCAAGCAGCAAGATATCCGGCTTGCCAAAAAGCGCCTGTGCTAATAAAACGCGTACTTTTTGGGTATTGTCGAGCTCCTTTACCAGTTTATAATGAAATTCCTCTTTAATACCCAGGTTACTCAATAGGGTGGCGGCATTGCTTTCGGCATTCCAGCCATCCATTTCGGCAAAAAGGTTTTCCAGTTCGCCGGCGCGTTCGCCATCGGCATCCGTAAAATCTTCCTTTAAGTATATGGCGTCCTTCTCTTTCATTACGGCATACATCTCTTTATGCCCCATCATAACGGTTTCAATAACCGAAAATTCATCAAAGGCATAATGGTTCTGGCTTAAAACAGCCATACGCTCACCGGGTGTAAAGCTTACACTACCGCTTGTGGGGTCAATTTCTCCTGATAATATTTTTAAAAACGTGGATTTTCCTGCTCCATTTGCCCCAATAATACCATAACAATTCCCCTGCGTAAACTTCAGATTTACATCTTCAAATAATGTCCGTTTGCCATAACGTAACGATAAATTGGATACTGTGATCATTCTATACTTAAATTTTCAGCAAAGGTACAGTAAATACCTTTAGATAGCACCTATGGCGGCATTATTAGTTTTTATCGGCGCGGTATTTGCATAACAAACTTGTTACATCGGCTATTTGAAAATTAACCATAACTTAACCGATGTTAACCCCTAATTAACTTATTAACTATTTTTATGGCCCTAACAATTACGTTGTTATTTATAATCACCGTACAAACTGTTTTTATGCACTTACGCCAAAGGAAACAGTATTAACAAACTGTTTTTTTGCTTATTGTGATTTAACACCTACAAGGAGGAGGTTTGTCCCCCTCATGTTATTGCCATATTCTTTTAATTAAATAATAAATAAGAAATAAATAAATAATACAGTCGTTATATAGCGTATTTAAACTACAGAGGAATTTTTTGGAACAGACTTTGACTTACTATTAGCGAAACAGTTTTTTCAGAGAAGGGAAAAGTCAAAAAAATTATGGTATTATTAATAATAGGTTTAATTATCATTAATGTAATTGTGGTAGTTATACATACTAAGCAACAAAAAACTTACTAATTATTATTAGCTAAGTAACTTACGCAGGTTAGCGGTTTCATCATCGGCCAATTTTTGCAAAGGGCCCGATGCGAGCATTTTCATCATCATATTCAGGTCGGCAATTATGGTAAATAATACATCTGTATTATCGCCATTGCCTGTTAATGTCCATTTAAGTTCCAGATCAAATGGTGGCTTTTCGGCGGGAATTATCCTGATCTCCTTGTCGGGCACGCGCCCTTCAATTTTTACCGACAGCTTCAGCATATTACGGATATTAAAACTGGCACCATCAACTGTTGACGACCAATCTGATATATCGGCTGGCATCAGGCGCTCGTGGTTGTTCATATCAGCCAGGAAGGCATATACTGTGCTTGCCGGCTTGTTGATGGTAATGGTGCTTTTAAAGGTAGACATAGCAGATTGAATAAATTCCCCTCTTAATTCTTAATTTCTTGGCTCTTGCCTCTTGATTTCTTGCCTCTTTCCTAAACTCCCCAACCCGCCGGGTCTTCGCGCCATTTTTGTAACACAGCGGTATCATCGGGGCTTATGTATTGGTTTTGCGCGGCGTATTTTATAAGCGCGCTGTAGTTCGATAGCGTTACAAACGGGCATTTGGCTTCGGCAAAGTTTTCGGTGGCTATATCAAATTCATAAGTGAATATGGCAGCAAGTCCCGCAACGTCATATCCGGCGTCGCGCAGCGCCTCAACGGCTTGCAAGCTGCTTTTCCCGGTCGATATCAGGTCCTCAATTACCACCACGCGTTTGCCGGTTAATACATCGCCTTCAATTAAATTGCCCCGGCCATGCTCTTTTGGCTTCGACCGCACATAAATAAAGGGGAGGCCCAACTCCTGTGCAACCAATACGCCTTGCGGAATGCCTGCGGTGGCAACGCCCGCAATACAACCCACGGCTCCAAACTTTTCCTGTATCAGCTTTGTTAATTGCTGGCGTATATAGGTACGCGCTGTTGGGTGCGACAAGGTTATTCGGTTATCGCAATAAATTGGCGATTTCCAGCCTGATGCCCATGTAAATGGATTATTAGGTTGTAATTTAATTGCTTTAATTTGCAGCAGAAACTCGGCTACTTGCTGTTCGGCTTCACTATTGTTAAACATATGGCTCAAAAATACAGAATTTATATTAACGAAAAAGTTATTCTGCTAACAGAATCGGAACCTAAAAAAGCCGAAAGCTACGAGAAGATTGACGCCCAGATGTTTGACCTGAAAATAATATACACCTGGATAGTGGCGCATCACAACAAAAACTTTTACATAGTTTGCCCCAACGCCAAGGTGCTTATGCAAAATATTATAGCCGGCATCACCCTTATTGAGGCTGCCGGCGGGTTGGTTAAAAACGAAGCCGGTGATTATTTATTTATTTACCGTAACGATAAATGGGACCTGCCTAAAGGTAAAATTGAACGCGACGAAAAAACCAGGGTAGCCGCCGTGCGCGAGGTAGAGGAGGAGTGCGGTATAACCGTAAGCAAACTGGGCGAAAAAATATGCAAAACCTACCATGCCTACATCAGTCGTGGTGAAGTGGTGCTAAAAAAAACGCACTGGTACGATATGAAATACAAAGGCAACGAAAAGCTAAAACCTCAACTGGACGAGGGGATAACCGATGTGCGCTGGTTCCGCAAGGGGCATATTGACGCTATTGTGCAAAATACTTTTCCATCAATTTTAGATGTACTGGTAAAGCAGGACCTTATTAAAGATAAGCCAGCGCTTCTGTCGGAATAAACTGGGCTACATCGCCGTTATGCCGCATAATTTCGCGCACAATGGTCGAGCTGATGGATGAATAACCAGGCTTGCTTACAATAAATATGCTTTCAATATCGGGTATAAGCGCATGGTTCATTTGGGCAATGGCTTTTTCATACTCAAAATCCGATACGGTGCGTATACCGCGTATCATGTACGTAGCGCCAATGCTCTGGCAAAAATTAACAGTTAAGCCTTCGTACGCTACAATATGGATCTTAGGCTCGTGCTCAAACACCGCACGCAGCATTTTTTCGCGCGTCTCTACGCTTAGCAACCCTGTTTTGGAGCTGTTAACCCCAATGCCGATGTACACCTTATCAAACAACCCTATCGAGCGTTTAACAATATCAACATGGGCCTTGGTTACCGGGTCGAATGACCCCGGGAAAAGTGCGATCTTCATGTAGTATGAGTTTGCTTATTCAAAAGTAATATTAAATCAGCAATATCAGTCAAGCAAGTTATTGATCTGCGCATATTGCAAAAGCATTATGGTTTTGGCATCTTTTATCTCACCGGTAACTATCTTAGCCACAGCCTGCTCAAATGGCAATTCAAGTACTTCAATATTTTCACTTACATTATGTGCGCCACCGCCTTCGCTCACCTTCATTTCCTTCGCATATTCAGCAACAAAAAAATACAGCATCTCAGTGACCGAGCCCGGCGACATGTACACCTCAAATACTTTTTTCACATCCGATATTTTATAGCCTGTTTCTTCCTCGGTCTCCCTTTTTATGCATTCTTCCGGGTTATCCTTATCCAGCAAGCCCGCGCAGCACTCTATCAGGTAGCCGTTTTCGTTCCCGTTAAGGTACGATGGCATCCTGAACTGACTGGTTAAAATAACTGTTCGCGAACTTTTATTGTATAGCAAAATAACAGCGCCATTACCCCGGTCGTAAGCCTCTCTCGACATTTTTTCCCACTTCCCATCCTTACCAAGCTGCTCAAATGTTATCTTTCTTAATACATACCAATTGTCGGAAAGCACTTCCGCCTTTATATTTCTTATTTTATCCATTTCAGGCATTTATATATTGCAATATCAGTATAATGAAAATTTATTTAATCATTAACATCCGTCGGGTCCTGGTTCTGAAAAAAGGAAAACGACGAATGCCCGTACTTCCGCTGTTCCACAAAAGCAGGGTGATTGCTCAAATTTTGCAGCGACTGATGCTCAATGATCAGCAAACCGCCGGGAAGCAGCAGGTTTTTTTCGAATATGATCTTCGGCAATTCAGGTATCTGGCTCAGATCGTAGGGCGGATCGGCAAAGATGAGGTCGTACTGTCCAGTTTCCAGTTGCAGGTATTTTAAAACATCTGCCTTGAAGGTTTTTAATTGCTCCAGCTTATGCTGGCGGGCGGTATCCTTCAAATAATGGATGCACTGTATACTTCGATCCACCGACACCACCTCACTTGCCCCGCGCGATGCAAATTCAAGCGATATATTGCCCGTGCCGCTAAACAGGTCGAGCACTTTTATTCCCTCAAACTCAATTTTATTAAGCAGGATATTGAACAGGGCCTCTTTGGCCATATCGGTAGTGGGGCGTACAGGTAAATTTGTCGGCGGGTTAAGCCTCAGCCCCTTTAATATTCCTCCGATGATACGCATAATGACAAAGCGGCAAGCGATAACAACTGGTGCGGGAAAACCTCGGCGGGGAATGATAGCACAGGCAGTTCGTTCTGTTCAACCCCGTTAAAAAACTCGGCCAGGCGCAGGCCGTTCTTATCGTCAATATTAATATCGCCGCTTACTACCAAATTAAGGTCGCGCGGTGTTAGCTGCAGTTCCTGTGCAACAAAGGCTGCATAATAGGCCAGCTCATCCGGATTGGTAAACTCAAATGAATTGTAAAAACGCACTTTGCCGTTCACAAAGTGTAAAATATCAACAGTGGTTTTATCAATATTTAAATACAGGTTATGTTCGGGTGGGTTGCTGCTGGTTATGGTATTTATCCAGCCCTTATTTACAAACACAGCATTTTGCAAGCCGTATATCTGGGCAGTTGCTGCCACCTTTTCATCAACTTTATAAATAATGCAATTGTCGGCATCCAACCGCTGTGCAAAAACTTTTTCGCCGGGTTTTACATCTAAAAACCGCGCAAAATCTGCGACCTTTTCCTCGCTGAACAAAGCATTAGGTACCAGTGTAAAGCCCGACGGTTGCAAACCAACAGCTACTTTGGTATAATTAAACGTGAGCAGTTCATGGTCATCGCCCGGGTCGTCAAGCACTTTAAGGTCGCAATCCCTGGCCCAGGCCAGCAGTTTGTTTTGGTAAGTAATAGCGTACGAGAACGATGCTGGAAAAATTTGCAGCAGCAAATGGTAATTGCTGTTCACCTGGTACAGGCTCAAATGCGTATCGCGGTAATTATAAATGTGGTCACTCATGCTGTTGAACAAAAGTAATATTTTAATAACACGAATTACACGAATTTTTTTCACACCATATGTCATTTCGACGAGCAGGCGAGGGGCGGTGAAAGGCGCAAGGAGAAAACTTATACAATATGCTAAGCAATTCATGTTATTTGGGCGTTGCCTGCGGCCCGGGCTGTACGCTCATACGCGCACAGGCCTTAGGCTCTGGGCCGGTATCCGCTTCCATCCCTAACGCCGAGCTTCGCTCGTATAATGCCTGAACCTTGATTTATAGGATTAAAGGATTTGCTTGATACTAATCCGTGGAGACGCATATCGAGTCTCAATAAATGCACAACCCAAGCTCGAAGCTCACCCTCTTTCTTGCGCAGCAAAAGAGAGGGTCGACAAGCGTAGCGACGACCGGGTGAGTAAACGAAGCGCGCAAAGGCCCACGCCATCCGTCTGAACCCGAATTCATAGAATTAAAGAATTGACTGAATTCTAAAAATTCTTCAAATTCCCTAAATTCGAGTTCAGACAATCACCAAATCCCTTACCTTTACTTCCGTGTCCGACCAGATCCTCAAAGCTTTCCCCCACACCCCAACTCCCCAGCAACTGGAGCTGTTTACCAAGCTGCACGATTTTCTAACCAGCGACAAAGGCGAAGAATGTTTTATCCTCCGCGGTTACGCGGGCACGGGCAAAACCACCGTAGTTGGCGCATTGGTAAAAGCGCTGCGCAGTTATAGCTATAAGTCGGTATTGCTGGCGCCAACGGGCAGGGCGGCGAAGGTAATCACCAGCTATGCGGGTAAAAAAGCATTCACCATTCATAAACGCATCTACCGCAAAAAGTCTGCGCTCAATGTGGATGAATCGTTCATGATCGGCGATAACATGGCCACTGACACCTTGTTTATCATCGACGAGGCCTCCATGATCTCGGATCAGCCGAACGGCAACAACCGCGAAACCCTGCTGCACGACCTCGTCAAATACGTATACAACGAAAAAAACTGCAAACTGATGCTGGTTGGCGATACCGCCCAACTGCCACCGGTCGGCTCGGACGAAAGCCCTGCGCTGGACGCCAGGCTCCTGAAGGCTGAGTTTGGTCTCAAGCTATTCGGTTATGAGCTTACCGACGTACTGCGCCAGCAAAAGGACTCGGGCATATTGTTTAATGTAACCCGCATCCGCGATATCATCCGCAAGGAAAAAATTACCAACCCGCAGATCATCACCAAAGGCTATACAGACGTTTTTCGCATGACCGGCGACAAATTGGAAGAGGGGATCAATTACGCCTACAATAAGTATGGTAACGAAAACTCGCTCATCATTTGCCGCTCCAACAAAAACGCCAACCTGTATAACCGCCAGATCCGCGGCCGCATTTTATGGCGCGAGGAGGAACTCACCGGCGGCGACCAGGTAATGGTGGTAAAAAATAATTACTTCTGGCTGCAGGACCAGGAGGAGGGCAGCACCGGCTTTATTGCAAACGGCGACATTGCCAAAATTCGCAAAGTGCGCAAGTTCGAGGAGATATATGGTTTCCGCTTTGCCGATGTGCAACTGGAATTTATCGACTACGCCGAAGACCCGGTAATGGATTGCAAAATAATGCTGGACACGCTATACTCCGAAGCCCCGGCGCTCCCGCCAACCGAACAAAAGCGCTTTTACCTGGAGGTAATGAAAGATTACGACCACATCACCAATAAACGCCAAAAGCACGAAGAACTAAAGCTAAACCCGTACTACAACGCCCTGCAAATAAAATTTGCCTATGCCATCACCTGTCACAAAGCCCAGGGCGGCCAATGGGACGCCGTATTCGTCGACCAGGGCTACCTCACCGATGAAATGGTAAACATGGATTTCCTCCGCTGGTTCTACACCGCCTGCACCCGCGCAACTAAGGAGTTATTTTTAGTCAATTTTAATGATAAGTTTTTTACAACGCCAAGGGAGGACTACTGATATGGCGTGGGGCTGTCATGCTGAGCCTGTCGAAGCATGCGGGCAAAGGCCTCTACGCTCATACTTCGACAGGCTCAGTATGACACCCTCTTTTTAACGGGATTTTCGAACTAGCTTATCCATTTGCTTATAACTTACGAAGTTTATAAAACTTCGTAAGTTTGATTTGAACGATAATATCCTGTAAATCTTAAAAATCCGTTCAATCCTAGTTCTTATATTTGTATCCTATGCACTTCCTATATCCGGCCTTTTTATTCGCACTCATCTCGCTGGCTATCCCCATAATCATCCACCTGTTCAATTTCCGAAAATACCAAAAAGTGTATTTCAGCAATGTGCAGTTCCTGAAACAAATAAATGAGCAGCAATCATCGCGCAGAAACCTGAAAGAACGCCTCATACTGGCCGCCCGCTTACTGGCATTATTTTTTTTAGTGTTAGCATTTGCAAGGCCATACATCAGCAACCAGCGGGCAATAAACGCCGGTACGCAGCAGGCGGTTAGTATTTTTGTAGATAATTCCTACTCCATGCAAACCGTTAACAGCGAAGGCTCGCTGCTCGACCAGGCCAAACAAAAGGCCAAAGAAATAGCATCAGCCTACGGCATAAACGACCGTTTTCAGCTCCTTACACAGGATTTTGAAGGCAGGCACCAGCGCCTGGTTAGTCGCGATGAATTTAATGACGCGGTCGACGCGGTAAAAATTAGCCCCCAAAGCCGCGACCTGCAACAGATCATCAACCGCCAGCAAAGCCTGCTAAGCACCCAGCCCAACGCGCTGAAATCTATATACATAATATCCGATTTTCAAAAAAACATAGCGAGCGGC
>Ga0206882_1170_pt1 | contig 10064 bp, 7 predicted proteins | sample Alteio_BWOrgCont_4_FD_152908 | JGI IMG/M metagenome (GOLD analysis project Ga0206882, IMG submission 152908) | Enriched cells from forest soil in Barre Woods Harvard Forest LTER site, Petersham, Massachusetts, United States -... | ecosystem: Environmental > Terrestrial > Soil > Temperate forest > O...
CTGCAATTTTTTTAGGATTTAATAATCCTATTCACGAAAACGCATTAAACAAAAAATCGGGAGAGTCTACAGACTCTGCAAACTCTTGATGAGCCTCACCTCGCGATGCCGACGAATCGGCATCGCGCAAAGCGGTGACAAGTCACCGCACTCCCAAATACAATAAATGAGACGTCTCTTTTTGTGACCAGGTAATGAAAAGACCCGTCTGATTTATTGACTTTTAAATAATATCTCTCAATTTTGGCATATTGAGGCTAGAGTCGCACTCTTATACCGTAACCCAAGCTGAGCTGTAGCATAACCGTCACTATGCAATATTAAACAAAAAATCGGGAGAGTCTACAGACTCTTCAAACTCTTGATGGGCCTCACCTCCCGATGCCGACTGCAAGGACAAGTCACCCCACTCCAGATGGTCCGATCATGAAGACTGTACCTAAATATGGTTGCGTTTAATATTTTTTTTAGATACAATAAAATTAAAGCTGAGGGTTGGAATGAGCAAAGAATTTGTCGTTTACAAGGGACCGGAATTCACAATTGAGTGGTACTTTAATGATTGAGGGAAAAGTCCAGCTAAAGCTTATTTTGACGATCTAGATCGCGAAAGAAAGCTTGAAGCCTTTGAACTATTTATGACGATGGCCAAGATAGGAAAAATCTTGAATGTTACCAAGTTTCGACATGAAGGTGACAGCATTTATGCCTTCAAACCTAAACCAGATCCGTTTTTGTGTTTTTTCCATTCTGGTAAGAAAATCATCATTACCAATGCCTTTGAAAAAAAGCAGGATAAATTATCGCCGATGGAGAAGAAAAAGGCGTTAAGTTATCAAAGGATTATAGAGCTAGAGCTGAGGAAGGTGTATATTATGGATAAAGAGAAAAAAGATTTTACCTCTACATATGAGAGGCTTATCAATGAAGACCCAGAATTTGAAAAGGATTTAGAAAAACGATATCGAAAGTTTATTCTCTCTGAGCTTCTTTTGGCGGTCATGGAAGAGGATCACATTTCAATTAGAAAACTTGCAAAAGAAGCTGGAGTCTCTCCTTCCCTTATTCAAGACTTAAGAACAGGCAAGAAGGATAATCTCACATTCAGATCGTTCTCGAATATTGTGGAAGCTTTAGGTTACGATATCGTTCTCGAAAAGAGACGAAAAAAAACTCCCGCGCCAGCTAAACTCAAAATGACTTACCGTAAGCGTATGATTTCTAAAGTATAGCCTCTGCAATATTAGTCAGAAATATGACTTGTTTAAGGCGTTTGATATTTATGGGTATGGAGCTCAGCCAGTCGTTGCTACTCTTTTCATATTTAAGTATAAGGTTGGCTTTTATGTTTCTGAGAGCTCTATTATATGTTGCTACAATAAGTTTTTTTACATCAAACTTTACATCTGGATTGGTTTTTATATAAGCTGTTAAAAAAATCTGAATTATCTCAGGGATTTTTTCTTCACATTGCCCTTGTTCTATACATGTTGTAATCAGTCGATGAAAAGCAAAGCCAATATCCGTATAAACATTTCCAAGTTTTAATTCATCAAAGTCCATAATTGTAACCTGTTGATCTTCGTCTAGAAGGAAGTTAGAACTATTTAAATCAAAATGAATGTTTTGTATATCGTCAATATCTTGCAAAACAATAGCATTTTCTTCCACAAAATTAACCATTGAATGAATCAATTGATAATTTTCAATGAAAATTTTATCATAGTCATCTCCCCCATTTTTAATTCTTTTTGCTATAATTTTGAAATAGTTTTCCAACTCTTTGCTTTTCAAAGAAGGCCCATGATTATTTTCAATGCTGCTAGTATTTTCAGGAATTACCGATCTTTTATCATAATGCTTTTTTAAACAGGCATGCATTTTTCCAATTTGCTCTCCTGCAGCAACTAAGTCATCTTTCCTTCCAGAAAAATATCTCTTAGCTTCAATGTACTTAAAAAAGACCCAACTCACTTTTTGATCGATATCCTCCATTTCATAATAAGGCACAGTTTCATCAGAGGATAGAGAGTAAAACTCAGGGACGCGCACCCCTTCACCTCTTAACACTGCCAATACGTTATATAAAGATTCATATCTTTCTTTACCCTGAAACTTACAACATCGGCGTAAGAGCAAGCTTTTATTAGATTCAAAAGTGATTATAAAATTTTGAGAATTAATTTCTGCAGATGTACCTGGCTGTAAAACAGATGAAATCTTTTCTGAAAGGCCTATTTTCTCACAAACTTGCAAGATTTTTTCATAATTTTCTTTTGTTGTTTGTTTGATTGAAATTAACACTGATTCAGGAGATCGCGACTCAAACAAGCCTGCGAAATTATTTTTTGAAGCATTAAAATTAACTAAATTTTCTTGAATCATAACCACCAATTAAAACAATCTGTTTAAGATATAATAAATATCGTCATAACCGCTAATTTTACAATGACCCCCATCCTGATGTCAAGGTCAATTCAAAAATCTCGTCAGGATATTATCTCATGCCATGCAGGAGGGGACAATGCAAGCGAGATCCTTACTCCCGAAGGGAACATTCCTTTCCCAATTTTTATCCCTTCCTCATTTGCGTCATCCATTACATATGATTTCGCCAATCCTACCCAGGTAAAGTTTTTAGAAGCTGCTCAGGAGGTATTTTTCTCAAGAGGGTCTAAAGGATTGCAGCCCCCTCAACTTCAAAAGAATGAATGTGAGCTCTTGGCCAAAATAATCGTTGGAGAATCATTCAATCATACACCCAGCTATTTTCTTCCTTCCAATCACAAAGATATTCCTAAAGTTCCTTATGCGGCGTCGGAAAAAATGGGGGTCTTGGATATGAGCTCTGTTTTGAAGAAGATGAGGTCCCGAAATCCAAACCACCATGAATGGGTCATTTCAAATCCCCAAAAAAGCGTCTTTCTTTTTTCAGAACCCATAGTAGAGGCTACTCTTTTGAGCCGAACTTCAATCCCCAAGTTAGTTTCAAGAGGAGGATCTTGCCATCACTTTCTTTCCAAACTGGATATGGACCATCAGTCGTTTGAAAGCTTTCTCAATGGAACATTTAATGTCTTTCAGGTCTCTGAATCTCATCCTGCTTTTAAAGCTTTTTTTATAGCCGAAGTCAATTGCATATTTGAAGGCCAAAATGCCGTTTTGGAACATGTGATGGTCAAAAATTTCAGCGATAAACGGGAAGCTGTCTTTAAGATGAGAGGTTCCGAGTTCTATCAACGCATTACTTTTACAAAAAGCGAAACAGGATGGAATCAAAACCCGGCAATCGAAAAATTAGATTCGGAAGAGGCCATTTTCGAAATCTATATGGCAGCCCTCAAAACAATGCCAGATCAAAAAACTCTTCTTCAGCATACGGCAGGCCGTCAAGACGACCATGGCTTCTTTGAGATTTTTAAGACTTTTTGGGGAAATTCTCATCCTACCTCAGCAAAGCTTTATGAGGCTGCCATTTACAATCACCGCCTCTTTTCGCGATCAGAAGGGATCGATAGCGTCGACATCAGAGAAGTCAAACCCTCTTCATTATTATCAGAAGCTTTGAAAGAGCTCAATACCACAATAGGATCTTCCAATAAAAACTATCCAGTCATTTTACGCCGCGCGATCGATCTCGCTCGCCTTCTAGATAATTCAAGTGAGTCGTTCGCTATCCGTCAAGAAACATTTACGCCGCTCATCAAAGCTGTATTTTCAGGCTCGCTCGAAATGGTACAAGAAGTGCTGACTAAAGATCCTGGGCTTTTAGATCAAACGGATATCAACGGGAATACCCCGCTCATGGTTGCTATTTATGCAGGGAAAACAGTCGAAATACAAATATCGACAACTTTTTGGCTATCCCTTAATGCACTGGGCCATTCTTTTTGGAGGTGAAAAAAAAGAAGAACTGACCACCTTAATTTTAAACAAAACTTCCGAAATCAATCATGTTTCTATTGCAGGTATGACTCCTTTGCACTTCGCTGCAGGACTAAATGAAAAATCCATTATACGCTTGTTAATAGATAGAGGGGGAGACCTTGAGGCCAAAGATATGTCTGGAAAGCGACCCATTGATTATGCAAATGAGGAAATGACTCACCTATTCACGAAAACGCATTAAACAAAAAATCGGGAGAGTCTGCAAACTCTGCAAACTCCCGATAAGCCTCACCTCGCGATGCCGACGAGTCGGCATCGAAGACGCAAAGCGGTGACAAGTCACCGCACTCCAAATATCTCTGATTTAATATCCTCTTGTTCAAAATGATTGATCTACGCAATAATAACCTATCAATCATTACCAAGAATTAATTATGTGCATAAAAAAATCTATTGCAACAACCTGTCTTTTAATATTAACCTTACTCCAACCGAATATCACCCAGGCCTTGGAAAGCTACGAAGTACAGTTTGAAGGGGTTTCCGATAAAAGCACCCTCACCTTACTAAAAAACACCTCACAATTAATCTCTTTGAAAGACTCCCCTCCCCCAACCACATCTGCTTTGCGGTACAGAGCCGATGCCGATATTCCAAACCTGATCAAGGCATTACATAGTTTGGCCTACTATAATGCCAAAATCGAAACGCATCTTAATCTAGAGCACAGCCCTGTCTTAGTTACTGTCACAATTGATAGCGGCCCAGTTTATCCCTTAGCCCATTTTCAAGTGATCCCTCTTCCGGACTGCCAGCACAATCCTCCGTTTCCCTACGAAACGATCTCCTTTCAAGACTTAGGAATTTCCCTAGGCGAACCGGCGCTGCCCAAAAAAATTCTCGGCGCCGAAGATGCTTTATTGCAAAGAATGAATGAAGAGGGGTATCCGCTAGCTGCCATCAAACAAAGGGATGTGACAGCCGATCAACATAGTAAAAGCATTTCCGTCATATTGCATGTCGACAGCGGCCCCCAAACGACTTTTGGACCTACTACAATCACGGGCTGCCAAACTGTCGATCAAACCTTCATCAACAAAAAAATCGCTTGGCAAGAAGGCAAAATCTATACGCCAGATAAAGTAGAACGCACCCAAAATGCTCTCGAAGCTACCGGTTTATTTAGCTCGATTCATATCACTCCTAACGAAAAAGCTGAACAAGGCCAAACTCTGCCCATGTCCATTCAAGTGGTAGAAAGCAAACATCGCAGCATTGGGGCAGGTTTTAGCTATTCCACCGATCTAGGACCCGGAATCATTGGGCAATGGGAACACCGCAATTTCCGCGGAATGGGAGAAAAACTAAGCTTTAAAACCAGCCTATGGGAAAATAAGCAGGAAGGCTCGCTCCTATATCTCAAACCTGATTATTTGCAAAGCGGACAAGATTTGCTCTGGCTTGCAGAATTGCACCACGAAAAAACCAAAGGCTTTACGGAATCTTCTTGCAGTATTTCAGGCACTTTGGAAAAACAAATTAACGACCACACTCGGATTTCCTACGGCGGCATGTACAAAGGGATGTCCACTTCCCATTCCGACGACAACCGCCAATTCAATTTATTTAAAACTCCTTTTCAACTGCGCTGGAGCAATGCGAATAACCTGCTCGACCCTACAAAAGGAGCTACTCTAAACCTCAAAGTCATTCCCTCCTACCAATTTCTATCTCCGCAATTCTTTTATTGCATCCAAACCCTGACCGGATCGATTTATCACCCATTAACTTCTGATGAGCGCATCGTATTGGCTGCTAAAGGCACAGTGGGCACAATTTTTGGAAATAGCCGCGATGGCATTCCTCCCTCGGAAAGATTTTATGCCGGGTCTGAAAATACCTTGCGCGGCTACAACTACATGACAGTCAGCCCTTTAGGAAAAGATTACAAGCCACTTGGAGGCCGATCCATGATGGTTTATTCCCTAGAAGCGCGCGTACGCCAATCTGAAAAATGGGGCTGGACAGTTTTTTATGATATAGGCAACGTATACTCCAGCCCCATTCCCCAACTTAACCAAAAGCTTCTTCAATCAGCAGGCGTGGGGTTACGTTATCATACGCCGGTGGGCCCTGTAAGATTCGACGTGGCTTTTCCATTAAACCGGCGGCCGCATGTGGACAGCGCTTTTCAACTGTATCTAAGCATTGGCCAAGCTTTTTGAAGATGATATGAAAACGATATGAAAACGATTCGAAATATTTTACTAATCTTAACAACAGCTATCTTAGCCTTTATAGGAGCCATTCAAACTTCTTGGGCAAAAAGATTCGTTAAAGATTATCTGGTACAAAAAATTGAGGCTGACTATGGATATCGACTCTGTATTCAAGAAATTGAATTTAGCCTTCCATTTCAAATCAAAGCATTGCAAATTCAAATTTTTCAGAAAGATCAGCGCCTACTCGATCTCCAAAAGCTAACCTGCCATCTTTCTCCCTTTGAACTCATGCATGGCAGCCTGATCTTGGAAAAACTGAGTTTAGAAAGTCTTGCCCTATATGAACTTCCCAATAGACAACCGGTCGCTACAGAATCTAATTCTCTCGCCTTATTTTCTTCTGCTTTTAAACCTTTCACTATACGCATTGACAATTTACAAGTTAGAGATTTCAGTCTAAGTCCCGCTTTGTACGAGTATCTTCAATTAAACCCAGATGCATTTCAACCTTTTCCAATGGATTTGGCCGGAAATTTAGCATTTAACCTCGCTGAACAAAAAGCTTCCACCAACTTACTTGTCCGCCAAACTTGCTCCCCTCAGAAACAAACTCGCTTAACCGCCACTGGCAAAAAAGAAGCAAATGCCTTTAAGCTCGACCTAGAAATAGATGAGCCTATTGGAGGGATCTTAACTCATCCCTTTAATGCTCCCAACAAGGGCAATATCAGTCTTAAACTGCATTTAACTCATACTTCCAATCGCGATATAGCAGGAAATCTCAGCCTCGCCTGCAAAGATTCGGAAAACATCCCCCCCATCGCTCTAGCAGGGAACTTTGTTGCGGAAAATATCGCTTCCTCCTTTCGCTTTGAGATGCCCTATCTAGAAGCAAGATGCGGGCCTATTTTTACACAGGGACATTTCACCATTGCTTCTTCGGGGAATTTTGAAAATAGCGCTTTACATATCGACATTCCTGACCTTGCTTATCTAGAAAAATGGCTAAAAATCCCTGCTCAAGGAAAGATTGCTGCGGATTGTTTACTTTCAGGCAATGTAGTCTCCCCCATCGTCAGCATCAAAACCGATAGCCCCGGCATCTTGCTAAGCTCTTATTTTCTTGAAAATGTATCCGCAGAACTTGAAGGCAAATATCATGGCAAAGGCGGACAGCAATTTCCTTTCGAAATTTCATTGCACATGGACAAGGCGGATATCGTGCATCTGGATGCGGCTCATATAAAGGCGAGCTGCAATCTGTTGCTGAAAGGAAATCAACAAGAGGCGCTCTTGCAAGGCAGCATCAAAACCGATTATGTCGAAATTGCCCTTCCTGAGCAAAACAAGGCGTTATCGAAAACCGTTGAAATCACTTACATCAATCAATCTCCTGCTGAGAAAGCCCCCACTATCCCGGTATCGCCGCATGTTGCCTTTCCTATCCAACTTGACTTGGCATTGGACATCCCAAGCCATGCGTACATCAATAAAGGCAAGGACTTAAATAGCGAATGGAAAGGAAATCTGAAAATTAATGGAACTCCCTCGGCCCCCCTTGTGCATGGGGATTTAAAAGTGATCAAAGGAGATTATCGTTTTAACGGAAAAGTCTTTCAGATCAAAGAGGGCTCGATCTCTTTTGCTGGAGACCCTGAGAAAAAAACTAACTTGTATGTCATTGGAAGCATGGATTTAGACAAAATCATTGCTGAAGTGATTTTGAAAGGATCTCTTAAAAATCCGGCCTTATCCTTTAGGTCAAACCCGCCTCTATCGCAAAGGGACATTCTTTCCTATATCCTATTTAATAGAGGCACGTCCGAAATTACTCCTTTTCAAGGATCGCAGCTTTCAGAGTCCATCACAGACCTGAATTCGGGAAATGGAGGACCTGACATGCTAACAAAAATCCGCAATCGGTTAGGCATTGATCGCATTGACATCAGCCGGGGCGACAATGCCGAATCCAACGAGGTTTCGGTCAAAGTAGGCAAATACCTTTCACGGGGAGTATTAGTATCTCTCAATCGCAGCATTTCAGAAGCTGCCAACCAAGTCGCCATCGAAGCTAAACTGACTGACAAAATCAAAGTGCAAGCCGAAGTCGGCGACGACGCTAAAGGCCAGCTGCTTTTGATGTGGAAGCACGATTACTAGTATTATCTGTTTGGCTAAAAAGCCATTTCATTATTAAAAAATCATTTGAAAATCATCCGCAGACAATTAAAACAATTATTGCAAAATAAATTGATAAGTTTTATAATAAATGCATTGATGTATTTTATGTATTACAAAGGACTAATTTCATGAAAGTTAATAATTTTATTACAGATAAAAACGGATTATTTCCAGAATCAATGTTCATCAAAAAACCACATAAAAAAGTATCACAAAAAGTCTCAAATGTCATTGAAATAGCTCTTGAATATCTAAATAGGTTAACGAAAGTTAACTTCACATGTGTTCGTAAATATAATTTTAAAAACATCACAGACAGCACACTTAACAAAAGAATCAAAAATATATTAATTAAGATATTACATCGAACACTCATAAAAGAAGACGAATCAAAACATCTGAAAATACTCACACGTATTATTAAAAATGAGCCAATCAATTTAAATGAAGCCGACAAAAAATCATTTAACTTATTTCTGCAGAAATCTTTGGGAAACAGGAAATTAAATAGACGATTTTTAGCCTTAGGAAGAAAAAAATTTCCCGATATTTCAAACGAAGCAACTTCTTTTATGGCAACCTTTAGTTATAAGAGCAAAGCTTACACACAAATTGACCAACTCTTATTGAAGTTAAATAAAGGGGAGAAGATCACATTGAATGAACTAGGAAAATTGACAAAACTTTCGAGTTTATTAGTCTCATTTAAAAAATTAGAGGATGCTGGAATATTAGAGGATAATGGATTAAAGATTCTCTTTGAACGGATTCAAGAAGCCAATCAAGTGGTCCAAAATCTGGAAAAAACATTTCAAGAAGAGATTAAGGAGCATTATAAAAGCGGAGATCTAGTGGCATGGGACACAGCTAAATGGTATGCTTATATGGGTAAAAATCAAAGGTTTGATTTTGAGGTGCTACTGATGAATTTTTTTATCACTCCCGTTGGTCATGCTTCCTATTTATATTGCACAAAACCCAATCAAGATGGCGTATCCACAATCAAACAATCCCATGTAGTTGAACAGTATACTAATGCGCCCTTGATGAGTTACCAAGTAGCAATTGGAGATGTATGGCGTCTTAAAGTTCCTGCATTAGTCGATAAGAAAAGCGAACTCTACGACATTCTAAATAAAATCTATATAGAGGAAGGTAAAAATTTAGATGCGGAAGTTCAAGAAATTTACGAGGAATCAGCGCGCTACTTCCATGAAGAAAAACAGAGCAATTTCATGGTTTTAAACAATGAAGAGAGCCGTCGGTTTGCTTCCGGAAAAGCCGATTATGGACTGAAAGGGGGACATAAGCGAAAGCAGCCAAGAAAAGATGATTTCATGAACATCCACAAAAAATTTTCTAGCAACACTCAACAGAATAAACAAAATACAATGATTTGTTCAGAATTTGTGACTAAATCAATCATCTCTTCATTAATAGAAACGGATAAAAAATTGGTAGCGAAAATTCAAGAATATGCTAAGCGTGAAGTTGAAAACCGGAGTGTTTATATATCGCCGGAGATAATCAGCCAAATTGAGGATCCAAGCAAGCTGCATTTTATTGACTTGCCTTATGATAACCGAGAAAGAATCAAACGGATCCATCCCGGCCGCATGCTTGATTTGCTATTAAAAAAAGAATGTCTTGAAAAAATACCGCCTCCGTCATTTATCAACAATGTTTTCGTTAATCCTTCGGAAAAGCGTTAATGGCATAGCAACTCCAAATAGTAAAATGAGTCTATTGATCATTCTCTTTACAGAAACGCAT